>OJSN01000264.1_pt1 | contig 57422 bp, 63 predicted proteins | sample 1599421 | NCBI WGS metagenome assembly OJSN01 (sample SAMN04168659, study PRJEB22393) | human gut metagenome | biome: human gut microbiome; feature: stool | host: Homo sapiens | collected 2014-05-12
AAAATAATAGATAGCTACACAAGCTACGGGTGACGAGCTACAAGTAGCTGCGCAATGTTGACGCACGGCACTTGTAGCTCGTTATGTTTAATTTATAATGAACGCATGAAGAAACTATTCACGAAGGGAACAATCGCTCTGATCGTTATCTTTTCCGTATTGATTATCGACCAGATCATTAAAATCTGGATTAAAACTCATATGTACTGGCACGAAAGCATACGTGTGACGGACTGGTTTTATATTTATTTCACCGAGAACAACGGAATGGCTTTCGGTATGGAGATTTTCGGGAAATTATTCCTGACTACTTTCCGTATTGTTGCAGTTGCATTAATCGGTTGGTATCTATATAAAATTGTAAAGAAAGGCTTCAAAACCGGATATATCGTTTGTGTGGCTCTGATTCTGACCGGTGCTTTAGGTAATATTATAGATAGTGTATTCTATGGAGTTATTTTCAATGAAAGCACTCATTCACAGATTGCGAGTTTCATGCCGGAGGGCGGAGGATATTCCACCTGGTTCTATGGTAAAGTAGTGGATATGTTTTATTTCCCGATTATAGATACAAACTGGCCTGCATGGCTGCCATTCGTAGGTGGAGAGCATTTTATATTTTTCAGCCCGATCTTTAATTTTGCAGATGCTGCCATTAGTTGTGGTATCATTGCTTTATTACTCTTTTATAGTAAATATCTGAATGAGTCATATCATTCATTGGATAAAGGCGATAAAAAGGAAGTTGAGAATCATGAAAAGTAAGCTTCGGTTTCATCTGTGTTTCATCTGCATGCTTGCGCTTGCGGTAGCGGGATGTAAAGTGAAAAGACCTAATGACGTAATCCCGGAATCGAAAATGGAGAGTTTGCTATATGATTATCATCTGGCAAAGTCCATGGGAGATAACCTGCCTTACAGTGAGAACTATAAAAAAGCGTTGTATATTGATGCTGTTTTTAAGAAGTATGGAACTACGCAGGCTGTATTCGACTCATCTATGGTTTGGTATACACGCAACACAGAAGTTTTATCGAAAATCTATGAGAAAGTAAAGAAACGCTTGAAAGACCAACAGGACGAAGTTAATCATTTAATAGCTTTGCGAGATAAGAAACCGAAAATGACAGAACCAGGTGATAGTCTTGATGTATGGCCTTGGTTGCGTATGATACGTTTGACCGGCGAGATGATGAATAACCGTTATTCGTTCGTATTGCCTACCGATACTAACTATAAAGACCGTGATACCTTGGTTTGGGAAGTGAATTATCGTTTTCTGGAGCCAATGCTTGCTGATTCTTTGAGAGCGGTAGCTATGGGTATGCAGGTTATCTACGAAAAAGATACGATAAATCATCTGAAGACTATAACCCGCCCGGGAGTTCAGCAAATACGTTTATATGCTGATACGCTGGGAGCTATGAAGGAAATTAGAGGTTTCATTTACTATCCGATGTTAGGCGAGCAGAAAGGGGGAACGCTATTAGCAGACCATTTCACTATGACTCGTTATCATTGCAAAGATACTCTCGCTTTTGCTGTTCGTGACTCCCTGAATAAGATAGAAGCTCTGAAAGCGGATTCTCTGAAAAAGATTTCGGAGGAAGAAGTGGTGGATTCCTTGCATAAAGTTGCCGAAGAACATAAAGAGGATGTCCAACGTTTGACGCCGGAAGAAATGAACCGTCGCCGTACAGGAACTCAACGTGAAAAGAAACCGGAACAGATCGAGGTGGAGCAACATATCCAGCAAGAGAGAATAGAACAAAGAAAGGAACGGCAAATGAATCAGCGCAGGCAGCAACAGCAAAGACGTCAAACTCGTTAGTGATATGAAACGATTTGCATCTCATTATTTATTCATGACTGATGTTGGTTTTATAAAACAGCAGGTAGTGGAAATAACCGATGAAGGAGTTGTTCGAGATACATTTCCACTAACGGAAGAAATAGAGTCGGTTGAATGGATGCCGGGAGTAATTGTTTTACTTCCTGCTGACCAGCTTGAAGAAATAAAAAACACTGGGATGATTTTAAAAAATATCCCAGTGTTTCAAATTAATCCTTCCAATATTCTAAATCAATCTTCCCGGTGTTTTGAAGAGTCATTAAAAGAATTAAAAGAGAAGGGGGAAGTATTATTCCCTGTTTTATTTTATCCGTTTGATTTTATTTCCATGCAGCCTGTCGACGGAACTCGGCACAGATTACTGCGGTAGCTATGGCTACATTGAGTGACTCGGAGGTTTCTTTTCCTTGTGGATAATTGGGAATATAAAGTTTTCTATTTATTAAAGTTTCTACTTCTTTTCCTATTCCATTTCCTTCATTTCCCATTACGATCAAACCATTGGCGGTTAATGGCTGTTCATACATATTTTTCCCATTAAGGAAAGTTCCGAATACAGGTATATCTTCACCGAGTGAACGAATAAAATCAGGGAGAGAGGTATAATGTACTTTTACCCGCGCAATCCCCCCCATAGTGGCTTGTATGGTCTTGGGATTATAAACATCCACTGTGTTTTGCGAACAAATAATATGTTCAATGCCGAACCAATCAGCTAAACGAACAATAGTCCCCAAATTTCCGGGGTCCTGAACGTCGTCCAATGCCAGGCAAAGGGAATGGCGGGCAACCCCCGGGGTCAGAGTATATTGGGGCTGTTCAAAGACAGCAAGCACCTGCTGCGGAGTTTTCAGTAAACTGGCTCGTGAAAGATCTTCTTGAGAAACTTCTGCTATTTCATTTATACGAAGATCAGGATGTTCCTGAATCCAGGATGCGGTAGCTGCCAGAAAACAACAGGGGAAATGTCCGAGTAAATCGCCTACTAGTTTAGGACCTTCGGCTAGAAAAACTCGTTCTTCTTTACGTATTTTCTTTAGCTCAAGCGAATGAATATACTTTATTTTGTTTTTACTTAACGATACCATAAACTTTATTTTGTGACAAAGCTATAAAGATATTTCCAATCTATCCTTACTTTCCTCTCTTTTTCTTAATTTATTTTCCTCATCGGAAAATATAATTTATCTTTGTGAGCGCATTTTTTATGCTATCGATGTAAAACCGTATGAGGAAAAAATTTCTTTATTTGCTTGCTTCTGCCGCTATTTTGTCACTTGCTTCGTGCACATCCACAAAGTTTGTGCCGGAGGGTTCTTACCTGTTGGATGAAGTCAAGATTCGTACGGACCAGAAGAATATACGGCCTTCATCTTTACGAATGTATGTTCGTCAGAATCCTAATGCCAAATGGTTCAGCCTGATTAAAACACAGTTATATGTTTATAATCTTTCGGGACGTGATTCTACCAAATGGGGGAATAAATTTCTACGAAGGATAGGTGATGCTCCTGTGATATATAATGAAGAAGAAGCGCAACGTTCTGAAGAAGAAATCACAAAGGCTGTTCATAATATGGGATATATGGCAGCAACGGTAAAGCGTTCCACTAAAATAAAGAAGAAGAAAATAAAACTCTATTACGATGTAACAGCCGGAAAACCATACGTCGTTCAATCTATAAAATATGATATCAACGATCCTCAAATAGCTGCTCTTTTGAAACAAGATTCAGCAAAAAGTTTATTGAAGGAGAAGATGTATTTTGATGTAAACGTGTTGGATGCGGATAGGCAACGAATCACGGATAAATTACTCCGGAATGGTTACTATAAATTCAATAAGGATTATATAGGCTATACCGCAGATACGGTACGAAATACTTATAATGTAGATTTGACACAACACTTGCACCCATTTAAAACTCATGTCAGTGATTCGGCAAAGACACATCAACAATATTGGATTAACAAGATTAACTTTATTACGGATTATGATGTATTGCAGTCGTCGGCATTGAGCAGTGTGGAGATTAATGACTCTATTAATTATAAAGGGTATCCGATTTATTATAAAGATAAACTGTATTTGCGTCCTAAGGTGCTTACGGATAATCTTCGTTTTGCTCCCGGAGATTTGTATAATGAGCGCGATGTGCAGCAGACATATTCCAGTTTTGGACGCTTGCCGGCATTGAAATATACCAATATCCGTTTTGTGGAAACGCAGATTGGAGATTCGACAAAGCTTGACTGCTATGTGATGCTGACTAAAAGTAAGCATAAATCTATAGCTTTTGAGGTAGAAGGGACCAACTCTGCCGGTGACTTGGGAGCAGCAGCTTCTGTTTCTTTCCAAAATCGGAATCTTTTTCGCGGATCAGAAACCTTTATGATAAAGTTTCGTGGCGCTTATGAAGTGATCTCCGGACTTCAAGCGGGGTATGCAAATAATAACTATACAGAATTCGGAGTAGAGTCAAGTATTAATTTCCCTAATTTTTTATTCCCTTTTGTGTCTTCTGATTTTAAACGAAAAATTAGGGCAACTACTGAATTCGGCTTGCAATATAACTATCAGATGCGTCCTGAATTTCTGCGTACAATGGCTTCTGCTTCATGGAGTTATAAGTGGACGCAACGTCAAAAAATACAACATCGTATTGATTTGATTAATATTGCTTTCCTTTATTTGCCGCGAATTTCAGAAAGATTTAAAGAGGACTATATAAATAAAGGTCAAAATGATATTTTTCAATATAATTATCAAGACCGCCTGATAATAAATATGGGATATAGCTATAACTATAATAGTGTAGGAGGGGCTATTGTTAATAATACAATCGCTTCCAACTCGTATTCCATTCGTTTTAATTTCGAGTCTGCGGGAAATATAATGTATGCTTTGTCGAAGATGACTGGAATTAGGAAAAACGCTAATAATGAGTATGCCATTCTTGGAATACCTTATGCACAATATATCAAGGGAGAGTTTGACTTCTCTAAAAATATCAGGATTGACTATCGTAATTCATTTGCATTTCATGCCGGTATAGGTATAGCTGTTCCATACGGGAACGCAAAAACTATTCCGTTTGAGAAACAATATTTTTCGGGTGGAGCTAACAGTGTTCGCGGATGGAGTGTACGAGATCTAGGTCCGGGGTCTTTTGCCGGTAAGGGAAATTTGCTCGATCAATCCGGAGATATTAAATTGGATGCCAGTATCGAATATCGAAGTAAGTTGTTCTGGAAATTTCAGGGAGCTGTCTTTATTGATGCTGGTAATATCTGGACTGTTCGTGAATATGCCAATCAACCGGGTGGAGTTTTCAAGTTTAATAAGTTTTATAAGCAGATAGCAGTAGCTTACGGGTTAGGGCTTCGTCTTGACTTAGACTTCTTTATTCTTCGTTTTGATGGAGGTATGAAGGCTGTTAATCCGGCTTTTGAGACTAAAAAAGAGCATTTTCCTATTATTCATCCTAAATTTAGTCGTGATTTTGCTTTCCATTTTGCAGTGGGATATCCTTTCTAACCAACCATTTATTGCCTTCTTTTATTAGTTGGAGTGTATCTTGCAGAGAAGAAAACCGTTCCGCTTTTCCATTGATAGGATTGATAATAAATGCATTTTTTATTTGGCAGATTACTGTTGCCATTTCAGAGTCAGGAGTTATCTCACTCGAAGTAATGATAGAAGCTTTTGCCGCTCCTTGTGTTTTGAGCTGATCCAAATGATTTTGCTGAATATTAGATGCTAAAAAACTAAGATAGGATAGTGAAGACGGAGTACTCCATTCTTCGGCAACCGGATAATTGAAATTATAAAAAGATTCACAAAAATTGATAGCTATCTCCTCCAATTGAGTCTTGGGGTTCTGTTTTTGGCATGAAAAACAGGTGAATGTTATTACTGAAAGGACTAATATATGTATCTTCTTCATAGCATAGAATAGTAATATAGTGGATAATAAAAAAGAGATGAAACTCGTTTGAGAAAGTTTCATCTCTTACATATTTATTCTTTAATTATTAGCGAGCTGCAAACATAAGGTTGCTCATTGTAGCTTGGCGAGCTGCCATCATGCCTTGAGCATCCAAAGTTACATTCATTTTTTCGCCGTTCGGTAAGAACAAATCGGCAGTACCGTCGTTGTTCATCTTTATGAGTTCAGCATTTTCACCGTTTGCAACTACATTCCATGTATTAGCTTCTTTGTTATAAATCAAATCCATAGAAGCAGTTTCACCTTCTTTAGTAATGGAATATCCATTTTCAAGTGTCTTTACCATGTAATTGCCGTTCTCTCCTTTTACTTTCTTTACGTCACCTACGTTAGCCATCGGATTGGAACCACTCCAGAACTCGATAGAATTAATAACTAAAGCATCAGCCAGGTAGGACACTCCGTAAACCGGAACAATGTTGAAAGCTAGAAATACAAGTTCATTTACAAATTTGCTTCCAATAGATTGGTTCCAAGAAGATAAACGGTTGAATAAACCAAATGAACCTACACAAGAACTGAACAATAGGCTGCCACTAAGTAGCACTGCAACTAAAGTAAGTTTCTCTCTTTTCATGTCGAAATGTTTTTTAATTAATAAAAAATGTTTATAATGCCTCTGTTATATGTATGCAAATATAATATTTTTTAATTAATCAAGGTTATTATTTTCAATATTTGTGTTACTTCGATTTTCGCCGTTGCAGTTCGTTTCCTATTATGTGGTCTATTGAATATTTACCAGGACCGGCAATATACATAAGAATGAATACAACTAAATAAATGAAAGCTAGCTCCTTGACTGTAAATATATCATTCGCATGAATCACAAAGAAAGCTATCGCCATTGTGAAAATCATCGGAATCATTGCCAGCCGATATAAGAAGCCAATGATAAAAGCCATTGAACAGACAAGTTCGCCAAAAATAGCTAATCCGAGGGATAGGGGACTACCTATACCTAACGGGTCAGGAAATGCAGTTGACAGTTCCTGAAAGTTACTCCATTTTTGTATACCATGGTTCATTAATAATATTCCGAAGATTATCCGGACCGCCAATAGGAACAAAGATACTTTTGCTGTATTTGGCCTTGTAGGGAATAAAAAATTATAAATCATAAGTTGTTCTTTTTTTAAGTTCATCTCTATTTATATAAACATAAAATATCTTGATTTTGTTCTTTGCTCCAATTAGAATCAGAAAAAGACAAATCGGTAATAAAAGGATATGTCTATCGCTCTTATTACCGATTTGCCGAATTTAATATAATAGAAAGTTTTTATTTATTCTTTATTCAATATATAGTGATCGGCAAGTGCTCCTGTTATTTCCTGTTTGTCATCAGTTAATAAACGCACCCTGTTTTCTTCTACTTTATAATAAGATATTTCTCCGTTTTCTTCTTTTAGAGTTAACAAGTTACCTTTTAAAGTATATGTACCTTTATCGTCGAACGAACTATCTCTATCAATATATACGGAGTGAAGCGTATATGTCTTATCTGGATTTAATATTAAGGTTGTTTCAATGCCTGGACAGTCGGCCGCAGGGAAAACACCTTTGTATGTTCCTTCGTAATCAAGCGAAGTTTCCGCATTATGCATATCAACAACTTCGATTGTGGTACTGTCTGTATCTGTACCTTTGTTTGTTTTTGAACTATTTCCGCACGCCGCCAATAGGGTACACGAACATACCAGAATAAAAATTTTCTTCATGATTATTTTTTTTAATGATTAATCTAATTTAGTTTAATATTGTAAAGGTATGAATAATAATTCGAATATTGGCAATGAAAAGAAATGGACAACTTTATTTATGAATTAATAAACTTTGTATCTTTGCGAAAAAATATAAAGATATGACACAACATACTTATGACAATGAATCTGTTCAGGAATTGCTGAACTGGGCAAAGAAAATGCTTGAAACTAAAAATTATCCGACCGAGAAATATGAATTAAATAAGTGTACTACTATAATCAATGGTAAGACTTATTTGGAATCCTTAGTTGCAATGATCGGCAGAAATTGGGAGAATCCTACTTTTCATCCTACTATCGACCAATTATGGGAATTTAGAGAAAAGTGGGAAGGAAAAGAAGAGAATAAAAAACCGTAGCATCATAGCTACGGTGATTTATAAAAAAAGGAGAACTTGTAAAAGTTCTCCTTTTTCTGTTTTGTACACCCTCAGGGATTCGAACCCTGGACCCACTGATTAAGAGTCAGTTGCTCTACCAACTGAGCTAAGAGTGCTTATTTCCTCGTTTGCGGTTGCAAAAGTAGGTCTTTTATTTTATTTGACCAAACAATAATGCAGCTTTTTTACTATCTTTTTTTCGTCTTTATTCGAATACATAAAGCTCGGAAGGCGTATTTCGCTTTAAAGCAAGCAGTTGCACATCTTTACCTACAATGACTCCTTTGTTCTTTAATTTCCATTCTACCGTTTTATAGGCTAACTCCGGATGATTATTATCTTTGCTTAAATGGCATAACCATATATATCGTAGATGTTCGGTGATATTTTCTGCCAAAAATTCGGCAGTATCAGAGTTGCTCATGTGCCCTGTCTTACTTGTAATTCGTTCTTTCAGATATTGAGGGTACGGTCCCATTTTAAGCATTTCCTCATCATAATTTGCTTCGAGAATCAGATAATTGGCTTTACTTATATAATGAGCAGCTGTAGGAGTAATCTCTCCAAGGTCGGTTAGAAAAGAGAATACCTTGCCGTCAATTTCAATACAGTAACCTACATTATCCGTTCCGTCATGAGGAACTTCAAAAGATTCTATGTGGAAATCTTCTAAAGTTATAGGCTCTTTTTTCTCCAAATAACGAACTGATGAACTAAGTTTTTCCGTCATACAATAACTACGGTTGATTCCGGCATGAATACGCGCCGTTGTATAAACAGGGATATTCAGTTTTTCTCCTAAATGACCTACAGCCTTGATGTGGTCAGCATGATCATGTGTTATAAATACAGCACGAATACTATCCATCAGGATATTAAAGTCTTTCAGTGTCTTTTTTATAGTACGGATACCAATGCCAGCATCTATTAGTATTCCATAGGTTTCAGTACCCAGATAATAACAGTTCCCACTACTGCCACTTGCCAGGCTTATAAATTTTACTTTCATGTTTTATCCTCTTTATTAAAAATGCAAAATGCCGTCAACTTTTACAGCAAAGTGACGGCAAATATACGCAAAAAAGAAGATATTTATCGAGAAGATTTCTTCTTTTTGTCGATGGATTCGGTGATTTTTGCAAATAATAGCAATGCTATGGCGGCAATCAATCCGATAGCGGCAAAGTAATACCATATATAGTGCGCATTTGCACTGGCTGCTTCCCATGCAGCATGCGTCTCAAATAAGGTAGGGTCCGGACAATATTTAGTCAATAGAATACCTGCCAGACCAAAGCCGAAGATTGAGGAAAGAAAAGAATGCAAATGGCTAAAGCCTAAATACATCCCTTCTTCTCCTTTGGGTGCCTGCAAGGAAAAATATTCAAGATAACGAGGTGAAATAAAACATTCGGCAAGTGCCTGTACAATAATTCCGGCAACCATCATCAAAGTAATATTGCTCATGCCAGAGATAATATCGTTACCTAATAAATTACCGCAAGCCATCAATAAAGCAGAAAAAGGAATTAAGAACATTCCTACATTCATTGAAGTAATTGCACTCCGTTTCGCCATTAGACGTGTTATGAAACTAACAAAACACACTACCACAAAAGGGTTCACATTAGCAATCCACCCTGGCTTCGCCGTCTCACCAGCCATACGGATTACGTATTTAGGCATAGTGGCATAAAGTTGTTGCTGTACCATCCAAAATCCGGTGACAATCAGTATGAGAATCAATAAACGCCAGTTGGTGATAATTTTCATAAATCCCCGGCTGATTTCACGGAGACTTTTTCCTTCACCTGCTGTATGTGTAGATTTATAAAGAAGTATAACGGCAAGCAAAGCAATAATTGTCATAGCACCGGAGAAATAATTGATATAGATATAAGCTTGCTCACCGATCACATTGCGTAAAGGATCAATAATTGTTTTACCAGTGAAGGCACCTATATTAACCATCATATAAAAAATTGAATAACCGCGAGCGCGTGTTGCCTCTGTCGTTTCTTTAGCTACGGAAGCGGAAATAATAGACTTTATAAAAGAACCTCCGACCATAAGTATAAATAAGACAGGAACAATAATCCACCGGGTATAGCTATCTGGCAAACCGTTAAACTGCGTAGTAGCACCATAGTTGACTAATCCTGCCGTCTCCAGTAACGTAGGTAAGACGCCCAATCCTAAATATCCGATAGACAATAAGGAGAATGCTATAATCATTGATTTCCGGAAACCGATCTTATCAGCATAAGCACCAGAAAAAATAGGAAGCAAATACAATCCTCCGGAAAAAAGTCCAGAGATCATACTTGCTTCAAAATCATTAAAACCTAAAATTGTGGATAGATAAATAGTGAGAACGATGAAAACGGCATAATATGCCATCCGTTCAAACAGTTCGACTGTGTTACTGACCCAAAATGCTCTGGTAAAGCCTTTGGCAGCACGCTGAGGGGAATTGTTCATGTAGTTATGTTTTTAGTTAAAATGTTAATTCAGCGCAAAGATACGTTTTTTTGGCAGACTGTCCGTATCTTTGTGTAAAATTAGGTATTTAAACAATTATGGTTATAGCTGTTGATTTTGACGGGACGATTGTAGAACATCGTTATCCACGTATTGGCGAGGAGATTCCATTCGCTATTGATACACTAAAGTTGTTGCAACAAGAAAAACACCGTTTGATATTGTGGAGTGTACGGGAAGGAGCGCTTTTGGACGAAGCAGTTGAATGGTGTAAAGCCAGAGGGTTGGAATTTTACGCAATTAATAAGGATTATCCTGAAGAACAAAAAGATCATCAGGGTTTTTCCCGGAAATTGAAAGCTGATTTGTTTATCGATGACCGGAATCTTGGCGGCTTACCGGATTGGGGAGTTATCTACGAAATGGTTAAGGAAAAAAAAACATTTGCCGATATATATAGCCAAAACGAAGAAGATACAGCACCACTGAAGAAAAAGAAAAGATGGTTTTCTTTTTAATCGGTGAAGAAATTGTACGTAACTCAATAAAAAATCCCTCTGTTTGGATTTTGATTCAAACAGAGGGATTTTTTATTGAGTTACTATCTGTTAGAACTTAAAGAAGTTCTTTGCATTATTATAGCTGATATCTTCAATCATTTGATTTACACGCTCTATTTCAGAAGCCGGGATTTCACCATTTTCCACATCACGTCCCACCAAGTTACATAATGTGCGGCGGAAATATTCATGACGCGGATAGGAAAGGAATGAACGAGAATCAGTCAGCATACCTACGAAGCGGCTCAAAAGACCAAGTACAGACAATGCATTCATTTGTTTTTCCATACCGTCTTTTTGATCCAAGAACCACCAGCCGGAACCGAATTGGATTTTGCCGGGAATGGAACCATCCTGGAAGTTACCCAACATAGTAGCAATTACTTCGTTAGCACATGGATTCAAGTTGTAAAGGATTGTTTTTGTTAGTTTACCATTGCTATTCAAACGGTCGAGGAATTTAGCCATAGCTTTTGCCGTTGTAAATTCGCCAATTGAATCAAAACCAGTGTCAGGACCTAACAGCTTGAACATTTTGGTATTGTTGTTGCGGATAGCACCATAGTGGAACTGTTGGGTCCAACCTTTTTCCCAATCCATTTCACCGAAAATCACAAGCATTGCTGACTTGAATTTCAAAATCTCTTCTTTAGTCAACTCAATGCCACCATATACCTTATTAAATATAGTTTTAATTTCTACATCAGTATAATCTTCTGCATAAAATTCTTCGATACCATGGTCGGACAAGCGGCATCCTTGTTCTTCAAAGAAATCGTGACGTTTTCGTAAAGCAACAACCATGTCGTCAAAGCTGGAGATAGTAACACCGCTAACCTCTGATAATTTTTCTACATAGGCACGGAAGTCGGCAGGAACTTCTACTGCCATTGCTTTGTCCGGACGCCAAGTTGGTAACATTTTGATTTCAAATCCGCTTTCACGCGTTTTGATATGATATTCCAGCGAATCAATCGGATCATCAGTAGTACATACGGTTTCTACATGGTAACGACGCATCATTCCACGAGCTGAATACTCAGGTTGGGCAAGTTTCTCGTTACATTCATCATAAATTTCACGTGCAGTTTTTGGATTCAATATCTTATTAATGCCGAAAGCTGTTTTCAACTCCAAATGAGTCCAGTGGTATAGTGGATTACGGAACGTATAAGGCACTGTTTCCGCCCATTTTTCGAACTTTTCCCAATCTGTGGCTTTTCCCGTACAGAAGCGTTCGTCTACACCATTAGTACGCATTGCACGCCATTTGTAATGGTCACCGCCCAACCATATTTCAGTCAGTGATTTAAACTTGTAGTCGTCGGCTACCATTCGGGGGATTAAGTGACAGTGATAGTCGATAATCGGCATTTTAGCCGCATGCTCGTGATACAACTTTTGTGCAGTTTCTGTCTGCAGCAAGAAGTTTTCATCCATGAAGTTCTTCATTATTACTGTGTTTTAAGTATATAAAATTATTACTTTCTGTATTTATACCTATATCGTATTGATTTTAAAGCTAATAGGCGTAAATCTCGTTTTAGTTTTATTAACCGTTATCGAACACAAAAATAGAAAATTTACTTGGAGTAACAAAATAATTCGTATATTTGCAGCGATTATTTATAATATTTAAGTTTTAGCACTATGGAGGACCAGAACTATACTATAAAAGACATAGCCCGTATGGCCGGTGTTTCTGCCGGAACAGTTGATCGGGTATTGCATAATCGAGGTGACGTGTCTTCAAAAAGTAAAGCTAAAGTACAAAAGGTATTGGATGAGATTCATTATCAGCCCAATGTGTTTGCTATCGGACTGGCGGCTAAAAAGAAATATACTTTTATTTGTCTAATCCCATATTATATAGAACATGACTACTGGCATTCGGTAGTGGGCGGTATAGAACGTGCACGGCAAGAGTTACGCCCTTTTAACGTGAGTGTGAACTACCTTTGTTATCATCATGGAGACAAGAAGAGCTATCAGGAGGCTTGTCACACTATTAGAGACAGCAGCGTAGATGCTGTGTTGATCGCTCCGAATTTCCGGGAAGAAACAATAGAATTAACATCTTATTTACAGGAAAATAAGATAGCCTACGCATTTGTCGATTTCAATATGGAAGAAGCGAATGCATTAACATATATTGGGCAGGACTCATATAAAAGCGGATACATTGCTGCTAAGATATTGATGCGTAATTATTCATTGGGAGAAGGGCAGGAGTTAGTGCTATTTTTAAGCAATAATAAAAATAACCCTGCCGAAATACAGATGCAACGCCGTTTGAAAGGTTTTATGAGTTATATAACGGAAGAATATGATAACTTGACAATTCATGAAGTAGTGCTCAATAAGTCCAATCAGGAAAATAACCAGCAGACGTTGGACGAGTTCTTTCAAGCACACCCGAAAGCTGTGCTCGGAATCGTCTTTAATTCCAGAGTCTATCAACTGGGGGAATACCTTCGCCATGCAGAACATAGCATGAAGGGATTGATAGGATATGACCTTCTGAAAGCAAATGTAGACCTTTTGAAATCAGGTGATGTACATTATTTGATAGGGCAACGTCCCGGATTACAAGGATATTGCGGGGTGAAAGCCTTGTGTGACCATGTAGTATTTAAGAAGAGTGTCGATTCCGTAAAGTATATGCCTATTGATATATTGATTAAGGAAAATATTGATTTTTATTTTGAATTTGTATAATATCAACTTTATAAATTACAACTAACATGAAAGCATTAAACAAAGAAACTGCTCCTAAAACACAACGTCCGGAGCGTATTATCCAATTTGGCGAAGGTAACTTTTTGCGTGCATTTGTAGATTGGATTATTTATAACATGAACCAGAAAACAGATTTTAATAGTAGTGTAGTAGTGGTTCAACCGATTGATAAAGGTATGGTCGATATGTTAAACGCACAGGATGATCTTTACCATGTCAATCTTCAAGGATTAGATAAAGGAGAAACTGTTAATAGCCTGACAATGATTGACGTAATCAGCCGTGCATTAAATCCATATACTCAAAATGACGAATTCATGAAGTTGGCAGAGCAACCGGAAATGCGTTTCGTTATTTCGAATACTACGGAAGCTGGAATAGCTTTTGATCCAACTTGCAAACTTGAAGATGCACCTGCTGCTTCTTATCCGGGCAAACTGACCCAGTTATTGTATCACCGTTTTAAAACATTTAATGGTGACAAGTCAAAAGGATTGATTATCTTCCCCTGCGAACTTATTTTTCTGAATGGACATAAACTGAAAGAGACTATTTATCAGTATATTGAATTATGGAACTTGGGTGGTGAATTTAAAACATGGTTTGAAGAAGCCTGTGGCGTATATGCTACATTGGTAGACCGTATCGTTCCCGGATTCCCGCGTAAGGATATCGATACTATTAAAGAAAAAATACAGTATGATGACAACCTCGTTGTACAGGCTGAAATTTTCCATTTGTGGGTAATCGAAGCTCCACAGAAAGTTGCAAAAGAATTCCCGGCGGATAAGGCAGGTTTGAATGTGTTATTCGTTCCGTCAGAAGCTCCTTATCACGAACGCAAGGTTACTTTGTTAAACGGCCCTCATACAGTTCTTTCTCCAGTTGCTTATTTATCCGGCGTAAACATCGTTCGCGATGCTTGCCAACATGAAGTAATTAGTAAATATATCCATAAGGTGATGTTTGACGAGTTGATGGAAACATTGAATCTGCCGAAGGATGAATTAGAAAAATTTGCTACTGATGTATTGGAGCGTTTCAATAACCCATTTGTAGATCATGCAGTAACAAGCATTATGCTGAACTCATTCCCGAAATATGAGACTCGTGACCTGCCAGGTCTGAAAACATATCTGGGACGTAAAGGTAAGCTTCCAAAAGGATTGGTACTTGGTTTAGCCGCTATCATTACTTACTATAAAGGTGGTGTACGTACAGATGGCGCTGAAATTGTTCCGAATGATGCTCCCGAAATTATGAATCTACTGAAAGAACTTTGGGCAACAGGCTGTACAAAGAAGGTAACAGAAGGTGTATTAGGTGCCGAATTTATTTGGGGAGAAGACCTGAATAAAATTCCGGGGTTGGCAGAAGCCGTGAAAGCGAATTTAGATTCAATCCAAGAAAAAGGTATGCTTGAAACTGTGAAGGATATTCTTTTATAAAAGGATTATATAAAGTCAGCCCCACTATTCTAAAAGAATGGTGGGGCTAACTTTATACTGTCGTCTTGAAATGCAATTCCTTATTCTTCGGCTGTGTGGAGAATGAATGTAGTAGCACCAATTGTCACAATAGCACCATCTTCAATCCGTATCCGGTCTTTGTCTCCCAAAATTTCATTCATGAGAAATGTTCCAGTAAGGCTCGGAGCGTCCCGCAGTGTATAAATGAGCTTTCCTTGCTTGTTACGCTTTATGTTGATAATACAGTGACGGCGATCCATACTCATATCTCCGCTTTCGATAGGGGTATTAATGACAGTTCCTACACAACGACGCCCTATCACATTATCACCTTCCTGCAATGGTAATATTTGCTTAAAGCCGAATACATTTTCGATCACTGTGATATATCCGAATTCTTCTTTGTGTACTTCGGCTTCTTCTTCCAGATTTTCTTCTTTTCTAAGAGCTTTTACTTTACTTTTCCCCAACCGGATACTAAATTGCTTGCCGCAATGCTCACACTCAAATACGAGCGATTGGCCTTCGCTATACTTAGTTTCATCAAAATAAAGGTAATTCTCACATTTAGGACAAAGAACTCGTTTCATGTTTTTAAAAGGGGGATTTTATTTTGCCAGTAACCAGGCATTCTTATAAGTTTCGTTTTTTCTCAACTCTAGCAATTGCTTGGTTGCTTCTTCGCGATTATCAAATGAGCGTATGCTGACACGTACCTTGCCTGCCGTATTGAGGGCTTTGGCTTCTGCAAATCCTTTTTCCTTTAATTGATTTGCCATAGCTTCTGCATCTTTCATGCTGATTCCGCCTGCTACAATAATATGGAAAGGATGATTGAAATTTGCTTGTGATTTAGCAGCGACAGGAGCAGGAACTGTTTCTTGCTTGTTGACTTTTACTTCTTTAACCGCAATAGGCCTTGAGGTTTTAGCTTTATCTACTGTAATTTTGGGAGCAGATGTCTTTTGCACCTGTTGTTGTGTACCCCTACTCTTTACAGAAACAGGAGTTACTACAACCGATTGTTTCTCTATTTGCTCAAAAAGTTCACCAGGCAATAATTGCGCATAGTTGTTTTTCTGAATATCTGTATTTTCTACCCGGTTTGAGAAAGCAAAAAACAGTATGACAGCAGCAATCATAGCTACTGCATTACGGAGATATACACGATTGATACTTATCTCATAAGTTTTCTTCTCTCTAGTCAGATTGGCTGGTATCAAGACCTTCTCTTTTTGTTGCAAAGTAGCAAGTTCGTGTATCTCAAAAGAATCCAAACCATATAATGAAGGAGTCGTTATCTTACAATCATAAGGTATAAACTCATAATTTCCATAAATATTATAATGAATCTCACCAACATTTTCCAAATGGGCTTTCCCTTCTTCGTGGAGAATCTCGATAAATGCACTTACTTCTTTTTCTACGATGCGAGTTGCATCAGCAAAACTGGTATCGTATGCTGACATATAAGATTGTACCAATACTCCATCATTCAATTTTAATTGAGGATTAAAACCAATCGTACGGGTAGGGGGTAAAAAAAGATTTTCTTCTTTTACATGAGTTGCGGGAGCATAGTGTGCAACAAATCCACCAAATCCCGGAACGATGACGCAGTCGTTCTCCAATAGTAAAGCCTCTATATGTTGTGCCAATTCAATCATGTGTGCAAAATTAAGAGATAAATTGAATATATCCCAGAAAACTACGAAAAATTCACTACTTTTGCATCGTTTTATTTAGCACTATTAACAATGAACTATATACAGACGGAAATAGACGGAGTATGGCTGATAGAGCCTAAAGTATTCTTCGACGAAAGGGGATATTTTATGGAAGCCTTTAAGAAAGAAGAGTTTGAATCTCATATTGGTCCTGTAAACTTTGTGCAGGATAATGAATCGAAATCATCTTTTGGGGTTTTACGTGGATTGCATTATCAAAAGGGTGAATATAGCCAGGCTAAATTGGTCCGTGTCATCAAAGGGGAAGTTTTAGATGTTGCAGTCGATTTACGTAAATCGTCACCTACATTCGGAAAGTATGTAAGTGTACTGCTTAGTGAAGAAAACAAGAGACAGTTTTTTATTCCCCGTGGCTTTGCCCATGGTTTTGCCGTATTGAGCGAGGAAGCTATTTTCACATATAAAGTAGATAATAAATATGCTCCTCAAGCAGAAGCTTCTATTCTATTCAATGACAAAACATTGGGAATAGATTGGCCACTGTCGGAAACACAAATGTTATTATCCTCTAAAGACAGAGAAGGGACTGCCTTTAAGGACGCCGTATATTTTGAATAAACGACTAACAAACAATAGATAAGTATGAAAATTGCAATTGTGGGAACAGGATATGTCGGCTTAGTGTCGGGTACATGTTTCGCTGAAATCGGTGTAGACGTAACATGCGTTGATACAAATAGTGAGAAAATAGAATCTTTGCAGAAGGGGATTATTCCAATTTATGAAAACGGATTGGAAGAAATGGTACTTCGTAACATGAAAGCAAAAAGGTTGAAGTTTACTACATCACTCGAAAGTTGTCTGGATGATGTGGAAGTTATATTCAGTGCTGTTGGTACACCTCCGGACGAGGACGGAAGTGCTGACCTGAAATACGTACTGGAAGTTGCCCGTACCATTGGCCGCAATATGAAACAATATAAATTGGTAGTAACAAAGAGTACTGTTCCAGTAGGAACTGCCCCAAAAGTCCGCGCTGTTATCCAGGAAGAATTGGATAAGAGAGGAGTTAAAATAGATTTCGATGTTGCTTCTAATCCGGAGTTCCTAAAAGAAGGAAATGCAATCAGTGACTTCATGAGTCCGGACCGTGTAGTGGTCGGAGTGGAGTCAGCCCGTGCAGAGAAGTTGATGTCTAAATTGTATAAGCCATTTTTATTAAATAATTTCCGTGTGATTTTCATGGATATTCCTTCTGCGGAAATGACTAAATATGCAGCGAATTCAATGCTTGCAACCCGTATCAGTTTTATGAATGACATCGCAAACCTGTGTGAGCTGGTTGGCGCAGACGTAAATATGGTACGTAGCGGAATTGGTTCCGATACTCGTATTGGGCGTAAGTTCTTATATCCGGGCATCGGATATGGTGGTTCATGTTTTCCTAAAGATGTAAAAGCTTTGATTAAAACGGCGGAACTAAACGGATATCCGATGCAGGTACTTCGTGCCGTGGAAGAAGTAAATGAACTTCAGAAAAGTGTGCTGTTTGATAAATTAGTAAAACAATTTAATGACAACTTAAAGGATAAGACCATTGCTTTATGGGGATTGGCTTTTAAACCGGAAACGGATGATATGCGCGAAGCCCCGGCATTGGTATTGATTGATAAGCTGCTGAAAGCCGGTTGTCAGATACGTGCATACGACCCTGCTGCCATGCAAGAATGTAAACGTCGGATTGGAGATTCAGTTTATTATGCTTGCGATATGTATGATGCAGTACTTGACGCTGATGCTTTGATGTTGGTGACTGAATGGAAAGAGTTCCGTTTGCCTTCATGGGCGGTTATCAGAAAAACAATGGCACAACAGATTGTGTTGGACGGTCGTAATATATATGATAAAAAAGAAATGGAAGAACTTGGATTCGTTTACTCATGTATTGGTAAATAAGATAATAAGAGTATCTTTACTACAAAATTGAGACAAATGATAAAGTATGTGGCAATATCGTTAATAGCTATCTTTCTTATGGCATGTACCGGCAATAAGAATTCGTATTTTTCCGAGGAGGAGAAGGAAGATTCGAATGCCAAGGAAATGTTGCAGGGGATTTGGCTGAATGATGAAACGGAGAGCCCGTTGATGCGCGTAGAAGGAGACACAATTTTCTATGCAGACTCGCAAAGTGCTCCAATTGCTTTTAAAATTATACGGGACACTCTTTATACTTATGGGAATGATACGACTTATTATAAGATTGATAAGCAGGCAGAACATATATTCTGGTTTCATTCCATAACGGATAATATCATCAAGCTGCATAAGTCGGAGGACTTTAATGATTCATTGTCTTTTGTCCGTGAGGAAGTGGTTATTCCCACCTATACTGAAGTAACCAAACGCGATAGTGTAGTGACTTATAATGGCGCTCGTTATCGTGCTTATGTATATATTAATCCTTCCAAGATGAAAGTTATCAAAACAACTTATTCTGAAGACGGGATTAGCATGGACAATGTGTATTACGACAATGTGATGCACATTTGTGTCTATGAAGGCAAGAAAAGTTTATTTGCCAGTGATATAACGAAGCAAATGTTTGATAAGGTTGTGCCCGAAGATTTCTTGGTACAGGCTATTTTATCTGATACCAAGTTTTTAAAAGTAGACCGGAATGGTTTTCATTATCAAGCCATTTTAGCCATTCCGGAGAGTTCTGTATATAGTATAGCAGAGTTGGAAATCAGTTTTGACGGTACTCTGACTATTGCTTCAACCAAATAAAGATTTAGTTCTGCCTGGGAGAGGGACGGTTGTTCCCTTTTCCTCCTCCATTGTTTCTTTTTCCTTTGAAGTTTCTTCTCTTTGAATAGTTGCCGCCCTTATTACTAAAAGAACGTGGCTTATATTCGGGAGCTTCACCTAATTCTGTTGGAATAGGAATTTTATAGATTTCTTTTTCAAGGAAGTTCTCTATACTTTTAAAGTTACTCTGCTCTTTTTCACTGACAAATGTAAGTGCAACCCCATCGTTGTTGGCCCGTGCCGTACGTCCGATACGGTGCACATAATCTTCACTATCATGAGGAACGTCAAAGTTGATAACCAGGCGGATATCGTCAATGTCAATGCCGCGTGCCACGATATCCGTAGCTACTAATATATTAATTCTTCCGGCTTTGAAATCATGCATAACTGCTTCTCGTTGGACTTGTTCAAGATCCGAGTGCATTTCTCCTACATTCAGCTTCATTGATTTCAAGGCTTTTGTCACTTCCTTAACCTTGATTTTAGAAGACGCGAAGATAATAACACGTTCGGGAACTTCATCCATAAAAAGGTTACGTATAATTCCCAACTTTTGATTCTCGTAGCAAACATAGGCAGCCTGGATAATTTTATCGGCAGGCCTTGAAACTGCAAGTTTTATTTCCGATGGATTATTCAGGATGGTATTTGCTAACTGCTGGATCTTGGCAGGCATTGTCGCAGAAAACATGATAGTCTGCCGTTCTTTCGGCAAGTATTTCACTATCTGCATAATATCATCATAAAATCCCATATCGAGCATACGGTCCGCTTCGTCCAATATAAAATAAGAAACCTTGGAAAGATCTACATATCCAAGACTTAAATGAGCGATTAAACGTCCGGGAGTAGCAATAACTACGTCAGCTCCTAATGTAAGCCCTTTTTTCTGTTGTTCGAACAGGATACCGTCGTTTCCACCATATACCGCCACACTTGATGCAGGCATAAAATAGGAGAAACCTTCCATTTGCTGGTCGATTTGTTGCGCTAATTCCCGGGTAGGAGACATGATAACACAATTAATCGCATCCTCCGGATGTTTACCTTCGGATAGTTTATTCAGTACGGGAAGCAGAAATGCTGCCGTCTTACCTGTACCTGTCTGTGCCACTGCTATCAAGTCTTTACCCTCAAGTATTATTGGAATTGCTTGTTCCTGTATAGGTGTACATTCGTCAAATCGCATGGCATCGAGCGCCTCAAGCACATTTGCATTAAGTTGCAGTTCGGAAAACTTCATTCTTTCAATTTATTTGTTAGCAAAGATAAACTATTTTTCTCTCTCAATTACATATTCAAATAAGAATCTTTGAATCCTAGGAAATAGAGTACTCCATCAAGTCCGATAGTGTTAATGGATTGCTTGGCATTTGCCACAACTTTGGGTTTGGCATGAAATGCAATGCCGAGTCCGGCAATTCCTAACATCGGCAGATCGTTTGCACCGTCTCCTACAGCAATTGTCTGTGCAATATCCACTTTCTCGACCTGAGCTATCAATCGGAGTAGTTCAGCTTTCCGCTTCCCGTCTACCACGTCTCCCAGATAACGTCCGGTCAGTTTCCCGTCAACAATTTCCAACTCATTTGCATATACATAGTCGATGCCGTATTTCTTTTGCAGGTATTGACCGAAATAAGTAAACCCTCCGGAAAGGATAGCAATTTTATAACCATATTTCTTCAGTACATACATCAATCGGTCCACACCTTCTGTAATAGGCAGACTTTCTGCAATCTCCTGCATCACAGACTCGTCCAGTCCTTTTAAGAGTGCTACACGACGCGTAAAGCTTTCCGTGAAGTCTATTTCTCCCCGCATGGCACTTTCTGTAATAGCTTTAACCTGATCACCTACACCGGCACGGATAGCCAATTCATCAATAACTTCTGTTTCAATCAATGTAGAATCCATATCGAAACAAATTAGGCGGCGCATACGGCGGTACATATTATCTTGTTGGAAAGAAAAGTCCATTTCCAGTTCGCTTGCCAGTTTCATTAATCCTTCCTGCATAGCAACTCGGTCTTTGGGAGTCCCTCTCACGGAAAATTCGATACAGGCACGGGTACGTGTGTCTGTCTTGTCTTCATCTAATGGGATACGACCTGTCAGACGCTTGATAGCATCAATGTTCATACCTTGCTCGGCCAATATCTTGGTAGCTGCGGATAGTTGCAGCGCAGAAAGCTTGCGCCCCAACACAGTCAGGATATAGCGGTTTTTACCTTGCATACCTACCCAATTCTCATACTGTTCGGTCGTGATTGGCTCAAACCGAATCGTGACTCCCAATGAAGAAGCTTTAAACAACAGTTCTTTCATGATGAACCCGGAATGTCTTTCTTCACTTTTGAAAAGGATACCCAATGACAATGTGTTATGAATATCCGCCTGACCGATGTCGAGAATGGTAGCATCATATTTGGCAAGTATTTCAGTCACGGATGAGGTCAGTCCCGGGCGATCTTCGCCAGTAACTCGAATCAGAATTAATTCAGTATTTGATGGTTGCATAAGAAATAGACTTTAATCCTGCAAAAGTAGAGAAAAAAGTTCGTTTTTATGCTAAATAACATAAAAAGTTATACCCCAAAAGTGAGATTTTTGCTTATTTGCTTGGAAGTTAATTTAATATTTACTTACCTTTGCACCCGGTTTCAAAAATAAAGGCTCTGATAATCAGCGGATTCCTCTTCGCCTGATGCCTGAAAAGACAACGTTTCGGGAAGAAACCACTGTTTAAGGACAGTCCCGGATAGTATTAACTAAAACCGAATTACATGAAGCATGTAAAATGGATTTTTGTTGTATTACTGATTTGTTCCTTGACCGCTTTCGTTGAGAAAGACAAACCGACCGGAGGTTTGAGTGAGGGTGATGTAGCCCCTGATTTTAAAATCGAATCTACATCAGAAGAGCAACCTGCATTTAAACTGGCTAATATGAAAGGCCGCTATGTGTTGCTAAGTTTTTGGGCAAGTTATGATGCGCAGTCCCGGATGCAAAATGTAAGTTTGAGCAATGTGCTTCGTTCTTCCCGTAATGTGGAAATGGTTTCCGTATCGTTTGACGAATATCAGTCGATTTTCAAGGAAACCGTTCGTAAGGACCAAATAGTTACGCCCACTTGTTTCGTGGAAACAGAAGGCGAGGACTCCGGATTATTTAAAAAGTACCGTTTGAATCGGGGGTTCACAAACTATTTATTGGATGGAAATGGTGTGATTATAGCCAAAAACATCTCTGCTGCAGATCTTTCTGCTTATGTAAGTGAGATTGGTTGACAATCTCGAAAAGAGTAAGGAGAAAGAGGGATTTTCCGGATCACCGTTTGGTGATTAAAATGGAGAATAGACAAAAGAGGAAATGGATACAACAAAAAAGTTCCGCCTGTACTTGCTTTCGGCAAGAATAGGCGGAACTTCTATTTTTTATCTCCTGAATCTAAGTTTTATGTTTCCTTATTTAGGTGCTTTCTGATACAGATAGAATGCGATGCCTGCATAGAGGATATTGGGAATCCAGACTGCAATCGCAGGAGGCACGTTACCGTTTATGGCAAAGGTAGAAGTGATTGTCTGGAACAGGATATAAGAGAAGCTAAGCCCTAATCCAATACCCAGATGAAGTCCCATACCACCCTTCGTTTTTCGTGATGAAAGAGAAACCCCGATGATTGTCAGAATAAACGAAGCAAATGACATTGCAATTCGTTTGTGGTACTCAATTTCAAACTCTTTGATATTGGCAAATCCCCGTCGTTTCTGTTTTTCGATATATTCGCTCAGTTCCGGACTGGTCAGCATCTCCTGTTGATTCTTCATGATCAGGAAGTCCGATGGGTCCATATTTATAATAGAGTCGATCCGGTCTCCTTTGGTGATCTTTTCTTTTAGTCCGTCCAGTTCACGTACCATATAGTCGTGAATGGTCCATTTATTGACCGTTGTTGTATCGTAAGTGATACGGCGTGCCGTTAAGTGGGAGACAAGTTTCTTGTCGACAAACTTATCCAATGAAAAGCGGTTGCCGGTTTTCATTCCGTCATTGTAATTATCGATATAGGCTATGACACCACTGTCCACTTCCAACTGCACGTTTCGGACCGAGTTGACTTTCTTGGGTTTGATGTATTTATCTTCAAAGTTCAGACGGGTAACACTACCTTTGGGAATGATGAACGAACTCATCATGAATGTTGCCGCAGCAATGATGGCGGCAGAGATCATATAGGGGCGCATCATTCTTTTGAAACTCATACCGGTGGAGAACATGGCAATGATCTCAGAGTTCTCCGCCAGTTTGGAGGTAAAGAAGATAACGGCGATGAATACGAACAGCGGACTGAACAGATTGGAGAAGTAGGGGATGAAGTTCATGTAGTATTCAAAGATGATCTTGTCCCAAGGGGCTTCATGCTCCATCAGCTTGTCCATCTTCTCGTTAAAGTCGAACACCACCGCAATTGAGATAATCAATGCAATGGCAAATACGTATGTCCCCAAGAATTTCTTGATGATATACCAATCCAGCCGTTTTATTAATCGATTGCTTTTCATTCTTTATAATCTTGTTGACACTCTTTTTACCATCATCGGCTTCCAGGTAGAGAAATCTCCGGCAATGATATGTTTCCGGGCTTCACCTACCAGCCACAGGTAAAATGCCAGATTGTGTATAGAAGCAATTTGCATTGCCAGTAGTTCTTGTGCGTGGAAAAGGTGACGCAAGTACGCTTTGCTGTATAGCGTGTCTACAGCAGAAGCACCGTCTGCCTCGATGGGAGAGAAGTCTGTTTCCCATTTCTTGTTTCGCATATTGATGATACCGTCTTTGGTAAACAGCATGCCATTTCGTCCGTTTCGGGTAGGCATAACACAGTCGAACATATCGACTCCGCGTTCAATGCCTTCAAGGATATTTACGGGGGTACCGACTCCCATCAGATAGCGGGGCTTGTCTTTGGGAAGAATCTCGTTGACAACCTCTATCATCTCGTACATCTTATCTACCGGTTCGCCTACGGCCAGTCCGCCGATTGCATTTCCATCCGCTCCTTTGGAGGCGACGAATTCAGCGGATTGCTTACGCAAATCCTGATAAACACATCCTTGCACGATGGGGAAGAGAGACTGGTTGTAGCCGTATTTCGGTTTAGTTTCGTTAAAACGCTGAATACAACGATCAAGCCATCTGTGTGTCAGCCCTAATGACTTTTTGGCATATGCATAATCTGAATCTCCCGGAGGACATTCGTCAAAAGCCATCATGATATCAGCGCCAATGGTACGTTCTATATCCATCACCTTTTCCGGGGTAAAGATATGTTTGCTGCCATCAATGTGCGAGCGGAATTCGGCTCCTTCTTCCCGAAGTTTTCGTATTCCTGCTAATGAGAATACCTGAAAACCACCGCTATCGGTCAGCATAGGACGATCAAAACCATTGAAGCGATGTAGTCCGCCTGCCTTTTCAATTACGTCTAGTCCCGGACGCAAGTATAAATGATAGGTGTTGCCCAGAATAATCTGTGCCTGGATATCTTCTTTCAGTTCTGTTACATGTACTCCTTTAACAGTGCCCAGTGTTCCCACAGGCATGAAGATAGGTGTTTGTATCTGCCCGTGGTCTGTTGTTATCAGACCTGCACGGGCATTACTTTTAGTGTCTGTATATTGTAACTCAAATGTCATTCCTGGCTGGGTTTCTTTACAGATAAATCAATGGCATCCGCAACTTTTTCGTCTGTCAGCGCAATTGCGAATACTTCTTTTATGTCGTTTACATAGTGGAATTGCAGTCCTTTTAAATATATGTCCTGAATTTCATCTATGTTCTTTTTATTTTCGGCACTCATGATGATTTCTTTGATTCCGGCACGTTTGGCGGCAAGAATCTTCTCTTTGATACCACCGACAGGAAGCACTTTGCCACGGAGAGTGATTTCTCCCGTCATGGCAAGGTTTGCTTTTACCTTTCTTTGGGTGAGGGCAGAAGCTAAAGAAGTAGCCATAGTAATACCTGCCGACGGTCCATCTTTCGGAATAGCACCTTCGGGGACATGGATATGTATATTCCAGTTGTCAAAGATGTCTTCATTCAGATCGAGGATGGAAGCATGTGCTTTGATGTATTCGAGTGCCAGCATAGCTGATTCTTTCATTACATCTCCCAAATTACCTGTTAGTGTAAGACGCGCACCTTTACCACGGCTCAGACTCGTTTCTACAAAGAGTATTTCACCGCCGACGGCAGTCCATGCCAGTCCGGTGACTACGCCTGCATAGTCATTTCCCTGATATTTGTCACGAGTATACTCCGGTGCTCCCAGGAATTCATACAAATCAGTCGGTTTAATTTCTGATTTGGCGAAATAACCGTCTGTTGCATATTGACGGGCAGATTTGCGGAGAATCTTGCCGATTTTCTTTTCCAGTTCACGGACGCCGCTTTCACGGGTATATGATTCGATAATCGCTTCCAAAGTATCTTTCGGAATCTTGATATCCGTCTTTTTAAGTCCGTTTGCTTCCAGTTCTTTCGGCAACAGGTGCTTACGGGCAATTTCAACTTTTTCTTCCGTGATGTATCCGCTGACTTCAATCAGCTCCATACGGTCGAGCAACGGGCCGGGGATCGTATTCAGATTATTGGCGGTTGCAATGAACAGTACTTTGGAAAGGTCATAATCTACATCCAGGAAGTTATCATGGAAAGAGGTATTCTGTTCCGGATCAAGTACTTCCAGCAAAGCTGATGACGGATCGCCCTGACGGTCGGCACTGACTTTGTCGATCTCATCCAGTATAAATACAGGATTAGAGGCTCCTGCCTTAATCAGACTCTTGATGATTCGTCCGGGCATAGCGCCAATATAAGTTTTGCGGTGACCGCGAATTTCTGCTTCATCGTGCACACCACCCAAAGACATACGGACATATTTTCGTTTCAGTGCCGATGCGATGGATTTTCCGAGGGATGTTTTACCAACTCCCGGAGGGCCGTACAAACAGATAATAGGTGATTTCATATCGCCTTTCAGTTTTAATACGGCAAGGTGTTCCAGAATACGTTCTTTTACTTTTTCCAGTCCGTAGTGGTCTTTATTCAACGTCTTTTCTGCATTTTTCAAATTCAGATTGTCTGTTGTATAAACTCCCCAAGGCAGGTTGAGCATTGTTTGCAGATAGTTGAGCTGTACGCTGAAGTCCGGTGATTGCGGATGTGTACGTTCCAGTTTCGCCAGTTCCTTCAGGAAAGTATCTCTTACTTCTGCATTCCAGTGCATTTTAACTGCTTTCAGGCGCATTTCTTCAATTTCCTGCTCCTGACCGCTGCCACCCAGTTCATCCTGGATCGTTTTGATCTGTTGCTGGAGGAAGTATTCACGCTGTTGCTGATCGATATCCTCACGGGCACGCATTTGGATGGATGCCTTGATTTCTGCCAGCTGTACTTCGCGATTCAAGATTTCCAATAGATGATAAGTACGCTCTCTTAATGAGTTGATACTTAATAAATCCATCTTCTCATCTTTCTTGAATGGCAGGTTGGCACAAATGAAATTAATGAGGAACATCGGATTACTGATGTTTTTTATAGCAAATGACAAGTCCTGATGCATTTCTGATGATTTGATATAACGCATCGTCAAGTCCTTGCATGTTTCAACCAGGGCTTGAAACTCTTTATCGTCTTTGTTTGGGACATCTTCTTCCAAAAGTTCGATCTCTCCCTTCAGATAAGGGTGTGTATCTACAATATCTTTCAGACGCAGACGTTTCATTCCCTGAAGGATGACTGTTGTTGTCTGGTCAGGCATTTCCAGTACCCGTACAATTCGTCCGACAGTGCCGACATTGTGCAAATCTTCCAGTTTGGGGTCTTCCGTGTGTGCCGATCTCTGGCAAATCACTGCAATATCTTTGTGTTTCTTTTCAGCTTCGCGAACCAGCTTTAATGAAGCCTTTCTGCCTACTGTAATAGGTAAAAATACTCCGGGAAACAACACCATATTACGAAGGGGGAGAACCGGAAGAATATCACCGGATTTTATATTCACATCAAACACATGTTCGTCATTGCCATCATAGTCGGTAATCAGTGAGAAGCCGTTCTCACCAACTTCTTCTTCCAATAAGTATCTTTCTTTCATCTTTTCGTTTTAATTTAGTTTATGTCATACATAATATGCATAAATCGTTTGCAAAGTTAATTGATTCTCTTTAATAATAAAGCACAGTGTGGAATAAAAACACAAAAACAATGCCAAAATATCGGGCAGTAATGGATTTATTCCATAATAATTATTTATTTTTGACGGTTTTCAGCAAAGATCAATAAAAAACAGGTTTAGATGGCTAATAAAATGGCGAATCCTTTCTTTCAGTTTAAGCAGTTTACAGTATGGCATGACAAATGTGCCATGAAGGTAGGTACGGATGGGGTACTTTTAGGGGCGTGGGCTTCTGTTCAAGGGGCACATCGAATTTTAGATATTGGAACCGGGACGGGGTTGGTTGCTTTGATGCTGGCTCAACGTAGTCTGCCGGATGCAAATATTGTGGCGCTGGAAATTGACGAAGCCGCTGCCGGGCAGGCTAAGGAAAATGTGGCCCGTTCTCCCTGGAAGGATCGGATAGAAGTGGTGAAGCAAGATTTTCTGTTCTATCAGTCTCCGGATAAATTTGATGTGATCGTTTCCAATCCTCCTTACTTTGTGGATTCGCTTAGTTGTCCGGACCAACAGAGAAGCATGGCACGACATAACGATTCTCTGACTTATGAAAAGTTGCTGAAGGGTGTGGCTGATTTATTGAAGAAAGAGGGTACTTTTACAATCGTAATACCGACAGACGTGGCTGACAGGGTGAAGACTGCAGCTTCCGAATATCATTTATATGCAACTCGCCAGCTAAATGTAATAACCAAGCCGGGAGGAACTCCTAAACGGATGTTAATTACTTTTACGTTTAATAATGAGGGATGTATTAAGGAGGAACTGTTGACTGAAGTAGCCCGTCATCAATATAGTGAAGAGTATAAAGAATTGACTCGTGAATACTATTTGCATTTGAAATAATATTTTTGCATAAACAAAAAAAAGAGCTACTTAATGTAACTCTTTTTTTTCGTCGGGGTAGCGGGATTCGAACCCACGACCCCCTGCTCCCAAAGCAGAATATTTTAGAAGGTTATTCGGCTACATATCAGTTAATTATAATGATGTGAGCTAACCATTTCAAAGATAGTTCAAAGAGCGCTATTTTGATGACCTTGTTTTTGCCTTTTCTAGTTCATAATTTAAGAGAGCTATTTCTTGCTTCTGAGCACTGTTTTTTCGCAGTACTTTCCGGAGCTGTTCCCGGAGTGATGTGATTATTTTGTCTTTTTCTTCCATATTCTTATCCTATTATTTATTGGCTATGGAAATACCATAATTTGATTAGAAGAGTTTTCTTCGCAAAAATCGTCACTCCATGTAATTCTAACTTCATATTGTTCTTTATATGAGTTATTAATATATGAAATATCAAAATGCTGTGTAGACAATAGTTTAGCATAAGGAAAGAAGTCATCTTCTATATAAAAACATACATCTTCATTATCAACTATTTCGATATGGTAACTATATACGACAATACCCTAAATCTTGTGGTAACAAAAACGTCTCATTTTTAGTTGGGTATTAAGATTTTTTAGGCTTTTAGACGTTTCTGCCATAGCTTATACGAAGAACTATTGATATGAAAGCATTTATTGAAAAGAAAAAAGAAGTGATTGGAAATAAGGAACACAAAGAAACAGTGAAAATCACATGGTATTTCCTTTGTATTCCTATATTTCATTCGGAGAGTTCAATTATTCGTTGACTTTCTGAAAAGCGTCTCTGCTGCCTACAATTGATTGGAATTCACCCTTTGACGGATTCCAAAAGGTTGCTTCTAATCGTTCATTGTTAAGTAGAGAAGTAACTGTTAATTTTATGTCTTTTTCTGATTTCAGAATAACGACATCACCTTCTTTAATTTCTCCCATAGATTCACGTATTTAATTGTTTCGGATACAAAAGTACATAATTCTTGTGAGAAATGAGTAGAGTGTAATACCCTAAATTCCGTGGCGCATAAAAGCAGTTATATATCGGATAAAACTATGGTTATATGAAACTTATATCAAAAGACGAAGCAGAATTACACGGCAAAGATGATGTAGTGGACTATTTTAAGAATCATTGCGGAATTGACAATGAGAAATGTTTAGATAAAGTCGTCAATCAGGTGCTTTCCCTTCCCGATGGTCATCGTTTTGGAGTTCCAACTGGCTATCGTGATGAGGCTTCGGGAAGACTTGTTCAACATACTGTGACCAAATTAACGTTTTATCGCAATTAGGGCATTGATGATCATCAAGAGTAACTTCTGCATTACAATATGGGCAATGTTTTATAGTCGTATTCATAATCATTCTTTATGCGGGATGTACAAAGATACGATTTTATTATGATATAATACCCTAAATCCCGTGGCACATTATGAATAAAAATTTAGCAATGAAGATACACCGAATAACGCTATTATCGGAGGTCTCAAATAAAGGAGAAACGGAAAAGTTTGTTCCAATTTATCTCATTAGAGAAAACTTTGAGAAACATTGTATAAAAGAAAATGATTACAAGGAATACCTCAATAAATTTGCTCCGAGAGATTGTGTAGATTATATAGATTTATTGATTCAGAAAATCTATCACCCAACGGTTGAAGACTTATCGGTTGACGAAGGATTAAGGCTATCATTATCTTCAAACTGAAAGTCGTTCTCATCCTCTAATTCAATTGGTAATTCTTCTAAATCATCAGGATTGGGAATAATATGAGATAATTTGAATGGCACTTTGCCTTCGTTTATATCTTGTTCTATATCATTTCTAAACTTCATAGTTGGCTATATTAAATTACCCTGCAAATATATTCAATTATAATAAGATAGCCAACTATGAAGTTTAGAAGAAAAAAGAAAATATTGACATGGGTACAAGAACGGTATTGGAAATTCTACAATCGGAAACTATTTACATAGATGAAAAAATAGTTGAAGGTGGAGCAAGATATTACATTGATGAGAATGGCAATAAACAGTATCTTCTGCCAGCTCCATCGGAAATAAGAAAACGATATAATAACGATGAACAGCTATTCCGAACGTCTGTACCTTACAAAGAAGGAGAAGGAACAAGAGAAGAATATGAAGATATGGTTCAGCGTTATTTCCGTCCAACGGAAGATGATTTGAAAGCAGAACAAGAATATTGGGGATATTAGCCCAATAATACTTCCTTACCGCATTTCGGACAACGACAAAGCCTCTTTCCTACGATTATGAGATATTGGCTATCACAATTTGGATTAGGGCATTTAATGTGTATCAGTTTTTCTTTATCGTTCATAATTCATTCACTTTTCAGGATACATCCATACACATTCAGGAGCATCAAATGAAGAATACGCAATCCAATGTTTAGCTTGAATATCAATTTCTTCATTCGACATTAGGGAACGTGGCTTATAATTCATCAATATTGATTTTGCTCTTATGTCGTCAATGACCGTGATATTAGTTGGGCGATTTAATTTTGTTCTGAATATCTCAATAAATTCTTGCATCGTATTTTTATCCTTATTGGGAGACTTATACAAAATCATATAGTTGTCAACAGTAGGACGATGTTCTACATTCACTATCTCGTGTGAATAATCGAATAATAATTTTGTGGACTTTAGTCTATATGAGTTTTCGATACGTTCAACTTGATAAAAATCAACATCTTTCCCCGTCATTCCTGTTATTATGGCACGTCTGTCTTCTAAACTTATATTTAAGCCAAAATAAATAGCAGATATAGCTTTTTTCTGATACAGGTTTTTCAGACCGCCTTTTGAAAAGACTAACCGTACTTCATTTTCATATTTCCATGCCAAAGATTTTGTTCCAAATACTTTTTTCCGTACTTGAAAGAGACTATCTGTTTCTGATACTTCTGGTCTTTCATCTTCATAAGAAACATTAATCTTATCACTAATATCAAAATCACGAGATAAATTCTCTGTAAGCATATCTAAATCATATTCAATACAAAATCCCTTATGAGAGTTTGAATAATGCGCCCAAAGCAATTCATTGTTAGGAAATGTTTCATGTTCTTTAGGCTTCGACAAAGAATAAATTCCGACATCATACACTGCTTGAACTAATGGAGTTACCCAATGTTCTTGACTTTTAGATTTTGGCAACTCAACTGAACCTTCAAATGGATCATTCAAAACACGTAGGTTAGCTGCATAAAAAATATTTCCTAACAATTGTTCCGTATCTCGTTTCTTTCCATCTACGATTAAATTTGCTCTATATTTATACGCTTTAGTCATTTATACTATCTTCCTAATTTATATGCAATAATAAGATACAAAGGTATATTTATCATTTATTGTTCTACAAAGTTTATAGAAGAAATTTACATGATATGAAACGTATGACTTTCGGAGAAGCTGAATCAATCAAACCTAACAAATCAGTTCAGGCGGTATTGTTCGATGGAGAGTTGGTAGGTTGGCTTTATTCCTCATACAAAAACCTTCTTTCTCCTATCGAAGAAGTATTTTGGTCAATCAATCTAACTAAGGAGCAAGCAGACAAAGTATCATCAAAGAATGATGAATCAGAAGATGTCGGGTTTTATCAAGTGAACCTTCGTTTAGCAGATACTCAGAAATATGCAGATTTATATGTAATAGCAAAAAGAATATACAATGAAAATGGAGATTATTGATTTGTCACAGCCGTGTATCTCTGCAAAACAGATAAGGGACATGGTTTTGAAAAACGACTGGAATAAGCAGCAGTTGATTGATTGGGCTAAGAAAGAACTCAATCCCGATATTTCGGACGATGCGTTAAATGTGATGATTGAGCAGGTTTTTCATCATCAACCTTGGTGGGATTATTGCTATTAGTATAGAACCAAGTCCAACCGCACTTTTCACATTGCTTGAAAAAATCATGGTAGATTATTCTATGACCTTTATCATCAATACAATTACGTTCAATATCCCTATTATTCATACAAGTACATTTTGAAACACACGCAAATGTACCAATAATAGGAATAGGAGAAAGACGACAAGTATAGAGTTATAGAAGAACCAGTAAATTACAGAATAATGGAAGCTCAAACAACATGGACTGCTTTAAGGCAGAATCTCAAGACAAATGGAATAACGGAACAACAATACTATGATTGGTTAGTAAAGAATACAAAACCGCCAATCGTGGATGAAGTATTACGTCTTATCGTTAATCACGTTTATCATTCTGATGAGGAACGTCTGATTGCTCCACCTCATCTTCGAGTTGATAAAAATGGTAATTATCCGTTTCTACATCAGGAGTAATTCCATTCATTTGTGCAAAAACGGAACTTTGAATTATTTCTCCGCAAACGGAACACTGTTTATAAGTTCCTTTGTTTATCCAATTATGTTCGCAAGTTTTATTATTTTCCATAGTTCTAATGAATTATTGGGCAACAAAGATAATGAGAATGTAAGATAAATGAAAGGTAGAGTTTTCCGTCATGAGGCTCCGCCTTCTCTATTTCGTAATGATTTGTTGGATTTTCGAGGATAGTTAAATAATTCAAATTTACATTTCGGTATATACATCCGTTTCGAGCATATCAGTAATAGCAGTGCTAAAAATCATCGTTTCCAAATCACCTTCCAACGTAGTCGCATATCCGCTCTGAAGCGTGGCATTTTCCGTGGTTTTAGACCTGTCATTGTAGTTTACTTGCAGGTTTACAGTTATGCCACCATCGGGAGTGAAAGTATAAAACTCCGCCACTTTTCCTGAATTGTTTAGAAGAAAGACCGTCTTGGGAATATAGGTTTCATCCGTACTAATAGCAGTTCCTGCATTAACATCAAAGACGTAATTTATTGGAGTGGCTTCTGAAACAGAGAAGAGACCAGAGCCAGTCTGAATCACGTTGTTCAATTTCAAAACGACTTGCGCCACGGCTGGCTTCATTTCGATATTATGCGTAGTAGTTTCGGAATTAAACTCTAATTTGCCATAAAAAGCCATAGATGGTTTAGTGCTCATTCTAACACTTTTCAGTCCTTCGCTTATATCGTAACCATACGAACCATTATCAAACCATAGCAGGCATGTATATTGTTTGCCTTTGTCTAAATCAGCACCGATATTAAAGGAACGCTCCGAAGCGGCAGACAGAGTTTTCTTGCAATCAACTTTCTTTCCGTCTTTGTCATAAAATTCCGCTTCGCATCGTGTACCAACAGGCAATTTGAAATTTTCACGAACATTTGCAGTAATCAGTATGTGCTGTACTTCGGTTTTATCTTCGGGAGTATCATCAACTGGAAGCTCTTCGTTAATATGGTTGTCTTCTTTACCGCATGATATGAATAATGAAGCAAGGATAACCAATGTATAAATCAACTTTTTCATGTTTAATGTATTATCATAAATCCTCTATATTCAATAGTTTCTAATAATAAATCACAAAGATACATGAAATCTCACTATCTTTGCAAAGTCCTATGGGACAAAATTTTGAAAATAATAAGGAAGTGCCTTATACTCGTTGAAATCGCCAAATTATCAAAGAAGTATATACAAGGCACAGAGGACGGCTCATACATGGTGGGCTGCTCATTCTGTGCGTATATACAGGTGTTTGGCGATACCTAACGAGTATGCATGGATGGCAGCCCACTTCTGTTATCTAACATTGTTAATTTCTCTCAGAGGTTGCCTACAGAGTTACTCGTTAAAAATCGCCATTATGAGAAGAAATCTTTTATCACTAATCGTCATCTTCCTATTCTCTTTTGCGATAGGAACAACTACTGCCCAGACGACAAAAAATCAACAATCATTTGTCACGAGTTCTATGGCAAAGAAAATTAGTTATTCTTGCCAATATAACGAACGTATGCAATGGTTCTTTGCAAATGCTAATAACATCAATTTTAGCCATGAAGCTGATAAGATACTCCGTACTTTAGACAAACACTTGGATTATGCTGAAAAATATCTGATAGCGTTATACTACAACTATGGTATGAGGATGGGATATTTTGCCTTAAAAGACATGGGGTTTACTCTTCAAGAAACGGAAAAGGTAGAAGCGGTATGGAAGAAAGAAGAAGCAAAGCAACAAGCTATTGCCGAAAAGGAAAAGCAAGAGAAGGAGCAAGCATTATTAAAACGTATCGAAGCGGACGATATATTTACGAAAGACCAACTCACGACTTTGCCTGATATTGAGATTGACATATCCAATATGGCTACATCTACCGTTTTCAATGATAAAGATGAACTAATGAATTATGACTATGATTGTATAATCAATAAGGAAGGTCATCTGTATTTGGTAAATGCTTCCGATACTCTAAAATATTCCCCAATCCAGAAATTCATTTATCATTATATCTCTGACAGCAATATTGACTTTGGCGGTTATAAATCTGGCTATATTGAAATAAACGACAAGGATATTCCTGTCAATAGTTATGTCACCATACAGTTCCGAGAACAACGATACAAGCATAGAGGATATTTAGAATTAACAATCAAAAAGAATAAGAAAACCAGTAGATGGGAATTTGTAGAAGATTTGGCTACTAAGTTACAAAGCTGGGCGAAGGAAGATGCTCAAAAAATGCAATATGATTTAGAAGCTGCTATTTATAATTGTACGGAGCTCAATAACCTTAAAGGGAAAATACAATTGAAGATGGATGTGTATAGGCGTGTATTAAAGTCTAATGTTTCTGATGAAACGGAGCTATCCTATTACTTTGATATGGAGTATTTGAAAAGAAGCGTTTGGGAAGTAGAATATTTACCGTTGAGATATAGCTTATCTTTCTAATGACCCTTATAGATTATTAACAACGCATTGATTATCCAGTATTTCATTTGGAAACAGAAGAAATGGGAACGTCCTCACGGATAGCTCCCATTTTTAGTTTCCATAATCTCATTGTATCTTTGCGACGCTTACCAGGGCAATCGTAAATCAAATTGTTCGTCAAACCATTAAAAACGAAAAATTATGGAAATAGATGTATTTCAATTTTCGTACTGGGACGGCTACCAAGTTATAGCCATTTACAGTAAACAACGTATTTGATACGTTACGTTTTTCCCTATAACTGGGAATGAGAGAATGGGTCGGAGTTATTTCTTGCCTTTTCTCTTTTGAAATTTTCCACTGTCATCCCTTTCAAAACGTCTTTCTCTAATTGTGATATTTTTGCTTTGAAACAATATCTTATCAGAGATTTTACGTTATATTCTTCTTCGGTAAACATATGACGTACTTCTTCTGGAGAAGATATTTGTCTAATATCCAAACAATCTAATGTACGTGTTTTGCGTACATATGTTTCATTACCTCTAACTCCAGGAATTTCATCAACTACTTTTAATTGGTTCTCACGATATGCTTCAATTTCGGGAGAAGCCTCAAACCGTGGTTTGATTATTTGATTTTCTATCTTCATAATAAAGCGCATTTTTCTCTTTTTATACTTGAAACGATACAAAATCTTCTTCCCAAAGTTCTTTATTGAGAACAATATAAAGAATGAAAATAATGGAAAAGGAATTTGTATTGAGAATTGCCAATGAAATCAATCGCCAAATCAGATGCGGCGTAACAATGTCCGTTCAGATGTCATGGGGAATATCTAAACGTATAGCCACGTTGTATAACGATAGAGTTACGCTTGCCTTAAAGGTCAGTGGCGTATTACATAAAGGATGGGTGTATATCAGTTTAGACGAAGGACGTGATTGTTATATCATAACCTTACTTTCTAATGATAAAAAGAAAGTAATGAGTGTTCGTGATGAAGTTTATTGTGAAGAATTGGGGAGCGTCATAGACAATCTTGTAGAGCGAAAAGAGGAATGGACGGATAACGAATATGAGAAACTTGCTATAGCTGACAGTGATAATAAATTAAACCGAGATAAAGAAATATGATATAGCTGTTCCCCAGCTATAAAGAAATTGACATTATGGGATGATAATTTGTACTCAATGAGGAGCCGTACACCTCTTAAACGTAGCCAAGTTCTAATAGCCTTCAAGGTAGAGAAGCTATATTTTATAAGAAAATAGAAACAATAAACGAAATATATGGACTGGTTAGAACAAACTCAAAATCATCGAAAGGTTCAGACTCAAAAAATAGCTGAATCACTTGGATATTTTCAAAAAGCAGAAGATGTTACCGAAGAGGAGAATGATGGAATGGACAATTCAAAAAGTAGTTCTTATGCTGGTAAATCTGATATGTTTAAGATGAGAATGTTAGGATTGCGTAAATTCAACGAACAAGACCATAAGGTTTATATTGGGGTTGAAGACGTAGAAAACTCATATATCTCTAATCAGGAAAATGGGGACATACTTATTTGTAAGAACAAGGACGGTTATCTGGTTAGCATGTTCCCCATTGATATTAAGAATAAAGAAGGAGAAGAAAAAGAAGCCTCTGATTTATCATCAGCTATTGACGTTGCTTTATTATTCAAAGGCGATTTAGATAATGAAGAAGAGCCTGAACAGATTATGTATAAACAAGAATAAAAACAAGAAAGTCATGGATAAACAAATTTTTCAAGACGATTTGCAGACGGCTAACAAAATAGAATCCGCACGTCAAGCAAGGGAAAGACAAATCAATAAAGGAATTATGTCAAGTCCGTTACCGTCTATGAGTTCCGATATAGAAAAGGCTGTGAACTCACAATCTCTATCGGAGGATGTAAACGGTGGCGGTACGGATATTTTGTTCCCAGAGGTGGAAGAATATAAGAATCAATTGGATTCAAGTAATGTTACTGTATCGTGGATTGATTTGCAATTAAGAAACTTACAGAAACAAATGATTTATGCGCCTAATGATACCGTTATGCTCCAAATGCGAAACGTTCTACTTGATAAGAAAGAAGAACTCATAAGCGGAGAGAAAACGACATTAGAGGGCATACGCAGCGCAAAGAAAGCTAAAAGCATACTCTTATCAGCCGAAGATATTATCAATGGCAGTAAGGCACGAGACAAAGCCGTAGCATCAATCATCGAGAAGTTGAAAGAAGAGTTCGGAGATATACGTTCAGATTTGAAAGATGGAGTGCACCGTGATGGAGGTATTCTTTTTTACAAAGATGCAAATATTGTATGGGACAATAGACATTCGGAAGACGTTCCATTGTTAATCAATATTCCTTCTTCTTTCTATAACAAAGATATACAGGCAATCAAAGAACGGACGGTTCAACTTGCTAAACAATATGGTATGTACGCTCTATTTGGACAACGCAACGTAGATGCTATTATCTGGATAAGCACGCAAGCCTATTATGATGAAGATGGGAACTGGCATGATGTAAGAGCTGAACAATCAATCAAAAAGAATAAATGACATGGCTACTACAAAGAATTTAGGGCAAGTGGCAGGAGTACATATTGGTAGTATTCCTCCAGAAAATACAATACTTATTTGGTACGATAATACTCCAAGCCAGAATTGCCATAAGGTATATGATACTGCAAAAAAAACATGGGTTATTCTTGACCAAAAGATTATATCATATATAACCTATTCCGAGCTTGTTAATATAGCAAAGAATGTAGGATTGTCCGTAGGTAAATTTTATCAAATAACAGACAAATCAAACGCTTTAGCGATTGCTATCACAACCACCAAAGTACAGTATGATGACGCTCTTGGTAATATTCTCATAGATGATTTAGGAACGAATATTCAATACCATGTAACTTCTTCAAACCTACAAATAGACGATATTTCGGGAGTTTTTGACGAAAATAACAAGAAATTGGTATTCCGATTCAACGAGACGGTTCCTGATTTTACTGCCGATGATTATATTATGGGTAAAATCAGTAGAAACAACGTATGGAGTTTGGCTAAATACAAACTGTCTTCTTTCTTATCGAAGGTCACAGGCAATTCAATATCTTGGAATGGTGGTTTCTATTTTAATTTTGGAACAACCCTTCGTAGTTATTTAGATAAAAAGGGAGGAGTTGTTGCCAAGGATACTTACGATACTGATATGAATCAGATAAACACTTCTATTCAGAATGTAGGTAAGGAAAATCAACAAATAATTCAGAACGCAAATACGGCTATTGAAGCAGCAGCATCTGATACGGCTGTATATAACAAGACCTTACCTTCGGATTTAGAGACAGGCGGTGAAGCCATAGATGCTGCAAAAGGAGATAGGTTGATTACAATTCTATCGAAGTTTCAACGATATATCAATAAGTTTAAGTATGCAACAGGTATTAAGATAAGTTCAAATTTCAAAGAAGCTACAGACCCAGAGTACATAAATAATAATGATACGGTTGATTCAGCCTTCAGAAAGGTACAGTATTGGTTGAAAAATATATATGGCACGCTGTCTTTGTCAAAAAACTTTCAACCAGAAACTGACCCATCATACGGCACTCCTATTCCAGAGTGCGCTCCGAATGACCCGATAGAAACTGCTATTGCTAAGTTACAAGGAGTTCTAAATGACATTGGAACTATTACGGATGGAAATATAAAATCAAAGCAAAAAGCATACAATTCCAGTGGAGAGGAAAGAGGTAGTAAGATGGAAATTGATATGCGCTCGGGTGCTATTAAGATACTTGGAGACCGATATCAAGGTGCAGGTAATAGTGCTGATGTAACGTTACAATCGGGGGCATCAAGCAATCTTTATATCTATGATTCGGTGAACTCTAAAAGTGCTCATTTAGGAGTGGACGGATTGTATGCTAACGGTGGTGGTCAAACAAGTGGTTATCCGTACAACGGACACTCAACTGCTAATCTATTCATAACAGGCAGTTGGGGCGACGCTACTCTTCCGAATATAATGGACGACTGGTATGCTGGTTTATATGCTTGGGCAAATAATAGTTATTCTGGTTCATATCCTAAATGGGTTTATGGAGCTTATATTGAGAGACTTTGTGCTGCAGGACTTCTTCTGAGAACTTCTCAGTTGAATGATTCTGATTCAGGAACAACTCTTGGAAGTCTTGGCTGTTATTACAGTTGTTATAACACGAGTGGCAATATAACTCTTAATCTTCCTGCTAAACCTCAAAAAGGTCAATGTCTTTGGATACGTCAAGTGAACGCTAATGGTATAGTTTTGAATGGTAACGGAAAAGAAATCGTTAGGAATGAAAATACTTCTGGCGGTTCTTCAAGTGTAACCGTATCAGAAAGAGGAGCTTTGTATTTTCTTTTATTTGACGGTCAATATTGGATGATGAACAAACAAAATAATTAAAGTTATGGGACAAAAAGTTAAGATATTAGGCAAATACTCCATAGATGCAATTGACTATGAAGTAGAAAAGAAAAGAGCCGAATCAACAATGAAAGACAGAATTGAAAGTTTAGGCACTACTTTGGAAGAATTGAAGAGAATAAATAGCAAAAAAAAGAAAACGGAAGATGACCTCAAACTTCTTGATGCCGTTATTGCTATTGAAAAGGAGTACTCAGATACTATAAATCAAATAAATGAGTATAAAGAACTGATAACTTCTGCTGTTCCTGATTTTACAGAGCTTGACCAAGCAGTTCCTTATTACGAGGAAAAAGAAGGCAAGATTTATATGTCATGGGAGATACGAAAGAATGAACCAACGAGAGTTATTCAGAAAATAAATGATTTGAAAAAGGAGTTATCTGATAGCGATTACAAAATCGCAAAATGCTATGAGGCAAGTTTATTAAATCAAACAATTCCTTATGATATTGAAACTTTATATAGTGAGCGTCAAGCGAAACGTGATGAGATAAATCGTTTGGAATCATTTCTTCCCAGTGATGACGGAATATTGAAGGCAGGCGGTCTGTCATCTTAAAACTAAAAAAGGAAATAATACAAAGGGGCGGTTATTCATGCAATAGTCGCTCTTTCTTTTTGTACTTCACTTTCCGCAGTTATAAAGGATACAAAATATTCAATAAACAAATACGTATAACTTATGGCAGGATATGATGATACCTATAAGATGATTGTCAGTACGCTTATGGGACGTCCAAATGGGACGGAAATTCAACCCGAAAACCACCAAGCGTATGCTCTGAATATGTTAAACTATATTCGGAGTTTAGAATTGGTTGCTAATGGGCCACTAATCGGAGTAGCTCAACCTGATACGCAACCTGTTCAGCCTGATAATAGCCGTGCAGCATATATTGCTGGCGTGGCTCAAAATCGTACCGTTACATTCCAAAACTTCTATGACTATGAGGGAAATCCTATTTCCATCACCACGGGAGAGATGGAAGCCTATTTTGCGGTATTCGTTTGGAATGGTCAATACTGGACGGCAACATCTGTTCCGACTAACATTATAAGCCAAGCGGAAAATGCCACGTTCTATTATCGGTATAACATACGCAAGACTTACACCAGCATAGCAAACATGAATGCTGACAAAACCAATCCTATTGGAACGGATGGTACGAGAATCAATATTGGTGATTTAGTTTCGGTGGTAAATTCTACGAACGGAGATGAGAATGGAATTTATAGCTATGAAGGTTCAGAAGAAGGTTGGCAATTCCAAGGAGGTATAAATGTAGCCATAAAACAAGAGACAGGGCAGAGTGCTAATGATGTTATGTCCCAAAAGGCTGTAACGGATGAATTGAATGCTCTAAGTACAGAATTTCAAAACAATTTAACCTCCGCTATCAATGCAGAAATAACAGCAAGAAATCAAGCTATAACTAATGCTATCAATACGGAGGTCACAAATAGAAATGATGCCATTGCTGCCACGGAAATTGAAATCCGAAGTGATATGAATTCCGCTGACCAGCAATTATCTAATGCTATATCAGGACTTCAAACCAGAGTAGAAACAGCCGAAGAAAAGATTGATGAAAATGAAACGGCAATTGAAACAGCTCAATTAACAGCAGATGAAGCAAAGGAAACAGCCGATTTGTCTTTGCAGGGAGCCACGGAGCGTTTTGATGGAATAATAGAAGATGCCGATATTCTACTTGAATCACATATTGGTACTGATGGTCAAATTGTATATGTGAGGGCAAAGAATAAATTCGCTTATGCGGTAAGCCTTCCAAACGTTCCAGAACTTAATTTATTGTATTATAACAATTGGTCAACCGCTGACTTATTTATGAATTCATCACGTACAGAACCATTAAAGAATAAAATCTATATTTTAGACAAATATCTGTATGTATTTGATGGCAATGGTATTTTTGTAAAGGTTGATGATTGGGAAACTGCAATTTCAATTCTTACGACTAAGACGGATGCTATATTGGAATGTTCTGGTATATTAGAAAGCGGAGAGACGACAGATGTAGATGGGCTATATTTGCAAGAGGATGCTAAAGGTAAGATAAGAACACTCACGTTAGTAAAAAATGGCGTATCAAGCACGGTAACACCCGAAATAGGTAAGTTTTACCTATACAATGAACTTTACTACGGATATTCAGGAAAAGAATTATCCTTAATTGGTGGCGGTTCGGGAAGTGGTTCTGGTTCAGGCTTCTTTAATGTTACGAGAGAGGTGCCGTTATCAGAAGGTTTTTACACTTTATCAACGGCTATCGAAGCATTGAGAAATGCTGATATTGATGATGAAGAAAAATCGGGAATGATTATCACCTTTGAAGTCTCTGACGGCAATTGGGAAGATTATCGTTTTGAAGGAACGGATATAAGTACATTTTATGACGTGTCTGCTTGGAAGCCTTATGGCGGTAAAGGAGCGATAAAACAAATTACTGTTTCAAGAGGAGCTTCTACAAATGTGCTAACTCCAGATGAAAGTGGGAACGTAAATCTTGATATTCCGGTCGTAGAGGTTGATGAGACAATAGATGAGAACTCTACTAATCCAGTTGAAAATAAGGCAGTAGCAGCAGAATTTAAGGGTATTTCAGGAAAATATGGGTCTGCCTTACGTCTCAACACCATAGGAGAAGGAGATGAAAAGGCATATTCTCTTTCCTTACTCACGGAGAGTGGAGATGAATTAAGTACCTCTGAAACATTTACTGGCGGGGGCGGTGGTTCAGTCGTGACTACTAAAATAGTTCTTACACGTCTCACTCCTAATCCTACCGTTAAAAATGGCGATACCGTTGAATTAAGTTATTCGTATGACCAAATTGATACCACCACTGGAGAGTCAACAGGAAATTCCGCAAAAGTTACGGTAACCATTGTCCGTGGCGCAACGTCATCTTCCTTCGAACAAACAATACCAGCAGGAAGTACGCAAAAGATTGATGTAACAAAATACATTGACGTTGGAACGAACAATGTACGTGTTCGTGCGGAAGTAGGTGAAGGAGAAGAAAAACAAGTTTCAAGTATATCATGGACTGTTAGCGTAGTACAATTAACACTTACGAGTTCATTCAATATTGCTACTACAATCAATAAGGGAGATAAAGTCAACGTACCTTATGCCCTCACTGGTAGTGGTACCAAAACTTTGCGTTGTTATATCGATGGCGTTGATTACGAAGACAGGAGTATCACAACCAGTACATCTAATGGCTCATTCAATATAGATACCGCTTTAATGTCGCATGGTGCACATTCTGTACAGATGGTTGCCGAATTAGAACTGGCTGACGGAAGTATCATAAAAAGTAACAGTATATATTTTGATATTGCTGTTCGTGAATCAGGTAACACTACTCCTATTATAGCAACTCGTTTTGCTTATCAAGATGGAACTATTATATCGGGAGGTAACAGACCATACATTCCTGTCAAGCAATATGATAATTATACGTTGACTTATGCTGCTTATAATCCCAGAGAAACTCCAACAACAGTAGAGATATATGAAGCAGGAACGCTTATATCATCAGCAAAAGTTTCATTTATAACCACGAAGTTATCTTTGCGTGCAATGAACTATGGAGTTGAGAGTTGCAAGTTCGTTTGCGGTACAACCCAGTATTTGTTTAATCTGAATGTCACAAAATCGGATTTGAATATTGTAGAGCCTACGGATGGCATGCAACTCAAATTAACAGCACAAGGACGTAGTAATGATGACACGAATAGGGAAGAATGGACGTATGAAAATGTGACCACTGAATTTAGTGGTTTTAATTGGGGTGGAGACGGATGGATTAACAATGCTTTAAGGCATACAGGTGATGCCCGAAGTATCGTAAAGTATAAACCTTTAGAACAACCGCTACAAAACGCTAATAATGCCTTTGCGTTCTTGATTAAATATAAGGCTTCGGAAGTAACGGATGATAGTGCACCAATTATCAAATGTTTGGATGAAAATGGCACAGGCTTCATTATAACTCCTACCGAAGCAAGGATGGTAACAAGAGGTAATAGCCAGCTTGCTATGAAAATGGCTGCTGAAAACATTTATGAAGTAGGGTTTGTTTCTTTCCCTATTGCTACGGATGGCTCTTCTGATTACGAGAAAGAAAATACGGAAATGGTTTACTTGTACATCAATGGCATCATGTCTGGGGCGGTTCAGCGTGGTACCTCTGATAGTATTTATCAAACTGTTCCTTCTTATATAAATATGGGTGCAGATGGAGCAACTTTAGATGTATATCTGATGCGTGGCTACAATACTTTCCTTACCGATGACCAAATGCTATCATGCTTTATTCTTGACCAGAATACGGCTGATGAGTTGCTTGATAAATATAACTCAAATAATATTTTGGATGATAATGGCAATGTCAGCGTTGACAACGTACCGCAAGGAATGAGAGTTGTTATCATTACAGGTAAACAGGCTAATGGAGTACCAACCGTATTGCAAGCAGCGGTAACCAATAACAAGAAAACCAAATTCAACGTGGATGAAATTCTAACCTTCGTTAAAGGAGGTGATGTCAATCAGAATTTCAGATTGATTGGCGGTTGTATTTCTTTACAAGGAACTTCATCATTAGCCTATCCTATAAAAAACTATCGAATATATTTGTACAATGCGGCAAAGGTAAACGGTCAGTTGTATTTAGGATGTAATGAACAAGGCGTAGGAGGAACTTTACAAGAAACTGTATTATTTTCATTCCGTCTTGCTTCTACAAATCAATATGCTGCCGCACCTGTAAACTGTTGGTGTACCAAAGCAGACTATGCTGAAAGCTCAAGTTCACATAATACAGGCATGGCTCGCATTGTACAAGATACTCTAACAGGCATTGGTGAGCTTGTACCTCCTCAAAAATATGTAGATAGAGCGCAATATCAATATGATGTTCGTACTACGGTCGATGGTGAACCTTGCTTATTCTTTTATCGGGGAACGATTGATGAAACTCCTCAATTTTTAGGAAAGTATAATTGGAACAATGACAAAAGTACGGAAGCCGTATTTGGATTTTTGGATATTCCTGGATACCATGACCAAGACTGGGTTACGGAGAAGTTTGAGGGCAAAAATCCTACCGAGTGTTGGGAGTTTCTAAATAATGACTACCCAATGGGGATGTTTCTTGATGATGATTTTGATACTAAGGGCGATGATGGCGTACCAAATTGGATGAAAGTATTTGAAGCACGTTTCCCAGACGATGATGACATTAATGCAGAATATGAGGCAGGAACCAAGAAGCCTACTTATCTTGAAGCCGTGGTAAAATGGGTCAAAAGCACCGACACTACCGAAGCAGGATTATCAGAAGCCGAGAAGACAGCAAGAGCCCAAAAGTTCCGCAATGAATTAGCAAACTATTTTGATGTAAAATATCTGTGCGACTATTACGAGTTTACAGATATGTTTGCTTGCGTTGACCAACGTGTAAAAAATATGATGATGGCATTTTGGTATAGTCCAGATGTAGATAAGATGCTTGCTTACATGATATTCTATGACAACGATACTATTCTTGGGTTGCGTAATGACGGACGTTTGAAGTACAATTGGGATGTAAATGAGAATACTGTAGATACAGAACTTTCAACCGTGGATAAAACGGTATATGCCTTTGCTGGTCATGATTCAGTTCTCTGGAAGAACTTGCGAGAACAATTTCCGAATGAATTAAAAGCGGCATATGTCAGATTGCGTAGTAAACTTACCAATGACAACATCTTCCAAATGTTTGACGAAGAGCAAAGCGATAAGTTTTGTGAACGTGTTTATAATTTGGACGCTTTGAATAAATACGTTGACCCGAAAACTCTTGGCGTGGAGGTTAATCAGGATGGACAAATAGTGAACGTTAAGTATTCTTACTTGGAAGCAATGCAAGGAAGTCGAACAGCTCACCGACACTGGTTTGTAATCAACCGTATGGGACTGTTCGATGCTTGGGGAAGCACTGGACAATATACCGCTACGGATATATCGTTTAAGGGAAATTCTGCGGCAGGAGCCACGGTAAGAGCTGTAGCTGCCCGTGAATTTTACTTCGAGTTCAGACGAGAAGGAGAAACCATGACGCATGATAAAGTTATAAAAGACCAGGTTTGGAGCTACACGTATAATCAAGTCGCTAATATTGGTACTATATTCCATTTGTTCGGAGGTACTTGGATGAAGAAACTTGATTTATCTGATTGGGGCGGTTTTACCGATATGAACATTCCAGTACTTCCTATTTTGGAAGAATTGATATTGGGTAATAGCAATAAATCATATTCTCTGACTGAATTAGTCATTGGAACAAAATTACCAATGCTACAAAAATTGGAGATTGTGAATTACACCAACCTTCCATCTATTGATTTATCGGGTTGTACAAGAATTGAAAATGTAAATGCTACTGGTTGTACAACATTATCAACGATGACATTTGCGCAAGGTGCTCCTCTAAGTTCTTTACACTTGCCTATCAATTACCAGACATTGACCTTACGTTCTCTGCCTCAAATCACACGTTCAGGAATAACGTTTGACAATATTCGTTCCGTTACAGGATTATGGGTAGAAAACTGTTCACAGTTGAATGGTTTTGATTTATTCAAAGAAATGTTTGCTTTGAATAATAGAGCTATAAAGTATATTCGTTTAACGGATGTCAATTTAGAAGGAGATGGAAGTGATTTGAAATCTTGGTACGATGCAGGACTTGGAGGTATTGATGCACAAGGAAACATTGTAAATAACAAGTGTAAAATCGGAGGGTATTATCAATTGACTTCTTATTTGGATGATGCTACGTTTAATAATTACGTTGAGCGATTTGATGAATTGAACATTCGTCAGCCTCAATATACGATAATAAGTTGCGATGATACCGTATCTGATGATGCTAATTATACCAATCACGATAATAAAACTGGTTATGAATATAGCAACGCATATTCACCAAGTGGTCATATAAGCAAAATACTAAGCAAACGTTATGGGTGTCTTGGTAAACAAGCAACAAAAGGCACTATGACCATATGTAAATTAAACGACAAAGATTTCAATTATTATGCTGATGGAGCAACGGTTGGAAGCTCAACGCCTGCCAAGTTGGATAGTACCGAGGGAGACGCTTTCATGTTTGAACCTGAATATTGGTATAAAGGAGTGAATGATATTTTAGGAGCATTCTCCGATGGAGTTAGCAAGAAGTATTCATGTTACAGCAGCAATGACGATATACCTGATACCCCTTCCGTGGATATTATGACGATGGAAGACATAAAGAACTTGAATGCTTATAATAAGGGATATAAAATACTGACTGGTAAAACGACAGTGATAGAAGCTACTTCTCAAGACAGCAATTACAGTATATGCAAAATAGACGTTAGTCAGTATAAATATGTACGTTTCCCTACCGTTCTTGGAACAAGTCTCGTTGGTTCTGTAGTTGCCGATGCAAATGATAATGTCATAAGGGATATTCTCATAGGAACATTGGATTCTAAGTTCGTGAATGGGATGTATGTAATCTTATCTGTCCCAGAAAATGCCAAGACACTTTATTTCTCTATTCACAACAATGCAGAATTTGATTACGTAGTGCTTTCCAATTCATCCAAGGTAGAGGATATGGAGCCAGATTGGGTTAAGCACGAGAAATGCTTGGTAGGCATGTTTGAGGCAATAAATATAGGTAGTAAACTATATTCCGCTGCTTATGGTGTTGCAGGCGTTAATAATCTTACTCAACCAGACTTCTCTTCATATGCTGTAGCCAGAAATCTTCAGTTAGTGGATTGGGAAATGCACAAAGATGTCGCAAACTTATTTTTTGCAAAATATGGTAGAAGAGATTCACAAGACCAATGCGGATATGGTCAAAATACGAATCAACGAATAGTGGGTTCAAGTGCATTCTTGGGTATGACAGATACCATAAATCAAAATCATGCTACAGAGTACGCTTGGTATTATAATGAAAACGGTGAACTGGTGAGAATACCTTGTACACGTAGTTTAGGATATGAAAACTGGTGGGGAAATCTTGCGGAGTGGATGGCTAAAGTAGGTTTACCAAATACGTCTGAAGACCAATACAAGTACGCCATTACTATGCCTGACGGTACGGTGAGAAAAGTTTTGAGTAGCACGGCTTCAGGTAACTATGTCAAGTCCGTTTATCATCAGAAATTCATGGACGTGATAAATGTTAGCAATAGTAATGGAAGTAGTACAACTTTCTATGCAGACCAGCAATATATCAGTAATGCAGCTAACAGAGTGGTGTATCGGTCGGTCAGCTTTGCGAGTGCTGGTGGCGGTGTCTCGTTTGCGGGTGCGGATTACGATTCATCGTATGCGAGCACGAGGCTTGGTTGTCGGCTCGCCTTCCGTGGCGCAATCGTCATTGCGACAAGCGTATCTGCGTTTAAGGCGTTACCAACCGAATATAACGTATAGCGAAAAGCGGATGGCGTGTGAGTTGTTGGCATTTATGACAACTAACACGTCACGGCTTTCAATTTTAACAAGTATAAATAACACAAAGGCGGATTTTCCCAAAGCACTGGTAGGTGTATCGGTCGAACAACAATGCGAATGCTAATGGCGGTGTCTCGTATGCGAATGCGAATAACGATTCATCGAATGCGAACACGAATATTGGTTGTCGGCTCGCAAACAATTAAGTTATAACGCAAAGAAAGAAATTGGGCGTACAACAACGAGGACGGTGTCCTCAAGGTGGAGCTCAGGGAAATGAACCTCACTAACAGCAAGTCTATTGGGATTTGGAAAAGTGAAAAATAAAGCGTTGGGTAGAGTTTGGTAGGGTATATTCAGATATGCAGCCGAAGAAGTCAGACCCAGGAAATTGAAGGAATATGAAACGTGAAAGAGATATAATAAGAGAAATTGTTGAACCTCATAATTTGTACAACTCTATATCCGTTGTTTTGCATGGCAAGAAACGCAAAAGAACTCGTATAGGTCGTTGGATTATGACTAACAGGGAACTTGTTGTAGGTATTCTTTCAAGACAAATACAAGATGGTACTTTCCGAATATCAGGTTATAAAGAACGGATAGTGACAGATGGACCAAAAGACAGGAAGGTTCAAGCAATACCGATAATAGAGAGGATTGGCGTAAATGCGATAATGAGCGTTGTTGAGCAAAGGGTATTCCGTAAATACATACGCACAACTTCCGCTTCTATTAAGAATAGAGGAACTCATGACCTTCTTAATTATATTCGTAGAGACATACACCAATACCCAGAGGAGATGAGGTATGTCTATAAGTTTGATATTACGAAGTTCTATGAAAGCATATGGCAAGACTTCATGATGTATTGTTTACGCAGAATGTTCAAAGATAAGATTTTGCTTACTATTCTTGAGCGTTTTGTGCGAATGATGCCCGAAGGGTTAAGTATTGGGTTACGTTCTTCTCAGGGATTTGGTAATATGCTTCTTTCTATGTTTCTTGACCATTATTTGAAAGATGAAAAAGGATTGAAGCATTTCTATCGTTATTGCGACGATGGTACCTCGCACGCAAAAACAAAGAAGGAATGTTGGATGATACGGAACTACGTTCATCAGCAAGTAGAGCTTATGCATTTGAAAGTAAAATCCAATGAACGTGTATTTCCTATTTCCGAAGGTATAGACTTTTTAGGATATGTAATATACCCTACGCATACCAGATTGCGTAAACGAAATAAAAAGAATTTTGCGAGGAAAATTCACCATGTAAAAAGTATAAAAAGGAAACGTGAGCTTATAGCATCATTTTATGGGCTTTGTAAGCACGCAGATTGTCGAAATTTATTTTATAGATTAACTGGTATAAGAATGAAAGATTTTAAGGATTTAGGCATAAAACCCAAGTATGCTGACGGAAAGAAACGTTTCAAAGGCAATCAAGTATCTATCCGTGATTTGGTAAATACTCCTATTGTTGTATTGGATTTTGAGACAGGCGTCATTCCTAAATTTGAGAAAGAGGAGTATGATAGCAAAATCACAAAAGCAAGGAATGAATATGAACGTTTGAAAAATAAATACCATGACAACATTCCAGAAGATATTGACTTCATCAATCCTGATGAAATTCCTCAACCCGAAGGTCGATATGTCGTGCGTATTCTACATGAAAAAGAAGAAAAGAAGTTTTTCACGGCTTCAAAAGATATATGGTCAGTATTAGACCAAATTAAAGAGCAAGGAGAATTGCCTTTCCGAACAGTTATAAAAGCGGAAAGATACGGTAACGGAGGAACTAAATATATATTCACATGAAAAGAGTAGATGGAAGTATTGAGGTTTTATTGCTGGAATGCGTGAATCCTAAAAAGAATAAATGGCGTGTACGTTGGGATGTTCAAAAGACGGAAGAAGATTCAAACAGCGCCACGTATATGGAAGAAGAGTTTGACCACCAGCCTACGATTGACGAGATAAAATCGTTGATTATTGGATGGTATAATTCGCAAATAGATAAAGACATTTTATCTGGTATGACTTATAATGGAGTTCAAGTATGGTTATCAAGCGAAAATCAATTCAACTATAAAGCTGCCTACGATTTAGCCATTCAAACAAATGGAAAATCATTGCCAGTTGTATTTAAGTTTGGTACAGAAGATGAGCCTGTATATAAACAATTCAATACCTTAAATGAATTGACAAACTTTTATAGCCAATCAATAACGTACGTACAGAATGCCTTGGCTAAGGGATGGCAAGTGAAAGACAGTATAGATTTTAGCAAATACAAAATATGAAAAAGATTTGGGATTGGATAAAGGCTTCTAACCGATGGAAGCATTTTGCTGGAGGCGTTATCATTGGCGTAGGAGCAGATTCAAATTATTGCGCTGCTTATGCTGGCGTAGGCGTTGCTTCTGCTCTTGAATTAAAAGATAAACTTTGGGGCGGTAAATGGGATTGGATAGACTTTGCCCTAACAGTATCGGGTGTTGTAGTTGGACGTTTAATTAGAATTGCTTTATGAACTCTTCCTTTGTGATTATTTTGTTATCTTTTGCTATATTGATAGCATACGTAGTGTATTCATTGGTAACGTTGAAAGTAATGCCAGAAAGTTTATCCGAAACTTACTACCGATTGAATTACAAAAAGAAAGGATTGGGAAGATTATTTCCGATAACAATGTTCATTTGTGCTGCCACGCTTTTACCCATATGGCTTGATTATTCTAAGGATAATTTTCAATGGCTGGTTTTTCTTGCTTGCTCCGCCACTCTTTTCGTAGCCGTTACTCCTAACTACTACGAAGGATTGGAAAGGCAGGTACACTATGGAGCAGCAGTCGTATGCTGTGTTTCAGCTATATTATGGACTATGTTATCGGGAACATGGTTCATACCGATAATAAATTTAGCATTAGCTCTTGGTTACATGGTTATGTACAATCGGAAGAAACAAATAGTATTCCTAATAGAAATAGCCACTTTATTTTCAGTATATATATCCCTGCTATTGCAATAAACTAAGTTGTTGTATCTTTTGAGGAAGGAACGAGAAATTCAAGCTATTTCTTGTTCCTTTTCTTTTTACACTTTGGCTTGATTTGTATAGCACGTGCCATAAATAAATCAAAGTTTTCGGGATGTTCCACTGGTTGATTCAACTTCTCCGATGGTTGTAATTCGATAGCCATTGCTTTCATAAGTTCTTCGACATTTGGTTCTTTCTTTCGTCTCATCTTATTAAACTTTGATACGTTATACGATGTTTTGAATTACAAAGTAACAAATTAAATCGTTCATCTTCACCAAGATTGCGTGTATTATATCGAAAACTGAATTCATTAAAATATCTTTGTAGATGTTTACGACTAAGATGGTTGTATATTCCATTTATAGACCGTTTGGCTATGCTCCAAAAGCCTTCGATATTATTAGTATAAGCGTCCTCATCAACGTATTGTCCGTGACCGTGGTCAACAATATAGTGCTCATACAATTTATCAATAGTTTTATATCCTACCCATTCATCCGAGAAAAGCGTGGCGGAACGGTCAACAGCTCTTAAAATAGGAACTGTAAGGGATTTATAGGAAGTGTCACGGACAACTTTGCAAACTACGTTGCCGCCTCTTTCCAGCATGCCCATGACGGGAACTTTATCTTTGAAGCTCCGACCTTGTGAGTTCTTTACTTTCTTGTTGCGATGACGATTTTTATTCTTACCACCAACGAAAGTTTCATCCAACTCAACTTCTCCTTCAAGTTTCTCGTCCATGACGATTTTGAAGTTTTCCCGAATACGTTGACTCATGAACCACGCAGTCTTTTGTGTCACGGAGATGTCCTTTGCCAGTTGTAGTGATGAAATTCCCTTCTTGTGAGACGTGATAAGATAGATAGCCACGAACCATTTGCGGAGTGGTGCTTTACTACCCTCAAACATTGTTCCTATTCTGACGTTGAAGTTCTTACCAGTATTCTTGCAACGGTACATTCCATCGCCACGCTTGTAAACTTTCGATGTAGGGTCATACGGAGAAATAGGAATACCGTCTTTCCATATATGCTTTTCAAGATGCTCAATGCAGCTTTCTTCCGTTGGGAAGGCTTGCAATAAATCGAATAATGATTTGAATTCACCAATAGCTTTCATATACAACAAATTTTATTCTTTGCTATATATAACTCTGATGGAAATTTAGTTGTCAACAACAACTATCGCCACGATACTTCTATATAGTGTGGCACTCGTGGCGTGGCTCTTAAAATCCTTTTATAAAACCTTGCTAATAAAGATGATAATTGCGATAAATATGTATCTTTGCACTCTCTATATAAATGCATATTGACAATATGGGATTAAAGATTCACACATTAGCAGAAATACCAGAAAATGTATCAAAAAACTATTATCTATACATTTTGGATTATCACAATTGGAACGAACCAATAGGAAATACTTTGAGAGAGAATTTTGATAAAATAGCAGAATTTGCTTCTAAAAATGATTCTGTAGTTATACAAGGAATGGCAGGAAGCCTAATTTACACAGAATTAATGTCTTGGAAATCAGTAAATGGAATAGACCCTTTGGAGTTATTACCGGCACTAATGATAACAACTCTTCATCCTAAATACTTTTTAAGTAGTGAAACAAAAGCAGAAATACCTAAAGACAAATTTATATTTCTGGAAATAAGAAAGATTTGCCAACATCCTCAAGATGTAGTAACACTTCTTGAAAAAATATTCCATGATATTAGAGAAAAGAAGGCTATTCAAGACTTTAGAGTGAAGAAGGAATTAAAGGGAGGTATTGGTAAAATACTAAATGACACTATAATTCTTGAGCCCAACATTGGCGGTATAGGAATCAGTTTGAATAATGTATTCAAATTCTTAAAAAGTAAATAGTTGTCATGGAACAGCATAAAATCGAGATAAGTTCATATGTTAAGTCCGTGAATGGTGAACACAAAGGACAAATTTTTAGAGTAAGTAACATTGCAGATAGTCATTCTATTATTGAAGCAATAAATATCATCGGAGAGCGTAAAATATTACATACAAGTGATATAATTATGGCAAATAGCGAAGAAGTAATTGAATACGAGAATAGTCTTCACAAAGGTACATAAACATTATTTCCCAATGGGAAAGTATAGTGGAACCATGAGTTCATCCGATACGTGTTTATCATATGAATTTCCTTTTTCACTCCAAGCATATGCTACACGGCAATCGGTAATTGGTAGTCCTAATTCATCTGCCACTTTCTGTAATTCTTTTCTGACTTCTTCGGGGTCAGTATGAAATCTATCTTGGTTCATATTACATATTTTTCTCTTATTAACTCTGCTGACTTCTATAACAAGATAACGATGATGATAGGAAATAATGCTATTTATGAATACCGAAGTATTTATCCCACTCTTCGGCTTCTTTGACTAACTGATTGTAATCATCTGCACATTCATCTAATGAACGTATATCACCTGAAAGTTCTGCATTATAGAGTTTAGCAAGTATAGGTTAATTGAATTTAGAGCATCGTAATCTAATTGCTCTTCAAGTTCATGAATTTTCATGATTTCTCTTTTTTTTAAGTTGTTAATACAAACAATTGGATTTACGATTGCATATTCTGTGGTGGGAACTGCGTCGCAAAGATACGAAAGAATCATGAAATAGGAAAGGAGTTACTTGGGAAAGTGGCTCCTTTCTTTATCTTCCCAAAGTTCTTCGTATAAACCTTTGCAAGCTGTATGAAACTCATAAATATTGTTAATACGCTGCGGAAAATGAGGCGTTTTTGTTACCACGGGATTTAGGGTATTGTCACCTCATCAGTTATAGTATAAGAAACTTAAAAAATAGATAGATATGGCACTGGAATATATAAGCAAAACTGGTAGGAAACGCATATTTCATACCGATATAGAAGAAGTTAAAAAAGGGATTCATGAAGTGGCAGATGAATTAGGACTACCTATTGAAGATGAAAGAGTAGTTTATGAATGGGGGCAAAGGGGTAACACCTACTCTGAAGAAGTAAGTGAAAGACTCATCGCTCCTGTATATTTCCCGATACGAAAAAATTTCTGTCACTCTTTGTCGCTTGAAGAGAAGAAACAGTTGTTATCTCTTTCACCAAAAGAACGAGTTTCAGATTGATTGGCAAGTCTTATTTCTTCTTTCTTAACAACACTCCCAATGCGTTGTTCATTCTTGTCTTGGCAATCTAAGAAGTCTTCATTTAGAGACATGCCTGTTACTTTGAGAATTTCGCCACTAAATTCTCCGTTTATAACCTTTATAATAGAACCAATGTGTATTTCCTTCTCTGTTTCCATAATTTCTTCGTTTTAAGTTCTTTTCGGCAAAGATATACTTTATTTATCAATAACTTAACACGGGTTTTTGAGTTTATCTCTTGCGCCACGGGATTTAGGGTATTGTCGTATATAGTTACCTTCGATATTTATATTTCTAGCATCAGATAGTCCAATGTTTTTCATTCTAAATCGGCGAGCTTTACCTATTTCTATAGGATCTAAGATTTCACAAATGATACGAGCTTTCTTTTTGTTTTTTTCTAGCTCTTCATTTTCTTTGATGATATAATCGTTAATTTGGGATTGTTGGTCATTGATTGTTTTTTGCTGCCTGTTTAGTCTTCTTGTATGATTGACATATACATATAAACTAAACAAAAAACTCAATCCCATAATGAGCCATTCAATCCAATCTTTTGTAGAAACATTATTCATTGTTATATTTTAATAGAAAACATGGAAAATATTTATTTGGCATCTCTTATCGTCCTGATTATTGTACTATTATTTGCAGGCATTGCTTACGCTATAGTATATACATTGAACGAATTGTATGAGACTGCAAGTAGTCTATTGAAGAAAAGAATTATTGCCACCATATCAATTATATTGCTATTAAGTTTTTTGTATTCTTTACCTATATTCATCTCTCATTTTTAAGCATTTGCTTAAACTTAGTCACCTTATCCTCATTCGAATCATCGAAAGATAATATTTTATCAATAATACATGAATCATCTAAATCTTCATGAGAACTTGGAAGCCATCTACATAGATAAACATCTATGTCATTGTTAGATTGCCAATACATAACATAGTTTCCACTAGGTAAGCTTTTATAAAATAAATCACCATTTTTTTGTTCTATACCGTAGTTGGTTAGATAATTTGTAACGTTCATTTTAATTCTGTATTATTAATTGCTATAAGATTACCTATTTGTAAAAGAACTCAAAAAGGCAAACCTGTGATGGCTTCTAAGCTTTCCTCTAAGATGGTTGTTTCAAATAGATTTTTCATATCCTGATTGTCTTTTACAATAGGATATATATTATCTAAATATTTACAGATAATATTTTGCAAACCAGTCATGTCAATAAATTCAATTGTCTTTTCTTTCTTGTTTTTATTTATAATAGCTAAATACTGTTCATTCATTATATTCCAATATGTTTCTGTGTATCTATCTACATTTGTGAGTTTTGCTATAAAAGAATCATTAAATATTAAAGATGTTATTTGCTTAACAATCATTATACAATCATCATAATGCAATTCTTCTTTTCTAGTAAAGGAGATATTAGAATAGAAGTAGTCTCTGAAAAATCTAAAAATAATTAAATTTTGATTATAAATAACTTTAGTGTAATCCCCAGAGTCTTTTAGAATGTTTCGACCAATGGCAGATAGCATTTCGTTCATTCGTTGAGATATATTTTCTAATGAAGAAATTGCATCTAACATTTCATCGTCTTTTTTTCTTCTCTGTAACTGCTGAAGGTATAAAAACAACATTCCTGATAACTGATTCTCTATATAATTCTCAATCTCTTCAACATGATCAAATGTCTTAATTGCAGTCGTGGGCTCTAAGATACTTATGAATTTGAAAATATTAATGTCATCAACATGGGCAAAATTAAATGGTATTTTATCCTCAAATATCTTCTTATTCTTCTTATATGTCTGATATTCTGCATAAACATTTTTATCAATAAACACGAAGGAAGGTATTCCGGCCATAGTAGCTGTCTCGTGCTCCTTTCTTGTTATTGAAACATATTGTTCATACAGCTCTTTTTTGTCTTGAGAAACTTTTTCTCCTGATGCGGTACTTCCATACCGTCCACCAACAATAAGCACCATCATTTGGCAAGTCTTGACTTCGTTATAGCATGACAGGTCTAATGGTTTATTGAACTCGAAAGTAACATTATCATTTTCAAACAGAACAGGTTCCATTCCAAAATTAACAAGAAACCGTTCTATTCTTTCTCTTACATGCTTTAGGTCATAGTATGTTGAACTTAAAAAGACTCTAGGTTTTGCCATAATATTATTTAGGGATATTCAGTAAATGTCCCTCTTTCTAATAAATTAAGAGAACAGTTTTACTTTACGTGAGCTTTTCTCTTATTTTTTTTCTGTAAAGTCTCAAGTTTTCTATCTTTTTCATAGAATATTATTTACATATTCTTATTTTTTCTTCCCAACGTTACATTATGTATATGTCTTTTTAGGGGAAGTTAAAAACCTCTCCTGTTTTCCTCTTATTATTTTAGTCTGATTATGCAGCCGTTCTTTTTTTCTTTTCGACCTTTTCTATCA
>OJSN01000340.1_pt1 | contig 49423 bp, 48 predicted proteins | sample 1599421 | NCBI WGS metagenome assembly OJSN01 (sample SAMN04168659, study PRJEB22393) | human gut metagenome | biome: human gut microbiome; feature: stool | host: Homo sapiens | collected 2014-05-12
AGGACTGCGGAAAGACAAGGTGAAGAACCTGCTCACACAAACAGACTTGCCGCTGCTGGAAGTGGCAGAGGTGTGCGGGTTTGTGTCGCAATCGTACCTGACGGAGTTCTGCCAGATGAATTTCGGGGCAAGTCCGGGTGAGATACGGAAAAATGAGTTGCTTAATTGAATAGGAAATGAAAACAATATAAACTATTACAAAACATGGAAAAGAAATTGTTACCAGAAGAAATAGTACAGATTCGTATGGATTTGACTAATAAAGCGAGTGCAGTTCGTCGTCGGGCTGCCAAGAATATAAGAAAGTACAATCTTGTAGAATTGGGCGAGGAATTGTATTTGTCATACCTTCATGAGCGAAAAGACAAACGCACATGGGAAACTCAAATGGAAATGATTAATGCTCTGGGTAAAATAAGAGATACAGCAGTTCTTCCCTACCTTGAAGAAATTATAGAAAAGAACAAAAGATTGGATGCGATAACTTCTTCCGCAGCACTGGCATATATAAGAATTACCCGGCAAAGTAACAATGACATAAAGCCCGTATTGCATCTGATGGAACATGGGAATTTGAGTGTATTGGTTGGAGTTGCAGATGCTCTGGTTTATGATAAAATGATACCTGCCAAAGAAGAACAGGAGCTTTTGATAAATTTGTTCGACAATATGCCATTGGACAGATTGTATGAAAATAGAGGATGCTTTGATCCGCGTGAAGCGTTTCTGGCTGCCTTGTCTCAATGGGATAAAAATGTCACAAAGGAATATATCACGAAATATTTGAACGATTCGGACAGGGATTTGAGAATGTATGCAGAAGCAGCATTAAAAGGAAAATGCTTGAAAAAAGAATAAACAGAACGTATGGCAAAGAAAGTAAAATGTACGACGGGCGATGTGTTCGCTATTCCGGTGTCCGAAACGGAGTTTATATTCGGAAGGGTGCTGTTTGATGTAACGAAACAGTATATTAAGATTGTGCCGGAAGAAGAAAGAGAATTTAATTATCTGGGATTCTTCAATAAGAGTGTGCTGGTTGAAATGTTCTTGGGCGTGTATACTTCGGTGGAAGATGTGAACTTTGAGAAGAAAGCTGTTACCGGGACATTCGTGTTTAACGATTTTCTTAGTGAATACAAGGGAATGATAGTCGGTAAAAGAGAGGTTAATCCCATTGAAGTGAGTTTCCCGGAAACATTGGGAAGCCGGAATATGGATTATTACCTGACATTGGGAGAACTGGCGTTTCCCATAGATATAACAGAACAGATTTATTATGATGAAATAAAAGTGATGCCATCTACCGGATATGGTTACTATGAGGTTATTGTTGCCACATTAGATTTTTCCGGGCGGGACGATTTAATAAAAGAGGATGCCAAAATGGATAATTATTTTAGAGATTCTGATTTGCGCTCTTTGCCAGATGTGCGTAAACGTATATGGAAACTTGCCGGAGAGGATATGAATAAGAGTTATTACGAATTGGCTAAAGAGAAAGGGGTTGACTTGGCACGATTGTATGTGTAAATTACGGTAAAACAGCCTCTTTTGTGCGATTTGAGCGATTATCGAAAAAGAATGGACGGGAAACAGAAAAAGTAATATTCGGATTGCCAGTAACTTTGCAGCCGTTTTTAGAAACCTAAAAAGGATTGCATGGATAAATTTTTTGATTCGATGTTACAGGAGATTGACCGCTATACGGGGACGGTCAATCTGGAAGGGGAAAACATTATTCCGGGATGCCGTGAAATGACGAAGTTCCTGAAAGAAAAGATGGTTGAACTGAAAGACTTCGCACTATCACACAAGTTTAAGGACGACGCAGAGGAAATCCGATTTTTTAAGTACCAAAAGCCGCTGATACTTGGACGGCTGCTCTACTTCTACAAGCTATACCAGATCGAGAGCAACCGACCGCCAAGCCATGAGCTTGCCGCAGGGTATTATCAGGGTGAGATAGAGAAGATGAAAGCAGCCTTTGAGAACAGCCTGTCATTCTTCCAGTATTACCGTAGCGGGGCTACGTACCGGGATAACTTCTACTTTAAACGGGGACAAACGGAGATAAGCCCGGAAACGGACACGTTCATCTTCGAGCCGGAAGCGGAGCTATCCACCGGATATGACCGACTGGTCGCCCGGCTGATTGCGGTGGAACTGCTGTTAGCCTTCCTGACAAGGCGGATGCGTGAGCCTGCGGACGGCGAGCCGCTATCGGGAAAGAAACTGTACTGGACGGATAAGAAAGCGGCGGCGGTGGAACTGATATACGGCATCCATGCGGTGGGAAGCGTGGATAACGGGAAAGCGGACATTATCGACATCGTGACGGCATTTGAACGGACGTTCCACATTGATCTGGGCGACGTGTACCACACGTTTATCGCCATGCGTAACCGGAAGAACAGCCGGACGGTGTATCTTGACCAGATGATCAAGCAACTGCTCAAACGGATGGACGAAACGGATAGCTAACTTACTGAAAACCAGTTATGGGATTACCAAGTTCATAGCAAGCTGCCAAATTCTCCCTTTATCATACCCTAACCAGTGACAAGCGGCTTGCAGCCGCCGGAAGAACCGAAGAAAAGGCTCTCCGGCGGCTTTTTTCGTGCCGGAAAAAATCTTTGGCAAGGTGGTACGGACGTGAAAAGAAAAACAATCGAATAGGCGGACATTTGCGACCATAATTTTAAAAATCAACAGGTTATGGAAGTAATAACAATCGAAAGCAAAGCATTTGCCGCCCTCGTGGAGAAGATAGATGGGATAGCGGCATACGTGGAAGAGTCCCGGCAAAGGGAACAGGACGGACAACAGGGACAGGAAGAGAAGAACAGCCGCACGACGGGCAAGTGGATGACGGGCAGCGAGGTGTGCGAATATCTCGAAATCAGCCCCCGCACCTTGCAACGTTACCGCACGAACCGGATTATCGCCTTCTCCATCTGCGGGAAGAAAATCCGCTACCGCCGCACGGACGTGGAGCAGTTCCGGGAACGGTGGATGCGGGAAACGCCCGACAAGCAGATCGACCGGATGATCGGACAACACCCTTTACATGAACGTAAATACAAGCTGTATGGTAAGAAAAGAGGAAATACTGGCAAGGACGAGTAACGGGCTGGACGTGTTCCGCCACTACCTGCCCGTGAAGTGGCGGGTAGGCAGGAATTTCCTGAACCCGCTGTACGAGGACAGCAAGGCTTCGTGCAACGTGTATTATGACCGCCGTAGCGGGACGTACAGGATGAAGGACTTCGGGAACGGGGACTTTTCGGGCGACTGTTTCTTTATCGTGGCGAAAATCAAGGGGCTGGACTGCAAGAACGCCGCCGACTTCGTGGAGATACTGGAAACGATAGACCGTGAGCTGTGTCTGGGTATCAGCGGGGATGTGCCGCCGGAAACGGTACGGGAACGGCAGGCTGCCATGCGGGTTGTTCCCGTGGCGGAAGGAAACGGAGCGGCAGGGACGGCTAAGAGGGACGGAACGGATGAACGGGCGGCAGAGCCGGAACATAAGCCACGCCCGTACCGGACGGTGCAGCAGCCGTTCACGGAAAAGGAACTGGAATATTGGGCTGGGTACGGGATAACGGAAGCGGTGCTGAACCGTTACGGGGTGCAGTCGCTGAAGGAGTACCGGAGCGAAACGAAAGACGGGAAAGAGTTGGGTTTCACGTCCACAGCCATAGAACCGATGTTCGGGTACGTGGGGAAATGGGGCGTGAAGGTGTACCGTCCGAAATCGGAAGTACGGTTCGTGTACGGCGGTCATACGGGAGATAATTATTGCTTCGGGCTGGAAGAGTTGCCGCCCAAAGGCGACACGCTGTTCCTGACGGGCGGGGAAAAGGATGTGCTGACGCTGGCGGCGCACGGGTTCCATGCGATCTGTTTCAATTCGGAAACATCGGTGATACCTGCAAAGATCATCCGGAAGTTAGTGTATCGGTTCAAGCATATCGTGCTGCTGTACGATGTGGATAAGATAGGGCTGGAAAGCTCCGAGAAGCACCGACAGCAGCTAACGGAGTACGGGGTGAAACGGCTGGTGCTGCCGCTGACGGGTGAAAAGACGGACAAGGACGTATCGGACTACTTCAAGGCGGGACGGACACGGGACGAGTTCGTGAAGCTGTTCCTTAAAATGCTGGATAGCCTGTACGGTGACACGATGGCGGTATTGAAATCCTGCGAGATAGACTACGACCACCCGCCACAGCAGGCGGTCGCCATCGTGACCGCCGGGGACGTGCCGCTGGGTTCGGAAGAGAACATCCTCTGCATCACGGGCGGGGAAGGCACGGGAAAGAGTAATTATACGGCTGCGCTGGTTGCCGGGGCGATTCAGGAGAAGGAAACGGATGCGGACTTGCTGGGCGTTCGGGTAGAGCCGAACCGGAAAGGGCGTGCGGTGCTGCTCTACGATACGGAGCAAAGCGAGCAACAACTGTACAAGAACACGGGGCGGCTGCTGCGGCGTGCCGGACGGGAGAAGATGCCGCCCTACCTGCACGTGTACTGCCTGACGGGAATGTCACGGAGCGAGCGGCTGACCGCCATCATGCAGAGCATGGATAAGTACCATTACCTGCACGGGGGTATTCATTTAGTGGTGATCGACGGGGTGGCGGACTTGATACGCTGCGCCAATGACGAGGGGGAAAGCGTGGCGTTGATTGACGAGATTTACCGACTGGCGGGGATTTACCGCACGTGCATCGCCGCCGTGGTGCATTTTGTCCCGAACGGGTTGAAGTTAAGGGGACACTTGGGCAGCGAGTTGCAGCGCAAGTCGGCGGCTATCCTCTCGATAGAGAAGGACGAGAACCCGGAAATTTCGGTCGTGAAGGCGTTGAAAGTGCGTGACGGCAGCCCGCTGGATGTACCGCTGATGCAATTCCAGTGGGACAAAAAGATGGGGATGCCCGTGTACGTGGGCGAAAAGCCCCGTGCGGAGAAGGAGAAGCGCAAGGAGAAGGAACTGGCGGAAATGGCACGGGAAGCGTTCACCCGGCAGGAGAAGTACGGCTACATCGAACTGTGCGAACTGATACAGGAAATGCTGGAAGTGAAGGAACGGACGGCAAAAGGATATATTCGTTATATGCGTGAGAAGGAAATCGTCGAAAAGGAAGGAGATTACTATGTACACGGACAGGGAAGAGTTTGAGGGCTGGATGTTGCAGATCATGCAGCGGTTCGACACGACCGAAAAGCTGTTGGAAAGGGTGCTGAAAAAGAACAGCCAACTGGACGGTGAAGAGGTGCTGGATAATCAGGACTTGTGCCTGCTGCTGAAAGTCGGCATACGGACGTTGCAACGATACCGGGCTATGGGGCTGCTGCCCTACTTCACGATCAGCGGGAAGGTATTCTACCGGGCGAAAGATGTGCATGAGTTTATCCGTAACCGATTCGATGCGGTAGCGGAGAGAAAGCGTAAGTGAAAAGTGAACGGTTGCCCCGCTTTGTCATTAGATAAGGCGGGGCTATTCTTTTGTAGTTCGGCAGGTTTGCACTATATTTGCAGATGAAAATATGAAAGTTCATTGCCCGGCTTGAACGCAAGCGGGTTTTGATTATATAGATTGTACGTTCGCTGAACGTCTCGGTACGAAAACTGGCACTTTTCACTAAGAAACGGGATTACGGCGCAATGCACATGTTGTATGCACATACAGCGTGTCTTGCCTGTTTCGTTTCTTAGGTATGCCAGTACCTCGTACCGGAATAGCGTAATTCACGCTGTTTTTTTATGGCGGCTGGCGGGCATAACCGATAAAAAGAAAAGTGTTATGAAACAGATTACTTTGTATGTGTACCAAACGATTGACGGGTGCGCCGCCCGTGCCGACAAACAGGTGGACGATGCTGTTCTGAAAGCCGACTGCCTACTCTTGGATGAAGAAACTTATCTGGATGTATTTATGAATCACCTCGGCTGGCCGCTGACGGAAAAAGAAACTTTTGTAGTGGCGCAAGCCGATTGTAACCTGACGGAAAAAGAAGGGGTGCAGTTCATTACGGGGGTTGCAGTGGCGGAACTCTCACGGATGAAAGCTGCGGATGACGGGACAATGGTCGCCTACGGCGAAGGAATTTCGGCTGTGCTGCTCAATAGCGGGCTGGCAGATGAAATCGTGGCAGTTACGCTGCCGAAGGTCGCAGGGGGCGACGAAAAGGCTTTGCGGCATATTACGGGGGACGGTGCGATGTGGGTGGTACGCTCCTGTAAGGTGCTGGACGGTGAGAAGATACGAACGGTGTACGGAAGGGTGTAATTTATGCATCACTGATGCACAAATTCAGCTATACGAAAGAAAAGTGCGACAGTGTCGCACCTTTTCTGTTGTTCAATTTAGGCAACAATGATGCCTAAATTCAAATCGTATCTTCACTATCCTGTAACTCCTGACTAAGTTTATTCTCCAATTCTTCAATGGAAGGCAACCCGGATTTAATATCTTTAGGTAATGCCCTGCCTAATTCGTAGTCTGAAATACCGATAGGCTTGTGTACATCACGCAAAGCGTATTCAGCCATAATGCGGTCTTTGTTCTGGCAAAGCAGCAAGCCTATTGTCTGGTTATCCCCTTCCCGGCAAAGAATATCGTCCACTGCCGAACAGTAAAAATTCAACTTGCCGATATATTCGGGCTGGAACTCCCCCCGCTTCAACTCCACAACTAAATATCGGTGCATAAAGGCATTGTACATGAGGATGTCGATATAAAAATCCTTTTCCGAAACTTCGATGTGGTACTGCCTGCCCATGAAAGCGAAACCTGCCCCCATCTGGAGAAGGAACTTCTCTATATGTTTAATCAAACCTAATTCCACGTCCCGTTCGTCGTACTCGTCGGTAAAAGTCAGCATATCGAAAATATAAGGATCTTTCAAGGTTTCTTTCACCTGCTTGGCTTGTATTTCGGGAAGGGTGGCATCGAAGTTGTTTGCCAGTGCGCCATGAATATTGTAGTAGTCCTGATTGATGGCTTCGACTAAGAAATCACGAGTCCACCCGTTTCTTATACACTGTATCATGTACCAATACCGGGCTTTATGGTCTTTTACCTTTTGTACCAAAGCGATATTGTGCGACCAGCTTAGTTGCTTGATCGGAAGAATAATATCCGGTGTTTCTAATTTGGCAACGGCTCGTTGCCAAATTGTAAGTTCCTGATTATATTCTTTATAGAACTGAATCATGCACCTGCAATTACGTGGTGAAAAGCCTTTTACCTTCGGATAATCATTCTTTAAATCTTTGGATAACCGTTCGAGGGCATTGTTTCCCCAACCGATTTGCTTCTGACTTTCGGATAGCAGTTTGCCAATGTCCCAATACATGGTAAGCATTTCTTCATTGGCTGCGTAGATAGCCTTTTTCTGGGCGAGTGCTACACGTGCCTTGACTTGTTTAAGCAAGGTGGCATAGCTAAAGATATTGTTCTGAATTTCCATTTTATTCTTTTTATTTGAGATTAAAGGCGTTCGGGGTATTGCTGCCCTGAACGTCTGCCATCCGGTCACGGGAAAGGGGAAAACCGCCCTTTCGGAGTGACCGACTGGCAAAGGTGTTATATGGGATTAAGGGTATAATACCCGGAAATCCCGTGATCCGCCGTCGTCTATGAGTTCGTTGCGGTGCAGCCAACGGAGAATTTCAGTGCCGGACTGACTGCCGAAGTTACGGACACAGTACAGCCGGGAAAGGCGATACCTTTTCAGGTGGATCAGCAAATGTTCAGTTGTGAAAATGCTAAGTTCCCGACAAGCCTTGACGACACGCTGCGAGAAGCCGAGCCTATCCAACGGGGTATTCAGCAACTCACTGTGCTTGCCCGGTCTGCCCCTCTTTTTCTTCTGCTGTACATCGTCATAGATGGTATCTACCCGGTTACGCTCGAAAAGGGCGAAAAGGGATGCACCGTCAATCATCAGGACGTTATCGAAACGGGCGAAAGCGATGTGGTTGCCGTTCATCCAGTGGGTGATGCGCTGCACGTCCGTACCGCAGATACGGGCGGCTTCTTCCACGGATAACCAGCCGTTCATCGTCTGCCGCCCTTTCCTTTTGCCTTGTCCGTGCGGGGCGGGAACTCGTACACGGTGCGGAAGTCCTTGTCGAAGGTGACGTGCGCATCGAAGGCTTTGCCGTCCTTGTTCCTGAAGCCTTTGATAAGGGACGTTTTGCCCTTGGTTACAAGGTCGGTAATCTGTTTGTCGGTAAGCTCTTTTTCGCCCTTGTTGCGGAAGATGGTAACGCCACAATCGACATTGCTGCACTTGGCGACTTTCGGATAGAAGAGGATGCGCCCGGACTGGCATTTGGGGCAAGGGATGCGTTCACCGTCCGCCACCGATACCTGCACCTGCAAAAGTTCCTCGGTGATCTGGGCGGTATAGACTTCGATTCTTTTGCGGAACGTGGCTGCGTCCATCCCGCCCGTCTCGATGCGGGCAAGGGCGGTTTCCCATTGCCCGGTCATTTCGACATCGGCAATGCGTTTGCCCTTTACGGTATGGTACACCGCCAGACCTTTCTCGGTCGGGACAAGGTTCTTCTTGTCACGGCGCACGTAGTCACGGGAGAACAGGGTTTCGATAATGGACGCACGGGTGGCGGGCGTGCCGATACCGATGTCTTTCAGGCTGTCCCGCAGTTCGGTTTCCTGTAACTCCCTGCCGCAACTCTCCATAGCCGAAAGCAGGCTGCTCTCGGTGTGCAGTGGACGGGGCTTGGTCTGTTTCTCCACGTTCTCCGCCGATTGCAGGGGGAAGGTTTCGCCGGGCTGCAAGGGCGGAAGGACGGCGGATTCTTCTTCCTCGTCCTTCTCGCCACGGACGGCACGCCATCCGGCGGACTTGATAATTGTCCCTTTGGTGGCAAAGTCGCTACCCGCTGCGGTGAAACGAACCGTTGTAACGTCCTTTACGCAACGGGCGGAGAAGGATTCGAGCAGGCGGGCGGCAACCATATCGTAAATTTTGCGTTCGTCCTCCGGCAGTTCGCCGGGCAGACATTCGGTGATAATGAGGGCATGGTGATCGGTGACTTTCCCTGCGTCCACGCTGCGGCGGTTGAGTGCCGTCCCTTTCAGGGTGGCGGCATAGGCGGAGAAAGCGGGGTATTGTTCCAAAAGGGCGATGCGGGACGGGATTTCGTCGAAAACATCGTCCGAGATAAAACGGGAGCCGGTACGGGGGTAGCTAAGTACCTTTTTCTCGTAAAGCGACTGCGCTATGGAAAGGGTTTTGTCGGCTGAAAAGCCGAGCTTGTTGTTGGCTTCTTTCTGCAAAGCGGTTAAGTCAAAAAGATGCGGCGGTTCTTGGTTCACTTCCTTACGCTGCACATCGGCAACCGTAACCGTGCCCGTGGCGGTAACGGCACTAAGGGCGGTTGTTGCTGTCAGAAGGGTTTCGTATTTGTGTCCGGAGATGGCGGAGAAGGGCGTGCCGTCCTTTTCCGCTGTTACCTTTAGCTGGTAGTAGGTCTTCGGGGTGAAATCCTTGTTCTCCAGATAACGGGAACAGATCATCATCAAGGTGGGTGTCTGCACCCGTCCGAGCGAGAAAATTCCCTGTCCGGCGGCGATGGAAAGTGCCTGTGTCGCATTTAATCCAATTTCCCAATCGGCGATGGCACGGGCTTCGGCGGCACGGTAGAGGTTATCGTAATCGCTGCCGGGTTTGAGCTTATCCAGCCCGTCACGGATGGCACGGTCGGTCAGCGAGGAAATCCACAAGCGGACGAAAGGTTTGCGGCAACCGAGATAGTTGTAAATATAGCGGAAGATTCCTTCTCCCTCCCTTCCTGCATCGGTTGCCACGATGATCCGGTCGGACTGGGCGAAAACTTCGTTAATGACCTTTAGTTGTTTGAGTACGCCGGGATCGGATTTGTACTCTTTTCCTTCCCGTATCTGGCGGGGTATGAACTTGAACTCCTGCGGGATGATGGGAAGGTTTTCACGGCGGAAGCCCGTAAACCCGTAAGCATCGGGCATGGCAAGCTGGACGAGATGGCCGAACGCCCAGGTAACGAGGTAGTCGTTGCCTGAGAGGTAGCCATCGTGACGCTGGCGAACATTCAACACGTTTGCTATGTCCTTCGCAACGGAAGGTTTCTCGGCGATAATTGCTGTAATCATATTTCTTTGGTTTTTAATGGTTTGACAAAAAGCATCCCGCCCTAAGTGACGGGATGCTTCGGATAATTACTTGTGATAATCTTACCGGATAAGACGGAGATCAGAGGCGGGGAGCTTTGCGCTGCCGGGGTTTGGGCTTGTCCTGTTCCTGCTTCTGTTTCTTATCTTCTTTCTTGTCCTCTTTCTGTTCCTGCTTGCGGTCTTGCTGCTCCTTCTGCTCTCCGGTGGGACGGGTTTGTGCGGACTGCAAGGCTTCTTTCAGGCTCTTGGTGGCTTCGTTGGTCTTGCCCTCGGAATTGACGGCTACCTGTACCTCGTTCTCGACGGCGGGTTTGACACGTCCTTCTTCAAGTGCGGTCTTGTAATCCTTGGGGAACATGAAGGCGGGGTATTTCTGTCCGGGCTGCCATGTGATGTACCCCTGATAAGGTTTACCGTTCTGGTCTTTCAAGCCGGAGACTTTGACCGTGCCGCCACCCGCAAGTTCCGTTTGCGACTTTTCGGTGAGTTCCTGCTTGCGAAAGGTCTTGGGGACTTCCTGATTGGCGGTCTGTTTCTGCAACTCCTTGTGTGCGTCCATCGCCAGTTTAGCCCGGTCATTGAACAGCAATTCGAGTTGCATCTTGGCGGCGTTGAACTGGATGGGGGCTTCGTAGGTTTTGGGCTTCTGCCCTTCTTTGGCTTTGGTCTGGAATTTACATACCACGGCTTCGCCCTTTTTCAGCCGTGCCACCTCGTCGGGGGTGAAGGTATGCCCGTTCTTCTCCGCCGGGATGCGCACCTTGTCAGCCGGGAAGGATGCCAGTTCATTCGTTTTCTGGTTACGGCTGACGAGGGACGGGACTTTCTCGCCCGCCCGGTTGGTGAGTTCGACAATGCGCCCCATGTTCCCGGCGGTCTTGATAGCGTCGCTATCTTCCTTCGTGAAGGTATGCCCGAAGAATTGCTGCTGCAACTTTTGGGGATCGAGAATACCGTGGCTGCAAACGACTACCCTGCCGTCGGGAGCTTCACGCAAGGAAAGCTGGCTGTCGTTGGCATGGGAGATCGAATCGAGATTGAAATATACCCGGACGGTCTTGTCGGTCTGGAAGCCCCGTAGCATCTGGTCGAGCATACCGTTCTGCTCGATCTGTTCACGTTTGATGCCGAGATTGGCAAGCGAGTTCCAATCTATCTTTTCCACGTCGTACTTGTACTGCGGCTGTTGCTGCGGTGTATCTGTCGGCTGCTGTTGTTGCTGCCCGACGGCAGGCTGCGCCTGTTGCTCGCCCTGCTGCTGTGCCTGTGCGGGATGTTGTACCTCGTACTGTGCCATGCGTGCCTGTCCTTCGGGCGTGGGGTTCTGCACGGTCTGCTGGAAATCCGCCGCTACCCGTTGCACATCCTCTTCCGGCACACGGAAGAAATGGAAACGGGTGGGATCTTTCAACTGGTTCCAAAGATTGGAAAAGAAGTTGGAGAACATATCCCCGTGGCGATCTACCCGTAGCAGGTCGTTGTTGTCCTCTAACGGGTTCTTGGTTTGTAACTCTCCGTCCTTTACTCCGCTGACGGCTTGGATGGTCTTTTTCTCCTGATCCATGACAAGAAGAATATCCATCAGTTGTTCGCTGTTGTCCGGTCTTTCGTCCATAAACTTAAATTTTTAATGGTGAATACGTCCGGTTTCGGTGGAAACCGGACGTAAATATATAGGGGAATGTATTGATAATTAGCAAGTTTGTGGCGGGGTGTCGCTACTTGTCGTCCGGTTCGCAGGTTTGTCGTGGCGGATGGCGGGAGAACAGGGAAAGTTCGGGGTGCAAAGTGATATAAAGCAAAGGGGGAAGTCTTTTATCAGGCATCAGGGAAATAAAATACAGTAATTACTGTATTTATCGGGATTTTGTTTTATATTTGGGCAAAAGGACAAATGAAGCCGTTAAATATCCTTTTGCGGACGATTATCGAAAAAGAACGGACGGGAAACGAAAAGGGAATTGAGGGACGGTGGGGTATCTTTGGCGGAGAATGGAAACGGAATTGTTCAACTTGAAATATTGAGGAATGAAAGCAGTAATAACCCTATTAATATGTATAGCTATGGCGACTTGCTCCAATACCAAACGAGGGACTTCTTCCGATGGGAAAGTGGTAAACTCCAATGATCCGGTATTTTGTGTGGATAGCTTGGTTGGAAATGAACTTATTAGTTTGTATCCTTTCATGTTGTACGACAAGCCGGACGGTAATATAACTTATAGCTGTGATTATGAGAATGGATATATCTGCATAGCCGGAGAGATAAAGGATGATTGGATAAGACTGGATTACATAAGGTCAAATACAGATAAACTGACATTGCCATTTTATGGCTGGTCGAAATGGTGCAATAATGATTCAATCCTATTCAAAGTTGTAGGCAAGGGATTTCCTATTGTTTCGCCTTATGACGAGAACGCTGTTTATGAATTTCCGACGTACAGCCCGGAATATCCTCAATATCCGGGTGGTGAGGAAGCTATCGAGCAATTTCTGAAAAAAGAAGCGCAAAAACGTTATCCACCAACAGCCCGACAGATGGGGGTACAAGGTCGAGTCATGGTTTCTTTCGTTGTGGAGAAAGACGGTACAATGTCAGACTTTAGAATCCAGAATAATGTAAACGATGAAATAGATGAAGCTGCTATTGAGTGTATAAAGAACTTGCCGAAGCGTTGGAAGCCTGCCAGAACAAAATTGGAGTTTGATACGGCTAAAAGAACGGTACGATGCAAAGTAAAGTTGCCTGTATCTTTTAGAATTGAATGATAGATAAGATGCAGTAAAATTTGATATTTAGTACTATAAAATAATAAGCGTATGAGGAAATGGGCTGTTTACATATTACTGGCTGTGTGTTTGTCGAGTTGCGGACAGGCGAATGGGAATAAGCAGGTTGGTTTCTCCAATGGTTCGATTGCTGATAGTATTCCGGCAGAAGCTATCAGATTGAAAAGACAGGGAAATGATCTTGTTAATAAAGGAGATTACAATGCTGCTATGGAATGTTATACTAAAGCGATTGAAATTTATCCGAAATATGATACAGTATTTTATAATTTAGGGAATGTAAGATCGAAACTTGATGATGAAAAAGGAGCTATATCTTTTTATACTAAAGCAATAAAAATAAATGCAAACTTTGGATTAGCTTACTACAATAGAGCAGATAGCAAACGTCTCCTCAATAACAATATAGGGGCTATAAATGACTATACCGAAGCTATAAAACAAAATCCTCAATTCGCAGAAGCTTATTCTAATAGAGGGGCAATTAAAAATAGGATGGGTGACCACGAAGAAGCTATTAGGGATTATACTAAAGCTATAAAAATAAATAGTCAATATGCAAAAGCTTATTATAATAGAGGAATAGCAAAGTCAAAGCTTGGTAATAATAAAAGTGCTATTGATGACTATAAAAAAGCGATAGAGATTAACCCCAAATATATTGATGCCTATATAAACTTAGGTGTAAGAGAATACGAAGCAGGAAATTTTGAGAATGAGGTCGCAATTTATCGACAAGCAATAAAGAACTGTTCTCCCGATGCGGGTTTGTATAACAATCTGGGGCGTGCGCTGTATGATCTGAAACGGTTTAAGGAAGCAGCGGAAGCATACGGCGAAGGAATAAAGGCTTTTCCGAATGACGGAAAGTTGTACTATGGTCGTGGGCTGGCATGTAACCAGTCGGGCGATAAGAACGGGGCTTGTGAGGACTGGCACAAAAGTAGTGAATTGGGATGCTTGCAGGCTAATGCGTTGTTGCCATTGTGTGATAAATAAATAGAAACAAATTTATGGATAAATGGGTAGTTTATATTTTACTGGCTGTGTGCTTGTCGAGTTGCGGACGGGGGAACGGAAATAAGCAGGTTGGTTTCTCCAATAGTACGATTGCCGATAGTGTCCCGACAGAAGCTATCAGATTGAAAAGACAAGGAAATGATCTTTTTAACAATGGAGACTTGGAAGATGCACATAAATATTATATAAAAGCAATTGAATTAGCTCCCGAGTATGATACTGCATTTTACGATCTTGGAAAAGTTTATTCACGACTTGGTGATGATAAAAGGGCTATTGAAAACTATACTAAAGCTTTAAAAGTTAATCCTTATTATATATTTGCATATTATAACAGAGGAAATAATAAAGCAAATATCGGTGATAACAATGGAGCCATTAGCGATTATTCTGAAGCAATAAGGCTTAACCCTCTATTTGCAGAAGCTTATTTTAATAGAGGACAGGTTAAATCCGTAATAGGAAATAATAAAGGGGCTATTGTTGACTATACAGAAGCAATAAAAATTAATCCACAATATGCAAGTGCTTATTACAACAGAGGGAATATTAAATCTAATATATATGATAATACAAATGCTATAATTGATTACAAAAAAGCTATTGAGATTAATCCACAACATACAAGTGCCTATATCAATCTTGGTGTAGCGCAATATGAAACAAAAGATTATGAGGGAGAAATCGCTACTTATCGGCTGGCGATAAGGAACTGCTCTCCCGATGCGGATTTGTATAATAATCTGGGGCGTGCGCTGTATGACCTGAAACGGTTTAAGGAAGCTGCGGAAGCATACGGCGAAGGAATAAAGGCTTTTCCGAATGACGGAAAGTTGTACTATGGTCGTGGGCTGGCATGTAACCAGTCGGGCGATAAGAACGGGGCTTGTGAGGACTGGCACAGAAGTAATGAATTGGGATGCTTGCAGGCTAATGCGTTGTTGCCGTTGTGCGGTGAGAAATAGTTGATAAATATAAATTTGCAAGATTATAGAAACGGATATTCCGCCAGCAATACGCTTGGCCGGAATATCCGTTTTTCATTTATTACACGTTCTTAATCAGGTGCGAGAGTTCGGGATCAGCCTTGATACGCTCGATTTCGTCAGCAACAATCTGCTTGACCTCGTTCTTGATGCGGTAGTAGTTCGCATCAATCTGTTGCTGCATGGTATCGTTGCCGTCCTTGTCGGTGAAGTCGATAATCTGCGGTATCTTCACGTAATGGGCGGTTTCCTGCTTGACCTGTTCGTTATCCACGACAATCTCGGCATGGAAAATCTTCTGTTCAATGCGTTCGTCGAAGTTGTCGGCGACTGCACCGACAAACATACCCTGCGTTAAGTTGCTGATTTTGGATGCCGGAATAAGGCTATCCATTTGGGTATTGATGGAAACGGAAGTCTCGTTGCGGTTAATCGTCATGTTCTGCCGTTTCTGCAAGACCTTGCCGAAACGTTCACTTAACGTTTTGGCGGTTTCGGCAACTACCTGACCTGCAAAGACATTGCCGACCGTATTGCAGATCACAGCGGACTCTTTATCGCCGTAATCCCTTTTTAACTGGCTGAAATCCTGAAAGCCCAACATGACGGCTACCTTGTTGCTTCGGGCGGTGGCAATCAGGTTATCCAGTCCACGCATGTAGATGGTTGGTAACTCGTCAATGATAACGGCGGATTTGAGCCGTTTCTTTTTGTTTATCAGCTTGACAATGCGGGAGTTATACAGTCCCAACGCTGCGCCGTATATGCCCTGCCTGTCGGGATTGTTACCTACTACAAGCACTTTCGGTTCTTCGGGATTATTGATGTCGAGCGTGAAATCATCCGCCGTCATTACCCAGTAGAGAGCCGGGGAAATCATGCGGGAAAGCGGGATTTTGGCACTGGCTATCTGCCCCTGCAACTGCTCCACCGCCGAACTTTCCCAAGCGTCCATGAACGGGGAAAGATAGTTCTCCAACTCCGGGTAACTTGTCAGGATGGGGAAAATATCGGCGTACTTCCGGTTCAGAAATTCTATCGCATGGGGGAAGGTGCAGTATTTGCCGTTCTTGTAGATTTTCAAATACCATATAATACTGGCTAACAGAATGATAGGTGATTCAACGAAGAAGTCGCCCTGCTTGCTGATCCACGTGCGGTTCAAATTTAACATGATGGTGTACGCACTTTCGTAGGCATCCGATATATCCGTCATAAAGTCGGGATGAATGGGGTTACAACGGTGGCTACCCGCCGGATCATCGAAATTTATCACGTAGAATTTCGGTTTGACCTTGTACCCGTCCAGATTGTTAATCAGATGGTTGTAAGCAATCTCGGAAAGGTCGGGATATTTGAAATCATACAAAAAAACGGAAAATCCTTTTTCGATAACCTGTTTAATGTACTGATTGATAATCGCATAGGACTTCCCGCTGCCCGGAGTTCCCAATACCATTGTCGCACGAAAAATATTAACAAGGTTAATCCATCCGTCATACGTCTTTCCCCTGAACCAGAAACGGGTGCGGAGATTGACGGAATACTCGTTCTCTTTGAGTTCGGTTTCCTGCATAAAGGATTCGTTCTCCACGTTGAACACGTCTTCAAGCAGGTTGGTTTTGAGCAGCCTTGACATCCATAACCCTGCCATAAGCAGAAAGATATATCCGGCTGTGAGTGTGGAGATGTAGAACACCGTGTTTGCCGACAAGGGCAAAGGGAGTGCCAAGAGCCACCAGTTGAAAAAGAACAGCAACAAGCCTGTCACGCCGCAAAGGATTATCTTGCGCCAAGTGATCTTCTGCTCCTTCACACCCTTAGTCCCCAAACAGGAAAGGGCGAGGAACAGCACGGCAAAGAGCTTCGTCCAAAAGATACTGGAAAACAGCCCGGCGGTACGCTGGAAACCGAGCAGGATTCTATCGACCACGCCGATATTGATGCCCCACTCCTGAATAGATTGGTAACAGAACCAATAAATATTGATTACTACAAATAAAATGCTGATAGCACGCATGAACTCCATTACTTTGGCAAGTCCACGCAAATCATCTTCGTTTTGCATATTGATATACTTTTAAAATTGTAAATACTGCGGAAGGTTACTGTTGTCTGCCGTACCTGCGCCTTTTCTTCTTTTTCCGCTGCGGTGGTGCGGGCTGGTCGCCGGATGCGCCGCCCTGCACGGGTGCGAACAGGCTGAAAGCGTCCGCCACGTTTTGGGCGGTGTTGTCCTTGTGGTCGGGCTGATACCCGGTATCATGCCCGTTCCACTGGGATGCACCGGAATGTCCCGGTTGCTGCGCCGGATATTCGCCCGGTGATTCTTCCGGTTCGTGGCTGACACCTGCCGGAAACTCCCTTTCGTTTGTCTGCTGCGGCGGGTGAATACCGTCCTGCCCGGCGAAAAGGTCGTTGAACACATTGGCGGAAAACTCCTTACCCAGACGGGAACCGTTGAAAACGGTCTTGTCGGCATGGTTGATGAAGGTCGCCCCATAGATGCGCCCCGCATCGTTGGTGCGGAATACTACGCCGATACCCTGCCGCATGAGTTCACGCTCGAAAAGTGCCCGGTCACGCCCTGCGGTCTGCATGGCGGACGCTATGCGGACTGCGGTATCGGCGGCAATGTCCTTGTGGCTCTTTACCCATGCGGCGGAAGAGAGCATGCGCTTCCAGTGCGGCAATGCCCGCTTCCTTACCGAACACGGAAGACTTGAAGGGTTTGCCGACCTTGTTGCCGTCCTTGTCCGTCGCCGAATAGGACAAGCCGTGATACTCCCGTCCGCCATATTCCCCTTTGACTTCATCCACCGCTATACCGTAAAGCGAAAGTACCGCACGGTATTCGCCGAGCGACTGGAAACGCCACTCACGGGCTATCGGTCGGATCACTCCCGCCAACTGCCCTTTGAGGTTGCCACTATCGTAATCGACGGGCGACAAGGGCAGCCCTTCCTTCCACTCCTTTTTGGTAGCCGGGGTAAGGTTGAACTGCTGTTCCAGTTCCCGGCAGACCTTCATCGAACGCTCGTGTTCGTAGCTGTCGGAAATCGCCCGCCCGGTTTCGTCCACACGGACGGAAACGATGTGCAGGTGTTCCCGCCCGATGTCGTTGTGGCGGTAAACGATATAAGGCTGGTCGCCGAAGCCCATGCGCTGCATATACTGCTCCGCCAATTTTATGAACTGTTCCTCGGTCACGCAATCTTTCGGATCGGGATTGAGCGAGATGTGCAGGATGGGTTTCTCGGTCTTGCGGTTGGCGGCGAGGTAGTCCCCGAACGAACGGGAAATATGCTCTATCGTATAAGGATTGTCGCCCGGCGGTTCGATAATCCGGTTGCCGAAAAGCACGTCCGCATGAAGTTCGTCCACTTTAATTTGGTTGTAGGCAAGCACCCCGTACAGGCTGCCGCCGTGTGAAATTTTGGCTATCATCGGACGGGGTATCTGGTTTGAAACTCTTCCGCCAGTGCGGAAATTTGTTTGCTAAGTTCCACCAGTTCGAGGGTGTGCTGTTCCAGTTTATAGAGGAAAGCGAGTGCCTTCTTCTCCGAGAAATTGGATTTGAGCGCACGCACGCATTGGTTGTAATTCACGCCGATGCTGCGGAACTGGGAATGAAAAGAGGTCAGGCGCATGTAGAAATCCTGCGTGCCCTTATCCAGTTTAACGACCTTTATCTCCCTGCCGAAGAGTGCGGAAACGATAAACTCGGCACGGGTTGCCTTGCCGGATTCATCGAAAAGGGCAAGGAAACGGGCGTTGTCTTCGTCACTTAGACGGAACACGTAGCGGTGGCGCATCTTGTCGGGTTTGGGCTTGCGCCCGTGGTTGTTGGAATACTTCTTCTGACTATCCATAGTCCTGTAAAATTTTAAGTGAAACATGGGTTGAAAACTGCCGTATGCTTACGGCTCTCCCCCGCAAAGGAAAATCCAACTCCGGCGGATTTTGCACCAGCGGGGCAAGGTGGTGGTGAGGCACGGAAAGCGAAGCGAGTGCCGCAGCACACAACTTGCTAATTTCGGTTGAAATTAAAATCCGTCCTACCGGACAGATTGGGGATGCCCTTGTCTGTTGCCGACTGCCGGGGCAGTCCTTCGGGCGGTTACTGTTCTTGTTCATCTTCTCTGAATTTTAGTTCATGGCTGCAAAGTAACAGCCCTTTTCCCGTCCGGTCATTATGCCCGTATGCGACAAACCTACGGGTGGAAAGACAAGGTGCGACACGCTGATAATCAAGTGAATAATCTGCCGACATTTTGATATTCCTTTGCGCCGTGGAAGCGGTAAAACGGTTGTTCAACCGGACGGGCAAACGGACGCCCAAACGAGTGGATGATTGGCTGGACGAACAGCCGGACGGATGATGATTTTGCCGGATGAATGGCTAAACAGCTAAACGGTTAAACGGCTAAACAGCCGGATAAACGGTCGGATGATTGGACGGATGAATGAACGGACAAACGGATGATGAACGAACCGGATGAACAAATGGCTGGCTGCACGGCTGACCGATTGAATGACCGATTGACTGATTGGCTGATTGATTGAATGAACAGATAACCGATTGCTTAGGCAACCGAATGAATAACTAATTGATTGACGATATGGATAAACAGACTTTGAACGTGGCTTTCGCCACACAAAAGGGCGGTAGCGGTAAAACAGCTATCACGGTGCTGGTGGCGAGTTACCTGCACTACAACTGCGGGTATCCGCTGGCGGTGATCGACTGCGACTTTCCGCAACACAGCCTGTATGAGATGCGGGAACGGGACAGCCGAGCGGTACTGGAAAACGAGTACCTGAAACGGATGGCATACGAGCAGATGCGTGAGCCGGGACGTGCCGCCTATCCGGTACAGAAGTGCCGGGTGGAACGTGCGCCGGACATGGCGGCGGAACTGGCGGGCAGTGGAAACTATGACCTGCTGTTCTTCGACCTGCCCGGTACGGTGAACTCGTCGGGCATATTGCGCACCATTGCGCAAATGGATTACATCTTCGCTCCGGTGAGTGCCGACCAAACGGTATTGGAAAGCACGCTCGCCTTTCTGGACGTGTTGCAACGGATGATGTTAGGCAAGGAAACAAGCCGACTGAAAGGGCTTTACCTCTTTTGGAATCTGGTGGATAAACGGGAAAAGAGCGAACTGTACGGACGGTATGAAAAAGTAATCGCCGGAATGGGGCTGCCGATGCTCACTACCCAGATACCGGACACGAAACGCTTCCGCAAGGAACTGGATGCAGAACACCGGACGGTGTTCCGCTCCACGCTGTTCGCACCCGACAAGCGGATGGTTGCGGGCAGCGGAATCCCCGAACTGGCACATGAAATAATATCCATCCTCAAACTATCAGGCTATGAAGAAACAGCAAACAGATAAGCCCATCGACGAAGAACTGCTTATGCGGATGATGGCGGGTGAAACGGAAAAGCCGCAAGGCAACGGTGATGCGCCGGAAACAGAAGCAACAGGACAAGAGGCAGAAGAACCGGAACAGGAAACAGAGAATAGGGAAACCGCCGTGCCGATGGAAAACAGGGTTGCCGGGAAGGTGGCTGACGGGAAAGTGCCGGATGGAAAAACGGCTGACGGAAAGCGGCGCAAGGCGAAGCAGGCGGCGGACTACGACACGACCTTCCTCAAAGGGATGGATATACCCGCCCGTTACGGGAAGCCCGTGTATGTGCGGCGTGAATACCACGAGCGGATCGCCAAAATCTCCATGATGCTGACGGGCGGCAAGGTGTCGCTATCCGCCTACATAGACAATGTGCTGGCACAGCACTTCGAGCAGTACCGGGAAGAAATAGAAGCGGCATACGCCGGAAAGATGGAAAAACTCTTCTAAAGCGGAAAGGAGAAAGGAACATGATACTGAAACTGATACTCTCCGTCCTGCTGCTGTACTACCTCTGCGTGCTGTGGAAATATTACCGTACCGACATAGCCGGACTGCTGGGAAAAACGGATGCCGGAGAAAGGACAGACGAACCGGACAAAGAAGCGGAAAAGCCGGGCGAACCGTACACGGTTATCGGGAAAAGCACCTACCGGGAAAGACAAACCTACGAGCCGGAAGACAAGCGGAGACATGCTGATAATCAAGCGGATAAAACGGATAATTTCGCACCCGGAACGCCGGAAACGGATGCGGGTAACGGCACGGAACAGGCGGAAGAAACCGCTGCGGACGAGGATGCGGACTACTCTGACATCGAGGTAGAACCGGAAGAGGACGAGCCGGAAGAAGAGGGATATGTACCCACGCCGGAAGAGTTGGAAGAGGAAGAAGAACTGGGGGCGTACTATCCCGACAGCAATCCCGACTTTGCCACCGGGTACACCTTCGAGGACTTGAAGAAGGTACACAGGGTTATCACCACGGACGATGCAAACGAGCAGGAGAAACAGCAAGCCCGTGAGGTGCTGCCTGCCGTGATGGGATCGGACGTGTGGGACGAGATGCTGGATGAATTTGAAGGGGCACGGCAGCGTGTCGCCCGACTGATGAATAATAGTAATGTTTAATTTAATCTTAAAAGACAATGACAAAAAAGAGATTCTTTTTGATGGCAGCCTGCGTGATGGCTGCCGCCAGTGCGATGGCACAAGGCAACGGACAAGCGGGTATCACGGAAGCCACGCAAATGGTGACTTCGTATTTCGATCCGGGAGTGTGACACGTAGAAACTGTGTAAGTGATTGTGTAACTATAGCATAACAACTATTGATTGCACCTGCAATTCCGTTTGCAGTAGTCTGAGAGTACGTGCATTGCGAGTAATCTCTTTGTGCGAAGCTGCTCTGACAAAGTACCCTTTCCGAAAGGAATAGACCGAAGCGTGAGTGAAGGTCAATGGAAGATAACATCATTCTGCCGAGGGGCGAGACTTGATGGTATGGTCAACCAATGTGAATGTCTGATAAACATCGTTACGAAGAACAAGCCTAATGATGTTGAGGGTCATGCTCCAAAGAGCAAGGCTGTAGGCTTGAACCAAAAGGTGTGCAGTCGGTCAACTCCTTTGTCCAGGTGGGGTTGCACGGACATAATGACTGCCGGTGGATAGGACAGACCTAACCCATTATTGTCACTTACACGGAACGTGGTAAGCCCGTATCTCTCCCCCTCTTCGGAGGAGGTAAGCAAGCCGCAAGGCAAGCCTATATGGGGTGCGGGTATAGGAACGTGGAAAAAGCGAATGCCGCTTTGTAATGGAGCGGATACGGATTGACCTCATTGCCATGTATGGCGTAGAGCCACATCATCCGACACGAAAGTGTGCCCACTTCCACAAGGTAACTCTTTACAATAAACTTATAGAACTTCTAAAGAAAGGAAAGCAAATGAACAAATCGAAAGAAAAGTGTGCGCCTGAAAATATAGCTCTCTCGGACACCGAGCGTTGGAAAAGCATTGACCGACACAAGGCAGAGGAGTATGTTCGGAAGCTGCAAGCACGTATTGTAAAGGCTCAAAGGGAAGGCAGAAACGGCAAGGTCAAATCCTTGCAATGGCTGTTGACCCACTCGTTCTACGGTCGTTATCTTGCCGTAGTTCGGGTTACTACTAACAAGGGAAAAGACACCGCAGGGGTTGACCACGTGAGATGGTCATCCGATGCGGCAAAAGTCAAAGCTATTGACACACTGAAACGCCGTGGTTATCAACCGATGCCTCTGCGCCGTGTGGAAATACCGAAGAAGAACGGAAAGAAACGCCCTTTGGGAATCCCTACAATGAAAGACCGCGCGATGCAGGCTCTTTATCTGATGGCTCTCGACCCTATTGCGGAAACGACAGGGGACCAACACTCCTACGGATTCCGTAAATATCGCAGCTGTCAAGATGCAATAGCCCAGTGTCATAATGTACTTTCAAGGGATGTTGCCCCCAAATGGGTCTTGGAGGGGGACATCAAGGGATGCTTCGACCACATCAGCCACGAATGGCTGCTCAACAATATCCCAATGGATAGAGAAGTGCTTCGCAAATGGCTGAAATGTGGCTTTGTGTTCAATGGTGAACTCTTCCCGACCGAAGAGGGGACACCCCAAGGCGGAATAATCTCTCCGACCCTTGCCAACATGACGCTTGACGGACTTCAATCCCTCGTTCAAAAGGCGGTAAAACCTCATTGGGAACCAGCCGATACGAAATATGGGCGAAAATGGATTGAACCCAAAATCAATCTCGTGCGCTACGCAGACGATTTTATCGTTACCGCCAAAGACAAGGAAACCATAGAAACGGTTCTCCTGCCTCTCATACGGCAGTTTATGGCAGAGCGTGGGCTGATGTTGTCGGAAGAAAAGACCAAGGTTACCCATGTCAGTGAGGGATTCGATTTTCTTGGCTTCAACATCCGTGAATACAAGTCCAACGGAAAACTTCTGACAAAACCGTCAAAGGATGCGATGAAGAATTTCTGTGACAAGGTTCGCACGAAGATAAAGAGCAACAAGTCGGCAAAGGCTTCCTCACTCATAAGGATGCTCAACCACATGATTCCCGGATGGACAAACTATTACCGCTACGGGGCATCATCGAAAGCATTCTCACGTGTGGACTATGAGGTGTACAAGACGCTTTGGCAATGGGCACAACGCAGGCATCCGAAAAAGGGCAAGCAGTGGATTAAGGAAAGGTATTTCAAACAACTGCACGGACGTGAGTGGTGCTTTGCCGCCATAACCAAGAATAAGAAGTCGGGCAAGGAAACGACTTTAAGTCTTAAAAGGCTGGCGGACACTCCCATATTGAAGTACGTGCGTATTAGAACCAATACTAATCCATACGACCCTGCCGATGCTCCTTATTATGCAAGGCGCAAGTCAAAGAACACGGAGGAACAACTGCGTGAGATTGACGACCTGCTACGCATGATTTGGGTTCATCAGGAAATGAGGTGCCCAGTATGTGGGGAGATTATTGACGATGAACGGAAATGGACGACTATCAAGAAGACTATCAACGGCAAACCGTTCAAGATTCTCGTACACAGCTCGTGTAAGAACAAGAAGTTTAACCCAGATAAAATTAGTAGGAAATGAGACAGAACTATTCCTTCAGTAAGAATAGCAATGTGTTGCTTGAGCCGTGTGAGGGGAAACTCTCATGCACGGTTCTTAGAGGGGAAAGCCCCAGCAATGGGGCTGACCTACTCGACACGAAATTGATTTACGCCATCGGTGCGGTGGTGGGATTGATTGGCGGGGTAAAGGTGTACGGGAAGTTCAGCAGCGGTGATCCCGATACGAGCAAGACAGCGGCTTCGTGGTTCGGAGCGTGTATTTTCCTGATTGTCGCCGCTACGATCCTGCGCTCTTTCTTTCTGTAAACAAGCGCGTTATGAACTTTGAAATTAACAAGGGGATTGGCAGGAACGTGGAGTTCAAGGGCTTGGAAAGCCAGTACCTTTTCGTGTTCGCCGCCGGGTTGCTTGCCGTGTTCGTGGTGTTCGTTATCCTGTACATGGCGGGCGTGAACCAGTGGGTGTGCATCAGCTTCGGTGTGACTGCGGCTACGCTGCTGGTATGGCTGACGTTCCGGCTCAATGCCAAATACGGCACGCACGGGCTGATGAAAGCCGCCGCCCGGAAACGGCATCCGAGGTATGTGCTGAACCGCCTGAAAATTCCCCGATTATTTACCAAAAACAAGAAAGAATGAGAAATGTAATGAAAGCGGCAACGCTGGAAAGCAAATTTCCGCTATTGGCAGTAGAGAACGGCTGCATCGTGTCAAAGGATGCGGACGTGACGGTAGCCTTCAAGGTGGAACTGCCGGAACTGTTCACCGTTACCAGTAACGAGTACGAGGCGATACATTCGGCATGGCACAAGGCGGTAAAGGTATTGCCGGACTTCTCCATCGTGCATAAACAGGACTTCTTCATCGAAGAGAAGTACCAGCCGGAGATAGACAGGGACGAACTTAGTTTTCTAAGCCGGAGCTTTGAGAGGCACTTTAACGAACGCCCGTTCCTGAACCACTTCTGCTACCTGTTCCTTACCAAGACCACGAAGATGCGCAGCCGTCAGGAAAGCACGTTCAGCACGCTGTGCAAGGACAAGATTATCCCGAAGGAGATCGAGGACAAGGAAACGGTAACGAAGTTCCTCGAAGCGGTCGGGCAGTTCGAGCGGATCATGAACGACAGCGGGTTTATCACGCTCCGCCGCCTGCGGGCGGACGAGATTGTAGGGACGGAAACGACGGCGGGTATCGTGGAGAAATATTTCTCCCTCTCGCAAAACGATACCACTGTTCTAAAGGATATTTCGCTGAACCCCGAAGAGATGCGGATAGGTGACGACTTCCTTTGCCTGCATACCCTTTCGGACGCAGAGGATCTGCCGGGAAACGTGGGTACGGACAGCCGCTATGAACGGTTATCCACCGACCGGAGCGATTGCCGTTTGTCGTTCGCCGCCCCGGTGGGCGTGCTGCTGACGTGTAACCACGTGTATAACCAGTACATCTTTATTGACGACCATGCGGAGAGCCTGAAACGGTTCGAGCAGACCGCAAGGAATATGCAGTCGCTATCCCGCTATTCCCGTTCCAACCAAATAAACCGGGCATGGATAGAGGAATACCTGAACGAAGCGCACAGCAAGGGGTTGGTTTCGGTGCGTTGCCACTGTAACGTGATGGCATGGTCGGACGACCGGGAAGAACTGAAACACATCAAGAATGACGTGGGCAGCCAGCTTGCCCTTATGGAGTGCAAACCACGGCATAACACCGTGGACGTGCCGACGCTCTTCTGGGCGGGCATACCAGGGAACGAGGGGGATTTTCCTTTCGAGGAAAGTTTCTACACGTTCATCCCGCAAGCCCTGTGCTTCTTCACGGAAGAAACGAATTACAAGAGTTCGCTCTCGCCCTTCGGTATCAAGATGGTGGATCGGGTGACGGGCAGACCACTGCATCTGGATATTTCGGACTTGCCAATGAAGAAGGGCGTGATTACCAATCGCAACAAGTTCGTACTTGGGCCGAGTGGTAGCGGGAAATCGTTCTTCATGAACCATTTAGTCAGGCAATATTACGAGCAGAACAGCCATATCGTACTGGTCGATACGGGTAACTCGTATCAAGGTCTGTGCGAAATGATACACCGGAAAACAAAGGGGGCTGACGGGATTTATTACACGTACTCGGAAGAGAAGCCGATCAGTTTCAATCCTTTTTATACGGAAGATTACAAGTTCAACGTGGAGAAAAAGGACAGCATAAAAACGCTGCTGCTCACCCTTTGGAAAAGCGAGGACGACAAGATCACGAAAACGGAAAGCGGCGAGCTGGGCAGTGCGGTATCGGCGTATATCAAGAAGATACAGCAAGACCGCAGCATCGTGCCGTGCTTCGATACCTTCTACGAGTATATGCTGAATGATTACCGGGCGGAACTGGAGAAAAGGGACATCAAGGTAAGCCGGGATGATTTCAATATTGATAACTTCCTGACTACGCTACGGCAGTATTATAAGGGCGGACGGTTCGACTTCCTGCTGAACTCCCGTGAGAACATCGACCTGCTGCACAAACGGTTCATAGTATTTGAAATTGACAGTATAAAGGATAATGCCGAATTGTTCCCGGTGGTGGTAATCATCATCATGGAAGCCTTCATAAACAAAATGCGGCGGTTGAAAGGGATTCGCAAGCTCCTGATTGTGGAAGAAGCGTGGAAGGCTCTTACCACGGAGAATATGGCAAATTATCTGAAATATATGTACAAAACGGTCAGAAAGTATTTTGGCGAAGCAATTGTCGTCACGCAGGAAGTCGATGATATTATCTCGTCCCCCGTGGTGAAGGAAAGTATCATCAATAACTCGGACTGCAAAATCCTTTTAGACCAGAAAAAGTACATGAACAAGTTTGACGGCATACAGGCGATGCTCGGACTGACGGAGAAGGAGAAAGCGCAGATACTATCCATCAACCTTGCCAACCATCCCGGACGAAAATACAAAGAGGTATGGATCGGACTGAACGGGGTGCAGTCGGCGGTATATGCAACGGAAGTTTCGCCCGCCGAATACCTGACGTACACCACCGAAGAGAGCGAGAAAACGGAAGTGTTCAACCTTGCGGAAGAGTTGGGCGGCGACTTGGAGCTTGCCATCAGGCGGCTGGCTAATCGGCTGAACAGCCGGACGGTTGGCTAAACGATTAAACGTTTGGCTGGCTGAATGGCTAAACGTACAAACGGCTGTATGATTGGCTGTATGAATGAATAATCAATTTAAAAAACGAAATCAGTATGAAACGATTGAATTTAATCCTGCTGCTGTCGGCGGTGACGGTGGCATTGGCGTTCGTCATTTCCTGCAAGGAGACGAACACCGGACGGCTGGAAAAGATGCGGGGCGACTGGGTAAGCACGGGCAATAAGCCGCCCTTTACCCTTTCGGAAGAGAACGGGCAATACCGGGTAACAGTGATAAAGAAAAGCCATGCGGGAAATACCCGGACGGAAACGTATCTCGTGCGTGAAACGGACGGGTATCTGTTCATCGAAACGGGGCTGGCGGTGATGCTGACCTACGACAAGGGGAAAGACCGCATACACCTGTCGCCCGGCGGGGAATATAAACGGAGTAACCGTCAATTAAACAAGTAAGAACATGAAACAGATAAAAGCAATAGTTATGGGGTTGGCGTGCCTGCTGGCGGCGGGTACGGCTAACGCACAGTGGGTTGTGAGCGATCCGGGAAACTTGGCGCAAGGGATTATCAATACCGTCAAACAGATTGCCCAGACCTCTACAACGGCGAAGAATACACTGGACGGTTTTAAAGAAACCGCCAAAGTTTTTGAACAGGGAAAGCGGTACTATGATGCGCTAAAGGATGTACACGACGTGATAAAGGGCGGCGTGAAGGTGAAGAAGAGCATCGAGTTGGTGGCGGACATCTCGGAAATCTATGTGCGGAACTACCAGAAGATGTTGGGCGATCCGAACTATACGCCGGATGAATTGAGTATTATCTCCTTCGGGTATGCAAAGCTGCTAAGCGAGAGTGCGGACGTATTGCAGGATTTGAAAAACGTGGTGAATATCACCGGAATGTCGCTATCGGATGCGGAACGGTTGGCGATCATCGACCAAAGCTATAAACGGTTACTGGAATACCGTAATCTGGTGCAGTACTACACGAACAAGAATATCTCGGTAAGTTACCTGCGGGCGAAAAAGAAGAAGGACACCGACCGGGTGATGGCGTTGTACGGCTCGGCGGACGAACGCTATTGGTGAGAACGGATTCCTATACATATATATAATAAGGTAAGACGATGTTATTATCAATAGACTTTGAAAACCTGCATCAGATATTGCACACGCTGTATCAGGAAATGATGCCGCTATGCTCGAACTTGACGGGCGTAGCCAAAGGGATAGCCGGGTTGGGTGCGCTGTTCTATGTTGCCGCCAAAGTGTGGCAAGCCCTTGCCCGTGCCGAACCTATCGACGTGTACCCTCTGCTCCGCCCCTTTGCCGTCGGGCTGTGCATCATGTTCTTCCCGACCTTCGTGCTGGGCACGATCAACACGGTTCTCTCTCCCGTGGTGAAAGGCTGCCACGGGATGCTGGAAACGCAGACCTTCGACATGAACAAGTACCGGGAACAGAAGGACAGGCTGGAATATGAGGCGAACAAGCGGAATCCGGAAACGGCGTACCTCGTGGATAAGGAAGAGTTCGACAAGAAACTGGATGAACTCGGCTGGTCGGCGGGCGACCTGATTACGATGGGCGGGATGTACATAGACCGGGCGGAATACCGGATGAAACAGAATATCCGCAGGTGGTTTCAGGAACTCTTGGAACTGCTGTTCCAGTCCGCCGGACTGGTGATAGACACGATACGGACGTTCTTTCTGATCGTCCTCTCCATCTTGGGGCCTATCGCCTTCGCGATAAGCGTCTATGATGGATTCCAAAGTACCCTGACGCAATGGATAACCCGGTATATCTCCGTCTATATGTGGCTGCCCGTGAGCGACCTGTTCAGTTCGGTGCTGGCAAGGATTCAGGTGTTGATGCTCACCAAGGACATAGAGGCGATGAGCGATCCCACCTTCATACCGGACAGCAGCAACACGGTGTACATGGTATTCCTGATTATCGGGATATTCGGGTACTTCACGATACCGACCGTTGCGAACTGGATCATCATGGCGGGCGGCGTAAGCGGTGCGAACCGTGCGATGAACACGACTGCCGCCAAAGCGGGGAATGTTGCCGCTGCCGGGGCGGGTGCTGCCGTGGGGAATGTTGCCGGAAGGCTTATCAAGTAACTAAAAAATCAATCAAGAAATGGAATTTAAGTCATTAAAGAATATTGAAACGAGTTTCAGGCAGATACGTTTGTTTGCGCTGGTGTTCATCTGCCTGTGTGCGGTGGTGACGGGCTTTGCCCTCTGGAAGTCGTACAGCTTTGCCGAAGCGCAACGGCAGAAGATTTATGTGCTGGATAACGGGAAGTCGCTGATGCTGGCACTCTCGCAGGACGTGCAGCAGAACCGCCCGGTGGAAGCACGGGAACACGTGCGCAGGTTTCACGAGTTGTTTTTCACGCTCTCGCCGGACAAGTCGGCTATCGAGGGCAATATCAAACGCTCGCTGATGCTGGCGGACAAGAGCGCATTCAACTACTACAAAGACCTCTCGGAAAAGGGGTATTACAACCGGGTGATTTCGGGGAACATCAACCAGATGGTAGAGATTGACAGCGTGCGGTGCGACTTTGACAAGTACCCGTACAATGTGCGGACGTTCGCCCGCCAGATCATCCTCCGTGAAAGCTCGGTGACGGAAAGAAGCCTTGTCACCCGCTGCCGGTTGTTGGATGCCGTAAGGTCGGACAACAACCCGCAGGGATTCATCATCGAGGGCTTCGAGATTACCGAGAACAAGGACTTGCAAACTATCAAACGCTAACGGCATGGTCGGTAAATTTATGGCGAAGGTCATTGCTGAAATACAGGACTGGGCGGACGTAAAGCTCCGCCGCCTGTGCGGGCGTATCACGCCGGATCAGCGGGTGGTGGTTATCCTTGTGATGTTCGTGGTGTTTGGCGGGTTGTCGGTGTACATGACCGTCGCAGCCATCTACAACATCGGAAAAAGTGACGGTCGGGAACTGGGGATAGAGCATATCGATCCCATACGGCTAAAGAACGACAGTATAATCAATCCTTTTAACAACCAGTAAATCATGGAAGAAAAAGAAATAAGAACGGATAGCCCGCAGGTGGAAGTACGGACGGAAACGACGGGCAGAAACGGGCAGGAAAACGGAGAAACCGGAAAAGCGGAGGACGGAAAGCCGGGAAAAGGAACGCCCAAAGGGGCGAAACCACGCAGGGAGCTAACACAAAAACAGATGCAGCAACGGAAAAAGCTGTTGGTGTACCCGCTCATGGGGCTGCTGTTCCTCGGCTCGATGTGGCTGATATTCGCACCGTCAGGGGGAAAGAACGAAAACGGGGAAACGGTCGGGGCATTTAATCCTGATATTCCCCTGCCGGAGAATGACGGGATTATCGGTGACAAGCGGAAAGCGTATGAACAGGCAGGGCTGGAAAAGAAGCAGGCGGAGAAGGTGCGGTCGTTGCAGGACTTCGCTTTTGTTACCGACAGCAACGACGGAGCGGACGGGATGGAAATGGAATTGCCGGACAGTGAGCCGGAACGAGAGCCGTTCAGGGATTATTCGGGAGGTTCATGGCGAAGCGGTACAAGCTCCTCAACGGCAGCCTACCGGGACATCAACCGACAGTTAGGTACGTTCTACGAAACGCCAAAGGTGGACGAGGAAAAGGAGGAACTGAAACGTCAGGTGGAGGAACTGACCGCCCGGCTGGATGCGCAGCAGGGACAGGCGGGCGGCATAGACGAGCAGGTCGCCCTGATGGAAAAGAGCTACGAGCTCGCCGCCAAGTACATGGGACAGAACGGGCAGGAAGGACATGGCGGCGCAATCGTGCAAGTTCCCGTTGCGGGAGAGAATGCCGGGCAAGGGTTGGGAAAGCCCGCCGTTGCGGTACAGGCGGCACGGGAGCAAACGGTGTCGGGGCTGCAACAGCCGATGAGCGATGCAGAGTTCATGCGGGCGTATAGCCAGCCGAGAAACTACGGGTTCAATACGGCAGTCGGCAGCGGGTACGCTATGGGAAAGAATACGATACGGGCGTGCATCCACGGGGATCAGACGATTATGGACGGGCAGACGGTGAAGCTCCGGCTGCTCGAACCGCTGCAAGCGGGAAGCCTTGTGATTCCGCAGAACACGCTCGTTTCGGGTACGGGAAAGGTACAGGGGGAACGGCTGGATATTGTGGTGTCGTCCATCGAATACCGGGGGAACTTGCTGCCCGTGGAACTGGCGGTGTATGACAGTGACGGGCAGAAAGGCTTGTCCGTTCCTTCGTCGCTGGAACAGGAAGCGGCAAAGGAAGCCCTTGCGAATATAGGCGGCGGACTGGGAACAAGCATTTCGTTTGCGCAGAGTGCCGGACAGCAGATCGCTATGGACTTGACAAGGGGGGTGATGCAAGGCGGTAGCCAATACCTTGCCAAGAAGTTTCGCACGGTGAAGGTGCATCTGAAAGCGGGGTATGAATTGATGCTGTACGCCAAACAGCAATAACGGATAAACAGATTATAAAACCATAAAAAAGAAAAGACAATGAAAAAGTTTTTTGGATTGGTTGCGCTCGTTATGGGTGCAGTAATGTGCGTGAACGCACAAGTGAATGACACAATACAGACGGTTGCCGGAAATGACCTGTATCAAGGGATCACGCAAAAGTTACCCTATCGGCAGATGGTTACTCCGTTCGGGGTACAGGTGACGTTTGCCAAGACAGTGCATATTATTTTCCCATCAGCGGTGAAGTATGTGGACTTGGGTAGTAACCGGATTATTGCCGGAAAAGCGGACGGGGCGGAGAACGTGATCCGGGTGAAGGCTACGACCGAAGGGTTTCCGGGGGAAACGAATTTTTCGGTGATTTGTGAGGACGGTAGTTTTTACAGTTTCAATGCCAAGTATGCGCATGAGCCGGAAATGCTGAACATCGAAATGAAAGACTTTTTGGAGAACGAGGACACAACGGACTTTTCACATACCCGCATGAATATCTATTTCCGTGAACTGGGCAGCGAAAGCCCGCTGCTGGTAAAGCTGATTATGCAGAGCATCTATAAGGCGGACAAGCGGGAAATCAAGCATCTGGGGTGCAAACGCTTCGGGGTGCAATTCTTAATCAAAGGAATTTATGTGCATAACGGGATGTTCTATTTCCATACGCAGGTTAAAAACTCGTCCAATGTGCCGTTTGATACGGACTTTATCAAATTTAAGGTTGTCGATAAGAAGGTGGCAAAGCGTACCGCCATTCAGGAATTGGTTTTATATCCTGTCCGCAGTTTTAATGAAGTAATGACCATAGGCGGAAAATCCGCTGTCCGCACGGTTTATACCTTACCAAAGTTCACCATCCCTGACGATAAAGTATTGGTGGTAGAGCTGGTCGAAAAGAACGGTGGTCGTCACCAAAATATCCGTATCGAGAGTTCGGATATTGTCAACGCCAGAGTGATTAACGAACTAAAAATCAAGTAATATGAAGAAGTTAATCTGTGTTATAGCAGTGTTGTGTTTGTGCCAGACTTTTAACCTGGCACACGCACAACGTTACCTGCCCGGACAAAAGGGAATCCAGCTTACAGGCGGGATGGCTGACGGATTTAAGAAACTCGGAAAGCCGGAATCGGCATATTATTTTGGAGCTGCTCTTGCCACTTATACAAAAAATGGGAATCGTTGGGTAGTCGGTGTGGAATACTTCAATAAGGAATATGAATATAAAGATGTAACCGTACCTGTAAGCCAGTTCACAGGTGAAGGCGGGTATTATATCAAACTGCTTTCCGACCGTAGAAAAACATTCTTCCTGTCTTTCGGCTTATCGGCTCTTGCCGGATATGAAACAAGTAACTGGGGCGACAAGCTGCTGTATGACGGTTCAACGCTGGCTAATAAAGATGCTTTCATTTACGGCGGTGCGGTTACGCTGGAACTGGAAACATATCTGACGGATAGGATTGTGTTTTTAATTAATGCCCGTGAACGTGCGCTATTCGGGTCTTCCATCAAGTTCCATACGCAGTTTGGGGTAGGTTTTAAGTTTATTATAAATTAGTGCGATATGAAAAAAATAATCAGAACTACAATAATGGGGGTGTACTTGCTGGGAGCAATACTGCTGGTGTTTTCTTGTGATGATAAGCTGGATGTTCAGCAAGTTTATCTGTTCACGGTAACAACGATGCCTGTTCAAAAGCGAATTAAGATAGGTGAAACAGCAGAAATCCGCTGTCAGCTTCACTGGGAAGGTTATTACGAAGAGACAAAGTATTTCATCAGGTATTTTCAGCCGGATGGAAAAGGAACGCTGCGCATGGCGGACGAAACCGTTTTTCTTCCAAATGATTTATACCCGCTTCCGGGTGAAACATTCCGATTGTACTATACTTCTGCATCTACCGACCAACAGCAAATTGATGTTTATATCGAAGATAGTTTCGGGCAGGTGGTACAGCTTACATTTGCTTTTAATAATGAGAATCACTAGTGTCCCATTAAAATTGGGACTAATTAAAAATTAAATAAACTTGGCCCATTTGGTCCGAATCGTTCTTTGTCATTTTGAAATTTAGTTTTATTAAAGAGTTCTTTAAGATGAGTTTTATCAGTCAATGAGATGCTCAATATTTGTAGCACTTCGTATGTACTTCTATCCAGTTGCATATCGTGTTGAATGATTGCTACCAGAGAGTAAGCGCATATTGCAGCATATATCTGTATTCGAACAGCATTCTCTGTAGTACCCCCAAAATATTTTAATTTTAAGGTGCTGCTTGAGCCCTTTGAAAAACAGCTCTACCTGCCAGCGATTCTTATAAAGTTCGGCAACTTGAAGTGCAGATATATGCGTGGCATTGGTTATGAATATGAACTCCCTTTTTTGTTCTTCATCCCAATATTTAACCAGTCTGAGTGGCTTCGGATAATATTGTTTAGGATAGAATCCGATCAGCAGTACACCTGTGTCTGAAAGCACATTCTTAGGCAACCTACGTTTCCATTTTATTGATTTGTATTGAAGGTCCTTTTTTGCTCTGACAACAAAATTGGCTTGAATCTGATAAATCTTATATAGCATTTTAAAGTTGTTATAACCGCGGTCAAAAATGTAATAAGATCCTGGTTTATAAGGAATTTTAATCATAGCTTTAGAATCGTGTACGTATGCCTCCGTGATATGAAAGAATGCAGGGATCTGTGTTTCTACATCATATAATGTATGCACTTTGATACCACCTTTCTTCTTGCGGAATTTAGCCCACCAGAAGACTGAAAGACACAGGTCAATAGTTGTCGAATCGAAAGCATAAACGTTACTGGCAAGTTTGAAAATATGATTAACACGCTTTTGTCGTGCTTCGCTAACCAGATAGTAAGCATATTCTTCAAAGATATGATAGTCTCTATCTTGGTTTGCTCTTGCCAGTGATGACTTTGATACGTTTTTGCCCATTCCTAAATGATAACATTTGGAATGATGAGCTTCAAGGGCTACTATCAAATCTCGCAAACTTTCACGATTAGAAAGTTGGCCGAACATCAAAGCAAGTAGTTGATTCCAGCAAGTGAAATGCTTTACATAACGATTTCCGTGATACTTATTGACAATGCGTCGAAACTTATCCTCATTCAAAAATGAGATTAATTGGGAAAATACGTATTTCTCTTTATTCATTGCAGACTTTATTGGGCTGCAAAGGTATAAATTGAAATCGTCGCGACTTAAAAATCTCTGTAACTAACTAAATTTCAAATATTTCAAAGAACTCTTTTAGATTTTAATGGGACAGCAATGGAAATAAATAGTCAATTACTGTAAATGAAAAGAAAAATGGAAAATATGAAATACACTATGTCATACATTGCAAAGAATTTTCGAGTAGCATTGATGCTGTCACTCATGATGTTATTGTGTAGCTGTTCTAGTGAAGATAAATTGGAGCTTCACAAAGGAGCCACACTTCCTATTATGCAAGGAATAGCCGATAATGTGCCTTACATTCAGTCGGTAGAAAAAGAATTAACTTACGACTTGTATGATGGGGTACGCATTACCGATGTCATCTTTACCTATTGCGCCAAACCTACCCGTATGATTATTGCGGAAGTAGATTTAAACAAGAATGTGACCATAGTTACCTCTACACCTGATAATAAGCCGGAGGTGGGTAAAATTCTTCAACAGGTAACTGTGCAGGCTGAGAAAGCCGAAGCAGCCGGACGCAAAGTGATTCTGGGAACTAATGGCGACTTTTATTCTAAGAAAAATGATCTTTGGATTCCTGGTGGGTTATTCTACAAAGATGGTGTAGCCATCAAGACTGAAATAGGTTGGGAGGCTGATCATGTATTCTATATGCTCAAAGACGGTACAGCACATATTACTTCTGTTCCCGAGTTTAAATTGGTAGAACAAGAGGTAGTGCATGCTATTGGTGGTTGGCAAAGAATGGTGCAAGACGGCGAGGTAGTGAAGAGCTTTACTGTAAATGACAACGCCATGCAATTCCATCCACGTACCTTTGTAGGTGTATCTGCCGATAATCGCAAGGTTTATCTATTTGTTGTTGATGGTCGTCAGCCCGAATATTCTAACGGTATGCGTCTTGAAGACATGATGTTACTCTGTCAAGGTGCTGGTTGCTACCAGGCGTTCAATATGGATGGCGGTGGTTCTACCACTATGGTACGTCGGGTAGAAAAGGGCAGTTCTGTATCATTTGAGGTAATGAATCAACCTTCAGACAATCCTGCCAGATCGGTGATAAACGGCTTGCAAGTTATTGAAAAAACTAATTAAAAACGGAATAGTATGAATACATATAATATGAAATTCCATACTTGGTTTAGGGAGGTGTTGGGGTTGTTCTTGGTAGCTTTCATAGCTTCGTGCGATGACTTCGATTTGATACGTCGCGTTGAACCAACTCTTGAAATTCAAGATGAATTGTTGATGGGGCCTGTCGCTTCTCGTCAGGTAATTGATTTACACTCTTCGTATCCATGGTTTGCCGAAGCTTCCGCTTCATGGATTAAACTGAAACGCTATCGTGGGCAAGCTTTGTTGCCCGACTCTATAGTGGCTGAAATCGAAGAGAACCCGGAGATGGCATTGCGTGAAGGCTGGATTGAGATTCGTTTGATGGATCAAATGTCGAAACGCATTGTTGTGAAACAAAACGGTCGTGGTTCATTGATTACGTTATCTAAGGAGGTACTTTACTTTAATATTAATGGTGGTGAAGCTGTTTTGGATGTAGTAACCGATCTTGAATGGAATGTAGAAGAGGAACAGATTGGTGGATTTACCTTTAAGAAAGTAGACGATACTCATTTGAAAGTTAAAGTAGCTAAGAACACCACTGGGGCCGAAATAAGAAAGAGTGTTATTTTATCCGACACGGGTAAAACTACGGAAACCAAATTGACAATTGTTCAGACCAATGTGGAAAAGATGTTGTCTATTTCTTTATCCGAAACAGAGAAAAATATGATTACCGACAAAAAAGGAATGCAATTTAATATTCCAGTCTCTTTAAATATACAATTTGATTGTAAGGTTTCTCATTCTTGGATTCATGTGGGTGAACTGCCTGAGTTTAGCGGTGATATTGTGCAGGATGTAAACATTCCTATCGAACTGGATGCTAACGACGGATTTGAAGACAGAACAGGATATATAGTTGTCAAGAATCAGGGCGATGTGGTAGAAGTATCGGATACTCTCTATGTTACTCAGCGTCTCTACAGTCAGATTGTTTATGTGAAAGCTGGAGCCAATGGTGATGGTTCTAGCTGGGAGAGAGCGTTTGGCACTATCGAAGAAGGTCTGTCAGCCTGTGCTCACTATGGTGATATGCAAATGTGGGTAGCTGCAGGTGACTATTATTTGAAAGATTGGATTGAATTTAAGAAGGTGAATTTTTACGGTGGTTTTGAAGGAAAAGAGACTACAGTGTCTGAACGTACCATGAAGCGTAAATCTATTCTTCATGCTGCATCGTCTAATGTTTGGCCTTCTGTTTACATGTATAAATTGACAGAAGGTGCAACACGTGTTGTTGATGGTTTTGAATTTGTAGACTCTAAGGGAAAAAAAGGTGAAGGCGCTTTGGTAGCTTATGAGTATTGGATGATTAGAAACTGTGTGGTGAGAAATAATACTTGTGCCCGTGATGCTGGTGGCGCATATTTTTTGTGTACATTGATTAACTGTGTGATACGTGATAACGAAACATTAAGTACATCTTCTACAATAAATGTTCAACAAAGCACTTGTCTATATAATGTGACTGTGGTCAACAATAGAAGTGCTGGTAGTAGTGCCGGTGTTCGTTTAGGTTCTGGTACCTGCCAGATGGTGAATTGCGTGGTATGGGGTAATGTTCATACTAAAGGTGATTTACACAGTGGCTATTTGGATCAGAACAAGGCTGCTATTTTTAAGAATTGTGCTATTCAAGGCGGATGGATTTATAATGGTGGAAATACTCCTCAAGTTTCTAATTGTATTAATCTGAATACGGATAATGCCGCTACCGATGGTCCTCAATTTGCTGATGTAGCAGGTAAAAACTATCAGCCCACAGAGAACTCTCCGTTGGTTGATGCTGGTTTGAACTCTGTGGTAAAAGATTGGAACTTGCTACTTGATATTCAAGGAGGTGCTCGTATATCAAACGCTGGAATTGATATCGGTGCATTTGAGTGGCAAGCCAATAAATAAAATATAGTGTAATATAGAAAGCAATTCTCTATAGTTCATAATAAAGAATTGCTTTCTTTATTTGTTTACCTAATTAAAAATAATATGAAAAGTAAATTCTTAACAATGAAGTTTATATTGGGAGCACTGATATTATCTTTTAGTTGTGCTTGTTCTAATAGTAATTCTGAAGAGGCTATGCCACAAACCGCCATAGGACGGCAATTGGTTGAATCTGGTATGGCCAATGATGTGACTTTAGATAACGAGAGTGTAGTGCGTGATGGGGTAAAACTGAATGAATTGGCTTTTAAAACGTTTGGAGAGTCTCAGCATATTTTCGTGGCTACAATCGACTTAAACAAACTTACTTTTACTCCGGCTACAAAAGACGATAAGAATGTACCGGCAACAGGGCCTGAATCTAGTGCGCCTCTCCCGATTCATGCTTTTGCGGCCGAGGCAAACGGCAAAACTGTTTGGCTGGGTGTGAATGGTGATTATTATGCTGACAATCCACGTCGTGTTATGGGGGTTTTCTATAAGGACGGAGTGTGTATTAATTCGCAGTATTTTGAAGGGCACGATGAGGTGTTGTATCAACTGAAAAATGGTGAGACCTATGTGGGACAAGCTGATGAGGCGTTGGCTCACGAAGCCAATCTGTTGCATGCGTTGGGAGGATATGGACTATTAGTTAAAGATGGGGTGGTTCAAAATTCTTACGAAGAAATGGGTGATTTGCAGAATACCCATCCGCGTACTAGTGTAGGGCTTTCTCAAGATAGAAAGACCATGTATATATTTGTGGTGGACGGTCGTCGAAAAGACTCTTTCTTTGCATTGGGACTTACTTTGCCCCATCTGGCTTCTATGATGAAGGCTGTGGGATGCTATAATGCTATCAACCTTGACGGAGGAGGATCAACTACGCTTATAATCCGAAAGGTGAATGATGGTGGGAAGCCGACTTTTCCTATTTTGAATACACCGGCCGATGATCGGGTACCCCGTAAGGTTACCAACAGTATGTTGATTATAGAAAAGAAGTAATTGTATAAAGCCGACTTAATAGATTTAAAAGAAAATAGAATAATGGAAAAGATTTTATATGCCGCTATGTGTGCGATATTGTTCCTTTGTTGTAGTTCCAGCGATGAATCCGAAGCAAATTCCCAATCCCCTTTTACGCTTCCTGACAAAGCAATTGTACTGGCCGAGCAAGCCTCTAAGTCAGTTGTGATACTCGATGCTTCCACTTATCGTACTGTATGGAGTTGGAATCCGGAGAAGGCCGGTGTACCCTCCAATTGTCAAACATGGTTTCACAATCCTAGTGAGGTTAAGCCAGTGTTCAACAATCAGTATATCTTGATGACTGCATCAGGTGGTGCTGTAGCTCTTATACGTATTGCCGACAGTAAATTGATGTATTATGCGTATGTGGGTGAAAATCCACACTCCGCAGAGATTTTGCCCGATGGAAATCTCGTGGCTGTATCGTCTACTGACGGTAAGTTACGTACATTTATGACTGATACCATCAAAGGAACCGGCAAGTGGTTTGCTTCCTACGAGCTTCCTAGTGCTCACAACGTGGTATGGGATCTCCAAAGAGAGTTACTTTACACCACCGAAGGGGTTAAATTGTGTACTTATAAGTACAATTTCAACCGCAAGGAGCCTAGATTGCAAGATCGAAGCGTAATCTTCGAATTACCTAGCACCGAATCGTGCGGGCATGATCTCTTTCCCGTGTATGATAAGGCCGATGTGTTATGGATCACTACTAATGAGAATGTGTGGCAATATGATATAAAGAACAACAAAGCTGAATTGATTTATCCGCTTTACGCTGTGAAGAGTGTGTGTAATAGTGCCGACGGGGTACTGATGTTGTATCCTACTACTGAGTGGTGGTCTGATGGTCTGATAAACGAGAAAGGTAAGAAACTATTTAGCATTTACGGTGCTAAAATCTATAAGGGGCGTTGGGTAATGAATAATACCTTCAGCTACCCTAAAGAGCATAAACCCAAGTTTGAGTAATGAATAAAAAGATATATAATGAAAGTATGGATATTAGGAGCGGTGAGCCTTTGGACGATATGTAGTTTTGCACAGCAGCAAGAGGTTCCCATTTATTTGGATAATAATCAACCTATAGAGAAGCGTGTGGAAGAATGCTTTGGCACGCATGATTTTGGAAGAAAAAGCGGTAATGACCCATGCCCAATCTAAGTTCAGTTCTCCCGGTGTTCTTCGTTTAGGGATTCCTGAAAACTGGATGTCTGATGGTCCACACGATGTACGTGAAGAACTGCTTTGGGATCAATGGAATATAGCTAAGTGGACGAATGATTCTTGTATTGCCTTTCCGGCATTAACCTGTTTGGCGGCTACGTGGAATCCCGAATTATCTTATATATATGGAAGCAATATTGGAGAAGAAGCACGCTACCGCAATAAGAATGTCCTATTGGGGCCGGGAGTTAATATCTATCGTAGCCCGCTGAACGGCCGGAATTTCGAATATATGGGAGAAGACCCGTTTTTGGCATCCCGTATGGTAGTACCATACATAAAAGGTGTACAAAAAAACGGAGTAGCTGCATGTGTGAAACATTATGCACTGAATAATCAAGAAACGGACAGGCATTATGTTGATGTAGAAGTGGGTGACCGTGCATTATACGAAATCTATCTGCCGGCTTTCAAAGCGGCTGTCCAAGAAGGAAAGGCTTGGACTATCATGGGTGCGTACAATAGTTATAAGGGACAATTTTGTAGTCATAATCAATATCTGATTAATGATATTCTGAAAAGAGATTGGCAATTTGACGGAGTTGTAGTTTCCGATTGGGGGGCGACCCGTGATACGGATCAAGCTATTCATAATGGATTGGACATAGAATTCGGTACTTGGTCAAATGAATCCGCCAAAGATATAGATAATGATTATAAAAATTACTATTTGTCTACTCCGTATCTGAAGAAGCTCAAAAGCGGAGAGGTCTCAGATAAAGAATTGAATGATAAAGTCCGGCGTATTCTTCGTTTGATATTCCGTACTACGATGAATCCTAATCGTCCTTATGGGTCTTTTGGAACAAAGGAACATGCTATGACAGGACGGAAAGTTGCTCAAGAAGGAATTGTGCTTTTGCAGAACAAAGAAAATTTGTTACCTATTGACAAAGACCGTACAAAAAAAATATTGGTAGTGGGTGAGAACGCTGTAAAGACTTTGTGCGACGGAGGAGGCTCATCCACGTTGAAAGTGAAGTATGAAGTAAGTCCGCTTCAAGGGATTCGTACATGGGCAGGGCGGCAGGTAGAGGTGAATTATGTTGCCGGTTATGCGTCGTCTAAGGAGGCAAATGCTTTACAATTGAGAATGGAAGCGGCACAAGCGGCAGAACAGGCTGATATCGTGCTCTTCGTGGGAGGGCTCAATAAGAATTGGAATCAAGATGCGGAAGGTGCAGACAGGCAAACGTTTGATTTGCCATATCAGCAAAATGAGTTGATTGATGAATTAGCAAAAGTAAACTCAAATGTGGTGGTTGTCCTTATTGCCGGAAATGCCGTTGCAATGCCGTGGGTAAAGCAGGTGAATGCTATCGTGATGAGCTGGTACAATGGTACTGAAGCAGGCAACGCATTGGCTTCAGTATTGTTTGGTGAAGTGAATCCATCGGGTAAGTTGCCTTTTACTTTTCCTGTTAAATTGGAAGATAATAGTGATCACTCTATCGGAGAGTTTCCGGGTGATGGAAAGAAAGTGGCGTATAAAGAAGGAATTTTTGTTGGGTATCGTTGGGCGGATAAAGAGAAGATCAAACCGCTATTTGCATTTGGACATGGACTTAGTTATACTACTTTTCAATATGGTAAAATAATGGCGGATAAGAAAGAGATGACTGAGACCGATCGTATTACCTTTACTGTTTCTGTAAAAAATACTGGTGGTAAGGCAGGAGCTGAGATTGTACAGTTGTATATCAATGATATAAACTCCAGGCTACCTCGTCCGGTAAAAGAACTCAAAGGGTTTAAGAAAGTCTATTTGCAGCCGGAGGAAGAGCAGGTTGTTTCTTTCACTATAGGAAAAGAGGAATTATCCTATTATGACGATGAAAAACACGAATGGGTGGCGGAACCGGGAGAATTTCGCGCTTTGATAGGAGCCTCCTCAGCCGATATTCGTAGTAGTGTAAAGTTTAAACTTAGATAAATAAATTAATCCAAATAAGAGAATATGAAGAAATATATAGGCCTCGTACTAGTAGCGTTATCGGGTTGTATACTTACAGTTAACGCACAGCAATCATTTTCTTATAAGAACCCGCTTCTTCCTACAGAAGTAAGAGTGAATGGCTTGCTGGACCAGATGACACTGGAAGAAAAGATCGCTCAGATTCGTCATTTGCATTCGTGGGATGTGTTCGATGGACAGGTCTTGAATCAAGAGAAGTTGGATAAGATGTGCGGTGGAATAGGATATGGGTTCTTTGAAGGTTTTCCATTGACGGCTGCAAGCTGTCGTAAGACTTTCCGTGAGATACAAACCTATATGGTAGAAAAAACACGTCTGGGTATTCCCGGATTTCCGGTTGCCGAATCTTTGCATGGAGTGGTGCATGAGGGAACAACTATCTACCCTCAGAATATCGCGATGGGGAGTACTTTCAATCCAGAACTGGCTTACGAAAAGACTAAACATATTGCAGGCGAACTGAATACGATGGGAGTGAAGCAAGTGTTGGCACCTTGTATTGATGTTGTACGTGATTTACGTTGGGGACGTGTAGAAGAGTCTTTTGGTGAAGATCCTTTTCTTTGTTCAAAGATGGCGGTTGCTGAGGTAAAAGGATATATGGAACATGGAATTTCTCCGATGTTGAAGCATTACGGTCCGCATGGTAATCCTTTGGGTGGATTGAATCTGGCTTCGGTGGAGTGTGGTGTACGTGATTTATTTGATATTTATTTGAAACCATTTGAGGCTGTGCTTACTGAAACTGAAATTATGGCTGTCATGTCCAGTTATAATTCTTGGAATAGAATTCCTAATTCTGCTTCTCGTTTTATGCTGACGGATATTTTGCGCAATAGATTTGGTTTCCGGGGATATGTTTATTCGGATTGGGGAGTTGTCAGTATGCTGAAGACTTTCCATAAGACGGCGGTGGATGATTTCGAAGCGGCCCGGCAGGTTTTGACCGCCGGAATGGACGTGGAGGCTTCCAGCTCTTGCTATGCAGTGCTGGCTGATAAAATACGGAATGGAGAGTTTGATATCAGCTATATCGATCAGGCCGTGAGACGAGTGCTTCGTGCTAAATTTGAATTGGGGTTATTTGAAGATCCCTATCAGGAACAAGCAGTCTATCGGCTTCCTCTCCGTTCGAAAGAAAGTGTGAAACTTTCACGTAGGATTGCAGACGAATCGACCGTATTGCTGAAGAACGATGGACAGTTGTTGCCGCTGAATGTTCGAAATTTGAAGTCAGTAGCGGTGATTGGTCCTAATGCGGATAATGTACAATTTGGAGATTATACCTGGAGTAAAAAGAAAGAAGATGGAGTGACACCGCTTCAAGGAATCAAAAACTTGTTGGGTGATAGGGTGAAAATCAACTATGCTAAAGGATGTTCTTTGGCTTCTTTGGATACTTCGGGGATAGCGGAGGCTGTGGATGCTGCCCGTCATAGTGATGTTGCTTTGATATTTGTGGGGAGTTCGAGTACAGCGTTCGTACGTCATACTCAAGAGCCGTCTACTAGCGGAGAAGGAATCGATTTGAGTGATATCTCTTTGACCGGTGCACAAGAACAATTAATACGTGAGGTTTTTGCTGTGGGAAAGCCGGTGGTTGTTATATTGGTGGCAGGAAAGCCTTTTGCCATACCTTGGGTGAAAGAGAATATTCCGGCGATATTGGCGCAATGGTATGCTGGCGAACAGGAAGGAAACTCTATTGCGGATATTTTGTTTGGCAATGTGAACCCTTCCGGAAAACTGACTTTTTCATTTCCGCAAAGTACGGGGCATCTCCCTGTCTATTATAACTATTTGCCTACGGATAAAGGATATTATAAAGAGCCGGGAACTTATGAAAAGCCGGGAAGAGATTATGTTTTCTCAAATAGTTCCCCGCTATGGGCATTTGGATATGGATTGAGCTATACTCAATTTGAATATCTGAAAGCTGTTACAGATAAGGAACTCTATCAGGCTAATGATACCGTTTGTGTGACTGTTCAATTGAAAAATACGGGGAAAAGAACCGGGAAAGAGGTGATACAGGTATATATGCGAGATGTGGTCAGCTCGGTGATGACACCGGTGAAGCAGTTGAAAGGTTTCAGAAAAGTAGATTTACTTCCCGGACAGACACGGGAAACGACTATAATGATTCCTGTTCATGAATTTTATCTGACAGATGATTTGGGCAATCGTTATCTCGAATCGGGCAAATTTGAATTACAGGTAGGTACTTCTTCCGACCGGATTTATTTCAACCTTCCGGTGTATATCGGTTCTTCCGGAAAGGGAGGACAGACGGTGTCCGGTACTTCTTTCAAATCACGGACAGATGGAAAAGTGATTCAAGTAAAAGGAACTGTCCGTGATATACAGGCAACTCCGCTTGCCAGAGTGAAAGTCCAGTCCGAAGAATCCGGTGAAAGTGCGTTGACTGACTATCGGGGCACATATACTATCAAGGTGAAAGATAATGGCAGACTTATTTTCTCGAAAAAAGGATTTGCCGATAAAACAATAGAAGTAGAGGGGCAGACTGATGTCAGTATTCAAATGGCTAAAGGTGAGTAGATACATGAAATACTGTATGGCTATTGGTTTGCTGGGTAGTATGACTTTACAAGCTATGGCTCAATATACAGGAAAGGTTTTCGTTGATGAGAACAGAAATGGTCTCCTCGATGAAGGTGAAAAACGATTGCATCGGGTCTCTGTTTCCGATGGGTTAAATGTGGTACAGACAGATTCAAATGGCGCATATCAATTGCCCGGACATTCCCGTATGCATTTTCTGTTTATTACTACTCCTTCCGGATATAAGACTGATAATGCCTACTATTACCGGATAGAGAACGGTCGTACGGAATACGATTTTCCGGTATATCCTTGTTATGGAGGAATTCAAGCTGACGGTAGTCACCGGTTTATACATATCTCTGATACAGAAATACGTGGAAAAGAAGGGAATCAAGCGTGGGTGGATAATCTCCGTGACTATTCGGCCAATGAGAAAATAGCTTTTATCGTGCATACAGGGGATATTTGTTATGAATCGGGACTGAACAGTCATATAGGCTTGCTGAATACCGCTTTGATGGAAGACACGCAAATCTTTTATGGAATAGGCAATCATGACTTGGTGAAAGGTGCTTATGGGGAAGAACTTTTCGAGAAACTCTACGGACCGGTATTCTATTCATTTGATGTGGGGAATACACATTACATAATGACACCTATGCTTCATGGAGATTATTTACCGGAGTATACTAAGGAAGATGTATATCGCTGGATGAAAAATGATCTTGCTTATGTAGGCAAGGAGAAGTCGATCATTGTTTTCAATCATAGCCTGCCGGAAGATACGGTAGCTTTTAAATATGGTATGAGTGATACGGAGTATATAGATTTACCGGCTATGGGATTGAAAGCTTGGTTGTACGGTCACTGGCACGTAAATCATGTGCATAAGCATAAAGTGACAGGGGTGTATACTATCTGTACCTCTACGCCTGCTTGTGGTGGTATTGACCATGCACCTTCTGCTTTTCGTGTACTGACTGTTGATACAGAGGGAAACGTGGCGTCCGAGTTCCGATACAGTTATCTGTCTCCTTCATTACATATTGTTTCGTTGGAGAATGGACAGCTGCCAACACTTCCTTCCGGAAAGATTCCTTTGTCCGTCAATGCCTACTCTACGGTTTCCCCAATACGAACCATGCGTTATTGGTGTGAATCGGAAGGTAAAAAAGTTCTTTCCTCCAATCTTTTGAAACGTCAGAGTGATTTCAATTGGTATGCGGAAATTCCTTTGCTTTCTCAATGGGAACATCGGCAGCTTACTGTAATAGTGGAGGCATTTTTCAATAATGGAGAGGTAAGGCGATGCAGGCGTTCGTTTTTTTATGAAAAGCCTGAAAGGAAACAATTGCCTTTGCGGTTGTCATGGATTAAAAATGTAGGCGCTTCTATTTTTATGTCTGCTCCTTTGGTATATCGGAAACGTCTATTTACGGCATCGGTCGATGATAATGAATCGGGGAAAGCGGCTGTAGTGTGTATGGATGCGCAAAATGGAACAGTCTGTTGGCGGTATTCACTTCGTGGCTCTGTACGCAGTAGTATTGCGATTGCTGATGGACTGGTCTTTGCCCAAGATGTACATGGTTACCTATATGCGATTCAAGCAGAAACTGGGACATTGGTTTGGGAAAAAGATTTAAATATCGGTGTACTTCCTCCTTTGAATGACGGTTTGGTTGCTGTTTCGGATATAGTATATGCCGGTACAGGAAAATCATTATGTGCCTTGAAAGCAGCTACGGGGGAACTTATTTGGAAGAATGGAGCTTGGAGCAGGGGGGAAGGATGCGTGGCAACACTTTCTCTTGGACATAGTATTCTGATTGGGCATGCAAACTGGAAGGGGTTGTATGCCAATAATGCTGTTAATGGTGAGTTGTTGTGGGAGAATAAAGATGCAGAATTAAAATATCGTTCGGCCTCTGTTGCTTGGGAAGGAGAGAATCTCTATCTTCTTTCTTCCCGTTCCTTTTTTATCTTGAATTCAAAGAACGGTGAGATTATAGTACGTAAAAAATTGAATTGTTCGGTCAATGTGAATTCAACTCCTTTAGTCACTGGATCCGAGATAATATTTGGAACAGCTACTAATGGAGTCATAGCTTTAGATAAGCAGACCTTAGAAGAGAAATGGAATTTTAAAACAAACCCCGCTTTGATTTATACATCTCCTTATTCTAAACCATCATCTTCAACTGTAGAGACTAGTCCAGTGTTGGTTGGAGATACTGTTTTCTTTGGGGCTTCTGACGGAATACTGTATGCATTGAACCGTATAAGTGGTAAATTGCTGTGGAAATACCAAATTGGTGTACCTATATTTTCTACAGTATCTGTTGCGGAAAACGTTTTGTATGTGACAGATTTTGCCGGTAATGTGTATGGGTTTATAATGAATAATTAAAACACAGGATTAATGCGGATTATCACAGAAACGAATTTATAGGTTGTTGATTATTATATCTATATATATGAAATAATCTGCGATAATTCGCGTTAATCTTGCGTTTTATTATTCATTATGCCTCTCCTTTCCTATATCTATAAATTAGAAAGAATACTGCATCAGCAAATTTAACCGGTTCGCGTGACGGGTTGAAGAGCTGAAATCTGTACGCCACCCTCTCAGATATTCAACTCCGACCTGCATATTGTTGCTGACATTCCAGAAGGCATTGGCTACAAGATACTGGCCTTTACGGTATGATTCCGGATTTCCGCTTGGGTATCCGTTTTCGGAATATAGTCTGGACAGGCTGTACGTTCCGGAGACAAAGAAACTTGGGCAGAAGTTGTACTGTAATCCTGCATACCATCCTAACATAGGAAGAACCTGCATTTTACCTTCATTGTCCGGGTCGGGGACGATATCTACATTCAGATTACTCAAGTCGTTAAGATAAGAGCCGATTCCCTTGCCATAGTTTAACTGTCCGTAAGCTTGTAATTTTTTTGTGACATTGAATGTTGTAGACGCTTGCAAACCGAATCCGGTTTTGGAATAAGCTTTGTCGTACACATTACTTGAATAAGTCATGCTACGTATTATAGCGCTTAGTTTGATATGGCTGCTGCTGTTCCAGTTATATTGTGCGGAAGTGGCAAAGTCCGGCATACGTTGCGTGTTGATGGAAACATCACTGTTGGTTGTTCCGTCTACCGAAGGCATTTCCATAGCGACACCGAACTTCCAGTTTTTCAACTTATCGCACATATAGCTTAATTGTGTAGTACGGTAGAATGCTGAACCGTTAGGGCCCGCAAAGTCGATAGTGGGAGAGAGAGCGGCGAGGTCCATGAACGAACCGTAACTGTAACCGATGGTGAAACCGAGAAATTGTGCATAAGCATTTTGTAATTCAAATGTTTTCCCGTCTCCACGAAAGTTTCCGGCAGTATAGACAACAAAGTCTCCGAGATGCTTCGTACGTCCTACCAATTTAAGGAAGAGGGTAGAAGTGGTGATGTCCATCTGAAACTGATTTTTAGCGAAATTTCCGCTTCCACGTTGCGGGATCAACGCCGGGTAGAAATCCACATCATCTACGATACCGCCAAAGTCATATTCTGCTGTCGCACGGACGTAGCCTCCGATACCTAAAGCGAATTTTCCTTTCTGGTCAGTCAGCAGGAAGCGGGGAGCATTCGGATCATGGAAACGCAGTTGCGAACGGTCGTTCATAATCCGGATGATCTCGTCTCCTGCTTTGTCACGGGAGATAAACATGATGGAATTAGGTTCCTCGTCTTCGATGATTACCTTTTTCTGCGCATTGGCACAGAGGGGGAAAATTCCCATCCCCAGTAGCATTGCTACCATTTTGAAACTAGTTTTCATTATCAGTTAAGTTTTAGGTGAATGCCCAAAGAACAACTAAAAAAAGAAATGGTTGAGAGAGGCAAAGGAAAAATTGCCAAACTAATCGGAAGAATTGCTATTTATAATCATTCTAAAAAGACGGATCTTTGTACCGTAGTAATCAGATAAAGAAAATACGACGATGGAAAAAGTAGAATTTACTCAAGGAATATTAGCGATACAGCCGGATTTACATCGCTTTGCATATAAGTTGACGGCAGACCGTGATTCTGCCAATGATTTGGTGCAGGATTGTGTGTTGCAGGCATTAGATAATCAGGAGAAGTTTACGTATAGTAAGAACCTGAAGGGGTGGATGTATACACTGATGCGTAATATTTTTGTCAATAACTATCGCCGTACTGTTCGCGAAATGAATATCATGGATGATAATTATTCTATCAATCAACAATATCAGATTGAAGATGAAGATGCGGATAGATTTGAATTTACATATGACATGAAACATCTGTATCGTGTGATACATTCGATACCGGAAGAAATGAAAGTTCCTTTCCAGATGTTTGTGGCAGGATTTAAGTATCGGGAGATTGCCGACAAGTTAGGGTTGCCGATGGGAACGGTAAAGAGCCGTTTATTTTTTATCCGCAAACGGCTGAAGGAGGAACTTAAAGACTTCTCTGCTTAAAGCAAAGTTCTTGATTTTGAGTGGTGTGCCTGTTTTTCTATATATGGATAATAGAATTCGGCAGTCTTGATGCGCTTGTTTCAGTTTTATTTTCTATCTTTGCACCCCGAAAGATAAAATAAAGTATGATGCCGTGAATAGCGGTCGTGTATTCTAGAACACCA
>OJSN01000383.1_pt1 | contig 45620 bp, 47 predicted proteins | sample 1599421 | NCBI WGS metagenome assembly OJSN01 (sample SAMN04168659, study PRJEB22393) | human gut metagenome | biome: human gut microbiome; feature: stool | host: Homo sapiens | collected 2014-05-12
TGTTGCAGATGGTGGAAGAACCCCAGCCGTACACATCTTTGAAAGTCTTGTTTTTGTTCACGCCCTCGCCGTGCTGGGCAAGGTAAGCAGACGGAATAAGCACCTTTTCCGATTTCAGTTTGCTGGCGATCTGATACGGACCGTAGCCGTCAATCGTCATGGAAAAGATACGCTTTACCACTTCGGCGGCTTCGGGGTCAACCAACCATTGGTCTCTGGCTTCGTTCCAGAGATAGCCGTAAATGACCGTGCCTGTGAGGTGCTTGCCGGACTTGCCTTTGGACTGGAAAGTGGAACGGATTTTACGGCTGGTGTCTCTGGCGTAATACTCGTTCATAATGTTGCGGAAAGGGGTAAAATCATCGTCCCCTCTGGCACTGTCCACGCCGTCATTGATGGCGATAAGGCGAACGCCACGCTGACGCAGGATTTCCATAATCTGACCGACTTTCAGATAGTCACGACCCATGCGGCTCATGTCCTTGATACACAGGTACTCCACATTCCCGGCTTCCACTTCTTTCATCATTGCCAAAAATCCGGGACGGTCAAAGCAAGTACCACTAATGCCATCGTCCGTGAAATGGACAATGTTTGTAAAGCCCTGCCGTGCGGCGAACTCCTCCAACATAGCCTTTTGATTGGAAATGGAATTGCTCTCACGCTGTTGGTCATCATCTTTGCCAAAGTCATCACGGCTCAGTCGTTCGTACAGAGCTGTGATTTTCTCGTTTTTTCTCATAACTTGCGCTCCTTTCTTCGATTTTAGGTTGTGTGTTCTAAGAGACTTCCCAACCGCTTGATTAAGAAGTCTTTTAGAGCATACAACACCCGCCGCTAATTTGTATTTTTTATATTGCCGCACGGCGAAGTGATTCGGCTCCCGGCTTGCCAGCTCCTTGAAGGCCAGATCCACGTTGTTCTCAAAGGTCTCATCGTCCTCGCGTACCTCCATGGCGTTGATGAACTCGATGAGCGTGGCGAAGTTCTGTTCCTCCTCCGGGGCTTCGTAGTGGATATAGCCGATGAGCGCCGTGTAGAGCAGCGTCTCGGCCTTCTGCCAGAAGTCATCTCCGGATTTCCCGTCCCCCTTGGTGTTGGCGATGAGGGTCGTGACCAGCTTCAAAATATCTTTCTCACTGTGGATATACGCAAAGGGGTTGTAGTGGTGGGACTTCTTGAAGTTGATGGAATTGAATATCTTCACCTTGTAGCCATTACGGAGCATGAGCTTTCCGCACTCCACGGCGATGCTGCCCTTCGGGTCGGTGACAACGTATGAACTGTGTAATTGCATGAGATTTGGCTTAATGAAAAACCGCGTCTTGCCGCTGCCGGAGCCGCCCACCACCAGCACGTTTTTGTTCCGCGCCGTCTTGGGGTCTTTGGGACGGTTGGACATCATGAGCCGCTCGGTCTGGGTGAGAATGACGTTGTTCTCAAACTTCGGATCGACGTAAGGGGCGATATCCTCGGGCTTGCCCCAACGGGCAGAGCCGTATTCCAGATTCTTGCGGAATTTCTTGGCGTTCTTGCCCTTGACGTACACGATAAGACGAATGAGCAGAGCGGCAGCGACGCCCACGCACAGGTCGATGGGGTGGAAACTGGGCAGCGCCGACCGGAACGCGGCGGCAAAGCCCTCCATGAGGTGCAGCGCCTTCCCCGAGAAGTCCATGCCGGGGGCAAGCCTCCACGCCTGCCCCAGCTTGGTGGCAAAGAGGGCGATAAAGACATACGGGATATTGGGCAGCAGGAACTTCTTGATATTCAGAGGTTTCTTCATATCGTGATGCCCCTGTTCTGATTTCGGGATTTACCCGGCGTAATGGCCTGAACCTTCGCCTTGAGTGCTTGCAGATGCGCCAGCACGGAGGGACGGTTCTGCGCTTTGGCGGCGCGTTTAAGCTCATATGCCGTGTATTCCTTGAACGCCGCCGTCAGTGCATCCGCGTCCCTCGCCTTAAAGAACACAAAGTATTTCGGCGGTGAAACGCTGCGGTCTTTCTTAACGGCAAAATCCACGCCGTATTTCCGGGCTATGCGCTCAAAGCCTTTGATATTGCTGTTGGTGATCTCAATGTTGGATACACCCTGATTCTGCCCTATGAGCTGCCTCACCGTCTGCTTGCCGCTGGGCTTTTCAGGCGCGGCACGCGCCTTTTCCATGGCTTTGCTCTTCTTTTCGGAAAGATATTTATCCATCCCGGCCTTCAGCTCCCGTGCGGTCAGCTTGACGGCGGAGATGATCAGAGTGACAGTTCTGTTTTCAATTTCTTCCTGCATGAGTTTTTCCTCCTTCCATTCGCATTGGGAGTGATGGTATCATCGCTCTGTCACCGGAGCGGTCTTGCCTTTGCCCGCAGCCTTGGCGGGCTCGGTGGGGATCGCCATGATCTTGCTGCCCATCTTCAAAAAGGCTTCCGGCTGACGGAACTTTTCCTCATATTTCTGTTGCAGCTCCTTCGGCAGAGACGCAAAGTTCTCATCCCCCAGACCGCAGAGGAAAAACTTACCGGCCACAATATCGTAGATATCGCCGTCCCCGTCCCGCAGGGCGCGGTTCAGGGGCTTGCCCTCCAGCTTGGCTTCCTCCCCGCAGATCAGCGCCACGGGGTCGTCATATGGGTAAATCGCTTCGATATAGCCGTCCACCGCCTTCTGCAAGGAGGCAAGGTCGGAGCCGATGCGCTCCACGCGCGGGTACTGTCCCGGCTCCACCATAAGCACCTCGAGGGTGTCGTCCGGCGCTCTTTCGGCGGATATTTCTTTGCCGTCATTGCTCTCAAACTCCACCTCCACGAAATTGTCCGCATCCAGAATATGATCCCCGGCGTGCCACTGGTCGCTTACCATCTGTTGGGCTTCCTCCTTGGAAGAAGCCTCCACGGACACGGTGAGCTTCAGCGTTTCGGTGATGGTCACGTCAAATTCCTTCATGCGCGCCGCCTCCCTCGTCAATTTCAGCCGGAAGAAAGGGAAAGAGCAGCTCCGCCACTGCCTTGACCACAGCTTCCGCTTCCGCAATGGACAGCTCGGTTTCTTCGCTGCCATCCTCCGTATCGGGTGCATCTTCATATGGGGCTTCGGGGCTTTTCTCAAGGTCATTGGCATATACGCCGCGTTCGTCGCAGCAGTCGCAATGGATGTGTACGTCGCCGTAGATGTTGATGGTTACGTTCATGGATAAACCTGCCTTTCTCAGCGCTCGTTACGGCGCTGCTGTTTTTTCTGCCACTGCTCCAGCAGCTTGATGATGGTCTGCTGCATTTGCAGGGGCGTGTAGCTTCGGGGGAAGTATTTGCGGAGGGTATCGCTGCTCAGCGTGATGCGCTCCTGTTCCTCCTTCTTTTCCTCGGACATGATGGAGCGCATGGCCTCCTTCGTGCATTTTCCCTCCCGGCTGAGCTTCTTGAGCCGCTGTGCCTGGGAAAGCGAGGGCGTGTTCTGGGAATAGTCCATTGCGTCCAGAAACTGCTTCTGCTCGTCATGGGTGAGATACGACAGCTCCACGGCGGGGCTGAACGCGATCTCCTTGCTGTCCACCTTTTCTTGAATCTCAGGGACAAGCTCATTGAGACGAACAAACCTTTGTACCTGACTTCGGCTGGCGTTAGCGTCATTCGCTACGATGCTGACAGCCCACGATGACTTCTCCCCAACTTGGGGAGAAGTTGAATCGGTTTGCAGTTCCAGCTTTTTTCCCTGATGCTTCAACGCTTCCAGCTTCATTTTGTACGCCTGCGCCCGCTCCATGGGGCTGATGGTTTCCCGCTGCAAGTTGCTGTCCACCATGAGGATCACCGCCTCGTCGTCGTCAAGATTGCGGACGATAGCCGGTATGGTTTTCAGCCCCGCAAGGTCTGCGGCATGGAGCCGCCTGTGTCCGGCTACCATCTCGTATCCGCCCTCCGGTGCGGGGCGGATGATGGCGGGGTTGAGGACGCCCACCTGCATGATGCTGTCGATGGTCTGCTGCATGAGCTCGTCGTCCGTCACCTTGAAGGGGTGGTTCTTGAAGGGACGAATCTCTGACAGCGGTATCTGCTGTACCTGTTCGTTGGGTTTCTGTTTCGGCACGGTCGCATCACCTCCTGAAAATGCCAAAGCCGCAGGCGGCGGCCTGCGGCTCAGATGAAGCCCTCCGACATATCGTGGCTGACAAGGCTTCGGTAGTAGTTCCCGATGGTCAGAGGGGCGTTATACAGCGTGGCTAAAAGATACTGGCGCATATTGCGGATGCGGGTGGTGTTTTCCTTCAGCCCGCCCACAACAAAGCGGATGTGCTCACTGTTCAGCTTCAAAAACCGGCTCCTAACCACCTCGGCGGGCTTATCGTCCCCGGAAATGCGGACGGAGCTTTTTGTCGTACAGACAACATCCACCAGCAGCTCCAGGATTTCTTCCAGCGTGTCCTGCTCGTATGGATAGTCTGTCAGGAGTGCGTCGCAGGCGATGTTCTCCGCGATAAGCTCTCTGTACCGCTCTCTCAGAGCCGCTTCGTTTCCTTTCGCTTCCCGCCCGTGATCCCTCCTGAACGAAGTGAAGGGAAAGGAATCAGTATCACTAAAATCAGTATCATTCTTATCAGTATAACTACCTCGTGATTTTAACGATTCTTGATCCGTGATTTTCACTGCTCCTGAATCGTGATTTTCACGGTTCTGGAATCGTGATTCTGGGGAGGGCAGTGTGTTGCCCGCAGGGTTATCCACATCCTTCTCCACAAAGTTCTTGACGTAGATGAGGTTGGGCTTGCCCAGCCCCTGCCGCTTGCGCTCGATGAGGCGGCATTTGCTCTCCAGCTCATGCAGCAGCTTTCCGGCCTTCTGGTCGGCGCAGCCCAGGGCGGTCATGACCTCCTCGATGGTGAAGATGATATACACACGCCCCGCCTGATCCAGCCAGCCGTTCTTGCAGCTCAGGCTCATGCGGTCAAGGAGCAGACCGTAGAGCACCTTGGCTTCTGCGGAAACGCTTCTGAACCGTTCCTCCGTGAACAGCACCTTGGGGATACGGTAAAAGGAGAACTGTTCCGCTTCCGCACCGTAGAAATAGTCATACATGGCTTCTGTCACGCTCCTTTGGAAGCCCTGCGGCGCGCATGACCTCTTTGGTACACCATCCAATGCAGGGGGCAGCCTTTCCGTAGGGACAGCCCTCGCACTCCGAAACGGGAGCGGCGCTGTCCGCATTTGCTTCGTAAACTTGTTCTATGCCGTTCCGTCTTTCGGGCTTCTGCGGGACGGGACAGCAGCAGCCGTCCGGATAGACGCAGCCCTTTAGCTTCCCTTTCCGGTACAGGCAGTACCGGCAGTCATATACGTTGTAGCCCCACGACTTCCCATATGCTTTCACAATAACACCTCCTTCGCCCGCATCTGGGCATAAAAATAGCGCGCCTGCCGACCCAAGCGCCACTTTGGGTAAACAGACGCGCTATGTACTGTTTGCGCTTATTTATGTGATAAGGCTCAAAAACGCCGTATTTTCAGCACTTTTTGAGCCTTAATGTTTTTAGTCCTATTATTACAGCCTCGTCGGCATAGCATTCCGCCATTACCAACTCAGGATGATTTTCGATATACGCCTCCAGCAGCTTCCGCTGGTTTCCGATGGAATCACTCTCCATGCGGTCTCCGTCCTCCCGGGACAGGCGGCAGTACAGCGCGGTAGGCAGTGGCGGCTTCTCCATAAGCTCCCTCCTTTCCGTAGACTGCCCACAGCCATTAAGCCGCCTGAGTATGGGCGCGGATCAATTCCACCACCAGCGCCTCTGCCGTCTGTTGACCAAGGAAATTGCGAGTGACGGTGATCGTCGGGGCGGGTGCTTGCTTGGTGCTCGGCATAAACAGACCTCCTCTTCGAGAATAGTCCATCGTATGCGCGTTACGGAAACCGTATGTTTATCGGTCAGACATAAATATGCTGCTATGAATCTCAAAAAACTGGCCCTCCGGAAGTGGAGCCGCTCTGATTTCTTTGTTTTTCTGCCCTATTTCTTCTTTGATACGACTAAAACGCCAGCTCTCGCATAACGAGAACTGGCGTTCTTTGACAGGCTGAGCAGAAAGCGCTCCCCCATCGGGGAGCGCTTTCTGCTGCTTTTTACCGTGCGGCCTCCGCCCAGTGGTTATCCACCAGTTCGTTGAAATCCACCTACTGCGCTTTCGTCAGCTCTCCGGCCTGCGTCATGACGGTCTCCAGGCGCTCCAGCGACGCCTGCTCCATGGTCAGCGGCGTATTCCACACGCCGATCTGCCGGTGACGGGCGGTAACAGCCTCCAGTGTGCCCAGATCGGTATCCGGGAACTGGCCGATAATGGCCTGCGCCACCTCCCGGTCGGTATGGCTCTCCACCCAGTCCAGCGCCTTTGCCACAGCCCGGCAGAAGGCAGCGATCACATCGTCATGCTCCGCCGTATAGTTGCGGGAGGCAAAATAGGCGGTATATGGGATGGTGCCGCTCTCGGCGCCGATGGAACAGAGGATATAGCCCTGCCCCGCGTTGACCACCTGGGTGGCAGCAGGCTCAAACAGTGTCACATAGTCCCCCTGCCCGCCGGTAAAGGCACCGGCCATCATGTTGAACTGGACACTGGTGTCCACGATGACGTCCACCTGCGGTTCCAGTCCGTGCTGCCGCAGAACGTACTCCAGCGTCATCTCCGGCACGCCGCCCTTGCGGCCGCCGATGATGGTCTTGCCCCGCAGATCCTCCCAGTCAAAGGGAGCATCCTCCCGACCCATGAGAAATGCGCCGTCACAAGCGGTCAGCTGGCCGAAGACCACAGGATAGTCCTCCTTACCCTGATTGTAAATGTAGACGCAGCTCTCAGGGCCGGCAAGGCCGATGTCACTTTGTCCGGACACCACGGCGGTCATCACCTTGTCGGCGCCGCCGCCGTTCGTCAGCTCGATGGCAAGCCCTTCCTCCTCAAAGAAGCCCAGCTCCAGCGCCACATACTGCGGCGCGTAGAACACGGAGTGGGTCACCTCATTGAGACGGACGACCGACAGTTCCTTCTTTTCCGCCGCCGTTCCGGTTCCGCAGCCGCACAAAACCGGCAGCAGCAACAGTGCGGACAGCAGCAGCGCAATGGTCTTTTTCATGCTTTTAACCCCCATACACGATACAGTAATTTTTCCACCCACAGCACCAGCCGGTACATGACTACCGCGGCCACCAGCAACAGCAGCACGCTGGTCATCACCAGATCCATGTTGAACACCTGTGAGCCGTAGACGATCAGGTACCCCAGACCAGCCCGTGAGACAAGGCACTCACCCATGATGACGCCTACCCACGACAGCCCCACATTGACCTTCAGCGTATTGAGCAGCGTGGCGTAATTGGCGGGAAACGCCAGCATCCAGAGCAGCTGCCAGCGGCTTGCTCCCATGGCGGCCATCAATCGGATCTTCTGGGCATCCGTGGCGCGGAAGCCCTCGTACATGTTCAGAATGGTGACGATCAGCGAGATCGCCAGCGTCGTGACGATGATGGCGCCGGTCCCGGCGCCCATCCAGACGATGAAGATGGGACCCAGCGCCGTTTTCGGCAGGGCGTTGAGCACCACCAGATACGGATCCAGCACACGGCTGAGGGTGGGCCACCACCACATCGCCACCGCCACCACCGTACCGGCGGCGGTACCCAGCAGAAAGCCCACGACCGTCTCCCAGCAGGAGACGCCCACATGCACCAGCACATTGCCGCCTCGGCACAGCGTAAGAAACGTGGCGGCGACACGGCTGGGACTGCTGACCAGAAAGCCATCGCTGAGTCCCACGCGGCAGCTCAGCTCCCAGAAGGCAAAAAAGCCCACGAAAAGCGCCGCCTGCCATAGCCGTACCCGACGGCTCTCCTGCCGCAGCCGGTGCAGATACCGCGCCCGCTTGGGCGACAGGGCAGGTTCATTCACGCAGCTCCAGATCCTTCCATATGGCGTCAAAATAGCGGGCAAAGGCTGGATTCTCCTGCCGCTTCAGGGGATCCATCCGCCGCAGCTCTCCCATATCGAACACCGCCTTCACCGTGGCGGGGCGGCGGGACAACACCACCACCCGATCCGACATGCTGACAGCCTCGGAGATGTCGTGAGTCACCAGCAGAGCGGTCTTTCCTTCGGAGCGGATGATATGCCAGATGTCGCCGGATACCGCCAGACGGGTCTGATAATCCAGCGCGGAAAACGGCTCATCCAACAGCAGAATATCCGGCTGCGTGGCCAGCGTGCGGATCAGGGCGCAGCGCTGCCGCATGCCGCCGGACCGCTGGTCAGGGCGCTTGGCGGCAAATTCCAACAGGCCGTAGCGCTTCAGCAGCCCCTCCACATTGCGGCGGTGCGCCGGATCACGGTCGTGCCGGATCTGCAGCCCCAGCATCACGTTGTCATAGATGGAGCGCCATTCAAACAGCTGGTCGCGCTGGGGCATAAAGCCCATGCGCCCGTCGGCGCCGGATGCCGGATGGCCGTATAGCTCCACCGTGCCGCCGTCCAGCGTCTCAAGCCCTGCCAGCGCGCCCAGCAGCGTGGATTTCCCACAGCCGGAGGGACCTACGATACTGACGAACTCCCCCTCCGCCACGTCGAAGGATACGCTCCGCAGCGCCTCCACCTCGCCGTTGCGCGCCTGATACGTCAGGGCGGCGGAACGCACGGAAATGATTTGATTCATACGCGCCTCCCTTGTATGGTATGCCTTTGCGGGAGAGAAAGCTCTCCCTGCTTCAATGTTGGTGTACCATGGAGCTACACAATCAATGAGGAGGCTGTTCCCATGAAGAAGATCATTTCCACCACCAACGCTCCCGCTGCCATCGGTCCCTACTCTCAGGCCATCGACTGCGGCAACTTCCTTGTCACCTCCGGTCAGATCCCCTTCGATCCCGCCACCGGCGAATTCGTACCCGGCGGCATCACCGAGCAGACCCGTCAGGTACCGACCAACATCAAGGCCATCCTGACGGAGGCCGGTCTGACCATGGACAACGTGGTGAAGACCACCGTGTTCCTGCAGAACATGGGTGATTTCGCCGCCATGAACGCCGTGTATGCCGAGTTCTTTACCGAGGGACAGTATCCCGCCCGCTCCGCTGTGGAGGTAGGCGCCCTGCCCAAGGGTGCGCTGGTGGAGATCGAGACCATCTGCGTAAAGTAAACAGATACCGAAAAAGGGAAGCGCCCGCCGGGCGCTTCCCTTTTTGCATCTGCACTGCTTTTTTGAATATCTCGCAAATATTCTTGTCAATATTTGCCGACAATCCGTGGAAAATGCTGGATTTTCGGTATTTTATGTGTTATACTGTATGTATCATTTAACCGCGCTTCGCGCTTTTCCATATCGGCGACCCACTCTTTTCAGAAAGGCAGCAGTGATATGATAGATGCAACGTCTCCCGTTACAAAATACTACCAGTTGAAGGACATTCTTGTCAAAAATATTCAGGACGGCAAATGGCCGCCCCAGAGCCGCATGAGCAGCGAGAACGAGCTTTGCGAAGCATACAACGTCAGCCGCGTGACGGTGCGGAAGGCCATTGATCTGCTGGTGCAGGAGGGCTATGTCTACACCATCAAGGGAAAAGGCACCTATGTCAAGGGAAAGTATATCGAACAGCCTCTGACCCATTTTTACAGCTTTCGGGAGGATCTTCGCAGCCGGGGCGTCAGCACATACAGCACCATGCGCCACTTCGACATTGTTCCCGCCGACGCCAGGCTGGCCGCGGATCTGAATATCCGGCAGGACGACAATGTGTTCTGTATCGAGCGGATCTTCTTTGCCGGTGAGCAGCCCTATGCACGGGAGTTTTCCTATATTCCCTGCGCCATCTGTCCGGAGCTGCATGCCCAGCAGGTGCAGTCTTTGGGGCTGTATAACTCCTTAAAGAAGTACAATATCATCCCCACCCGCGCCAACGAAAAGCTGAAGGCGATCCTGCTGGATCAGGAAACGGCGGGAATGCTGGATCAGCGGCAAAACGACGCCGCCATCTATCTGACCCGCATCACCTATCACAACAATGTTGTGATAGAAAAAAACATCAGCTATGTCCGGGGCGACATGTTCGTCTATTCTGTGGAACTCTCCGTTCGTTGACCATATCCGGCAAAAAGACCGCCACAAACGTGGCGGTCTTTTGCCTTTCTTACGAAAGAAGAGCAGAGAGATAGCTATTCATATAACGCCGGAAAACAGGCGGCGGCATAGTCGTCCAGCACATCGCCGATACGGTCAAGGATGACGGCGCGGAGATCGCTGCCCAGCTGTCCGTTCCGGTATTTGGTATACTGCCGGGGAAAATACAGGCTCAGCAGCGCCGGTGGCAGATCGCCGCACTGCGTCAGCAGCGTCTGCACCGCCTGCTCCACGCCGGGATCCGGCAGATAGTAACGGCAGCGATCCGAGAAGCTGAACAGGCGCTTATAGGCCACCTCCCGCTCCGTGCCGCTGTAATAGGACTTCCAGTATCTGTCGTCCGCCAGCATGGCGTTTTCCAGGGCTCCGGTAAAATCCACATTTACGCCCATCCGGCCGGCCGCCTGCTGCGCCAGCATCAGCGCCTCACGCAGGGCAAAGGTCAGCGCGGGACCCACCTTCAGGATCGCCACGCCGTCCCGCACCAGACTGCTCAGTGACTCCCGCGTCTGGTAATCGGTAGAATGTCCCTCCAGCACCAGATCGGGGCAGCCCCGCATCTGCGCTATCAGTCCCGCGGCCCGCCGGGGGGCGTAGGCATTGACAAAGTTGTCGCCGAACTCCACGCCCGGCTGCGCCACGAAGCCGATCACCTGCCCGAAGGGCAGTCCCTTTTGGGCAAATGCCTCCCGGAACGCGGCGATCTGCCGGGCGATCTCCACTGGAGAGGTGGGGGTCACACTGTCCTCATGCACCAAGCTGCCGCCGGGGATCGGTACCTCGCTGCCGACCACCAGCACCGGCTGTTCCGCATCAGGCAGTGCGCGGCAGGTCTCCCGCACCACAAGCGCCAACTCCGCCGCGCGGCGGGCGCAGACCTCCGGTGCCAGCGGCTGCCGCGGGTCGTCATCGCCAAGGCGCATACTGGTGTCGATATGTATTTTGCCGAACCCGGCGGCCGCATAGGCACGGATCATATCCGCCGCGTCCTTCATGGCCTCCCGCTCCGGCTTATGGCAGCTGACCAGCGGTCCCAGATGATCCCCGCCCAGAATAAGCTGGGAAGCGGGGCAGCCCTCTTCCTCTACCAAATGGTGAACCATGTCCATATAGTCCTTCGGCGTCATGCCGGTATAGCCGCCAAACTGATTGCACTGATTGGATGTCGCCTCCAGCACCAGCGGGTATCCCCGCTTTCCGGCATGCCGCAGCGCCGCGCGGATGACCAGCTGATTGGAGGTGCATACGGAGAACACCCCGATCTGCCGGCCGGTCTTATTCTCCATTGCGATCTTCTGTAACATTCCCATAATTGCTCTCACAAGCGGATCCATGCGCTTAGCCCATTGGGTCGGTCTGGGTCTACGCCACGTTTCAGCGCCTTATACAGCGCCACATTTTGTAGCAGGTACAGCGCCGGGATAGCCGCCGCCACAGGATCGGTGATCTCTCCGGTGTCGAAATGCGTATCCTCCCCCTCTGCCGCCGCAAAGGGTCCCAAACTGACCACATAGCCGGTTCTTTTCCGCAGATCCTCCAACAGCGCCTGCTCTGTCTGACCCGCGGATTCCAGAAAGGCAAAGACGAAGGTACGCTCGTCAATCATGACCACCGGCCCGTGGCGCACATCCAGCAGGTTGTAGAAATTGGAGTTGAGACAGCAGATCTCCTTGAAGGCCAGCGCGCCTTCCTCCATCACCCCGGCGGCCTCCGCATCCGCCAGCACCACCACATGATCCCAGTCCTTCTCGGTCAGCTGCCGCGCCAGCGGCAATACCCGCTCGTCCAGCGCACCGCCCATACGGCTGACCGCCTTCAGCTGCTCCTGCAGCCGCGTATCGCGGGACACCAGTGCGCAGATCATCGCCAGCGCGGCAAAGAATGAGCCAATGGTGCGGGTCTGGCACACGCTCTCGTCAAATGCCCAAGGCACACACAGGGACAGGTCGCAGGCGTCGTTGAGGGTAGACGCCGCATTGGCACACAGCGAAACGGTGGATACGCCCTCAAGCTTTGCCACCAGATCATAGACCCGCAGCACCTCGCTGGTCATGCCGGAGCGGGATACAAACACCACTACGCTGCCCTTTACGGCATTCAGATACCGCTCGGTATGCAGCAGCAGATCCCCTGCCGCCACCGCCAGAGAGGGAATATCGCACCGCATGGTGAACATTGCCGCCGCGGACTTGGCCAGGCAAAAGCTGGAGCCGCTGCCGATGAACCACATCCGCCTAGCGCCGGAAAAGGTTCGCAGGATCTCGTCCTCCTTCCCGCAGACCAATTGCAGGCACTTGCTTATGCTGTTCAGCTCATCACGGATCTCTTTTTCAGTATTATACATTCGTGTATCCTCCCAATCTTAAAGGGGAAACGGCGGGCGGCCGCTGTGGGTCGCCCGCCGCGGTCTGTGGTTCTCAGTTGGCAGCGTCGCCCATGATCTCGGTATAATTGTCCTTGGTCACGATGACAGAGCCGAACGGATAGGTGCCGAACTGCTCGCCGTCCTTCTTATACTCGCCGAAGATCTCGGTGCCGTTGACGATATTCTCATACACCGCGGTAACAGAGACCTTGGCCACCGTGCCGGAATCCAGATAGGCGGACGCCTTCACGGGGGAGGACTCCTTCTTGAACTCGTCGGAGGCCAGATAGCCGTCAATACCTACGCACACGGCGTCCTGATCCATGCCGGTCTCCTCCAGGAAGCGAGCCGCGCCTACAACGCCCTCGTCGTTGGCGGCGACAACATACCATGTCTTGATCTCGGGATGGGCGGTGATGGTGGCGGCAGCGGCGTCATAGCCGGTCTCCGTGGAGCCTGCGCCGTAGTCAACGCGGAAGATGTTGGTTGCGGGGAAGTCGGGGCATTTCTCGGTGAAATAATCATACTGGCCGTCGGCGCGGGGAATGCAGCTGGTGGCAGTCTCCATGGCCAGGATCAGGAATCCTGTGGTGGCGGGATCCTTCATACCGCCGTTTTCTTCCACATAGTTCAGCAGCCATTCCACCGTTTGCTGGCCGCACAGATAGGAGTCCAGGATCACGGCGGGGGCAATGTGCGTACCGTTGTCGTCGATCAGGGGGACGTCCACGGCGCACACGGGGATACCGGCGGCCGCGCACTTATCCAGAATGGTCTGGCTCAGGCCCTGATCGCAGGTGTTGATGACCAGTCCCTGAATCCCCTGCGTAATGAAGCTGTCCAGCACGTCGATGAGCACAGCGGGATCCTCCTGACCGTCACCGATCAGGATGTCGATACCCAGTTCATCCGCGGTGGCCTTGGCGGCAGTGGATTCCTTTTCAAACCAGGTCTGGGTCAGGTCGCGGTAGATGGCGCCGATCAGGATCTTGTCCGAACCTTCTTTGTTGCCGGATGTCTGGTTGTTCTCTTGGCCGCCGCAGGCAACGAGCGCAAACGCCATTACCAGCGCCAGCAGCAGGGCTATCATTTTTTTCATGTGTACGTTCTCCTTTTTTTATTTGCCATGCTTTCGCATGATCATACAGATTTCAGGCAGCACCGCATCATGGAACAAGCGCGATTTGCGCACAAATTTTGCGTACTGACGGGACGCGGTTTCGCAGCAAAGTCAGGACACAACATCTCCGCAACGCGCCGCAGCTTTAATTGTGCGGTGTTTCCTTTACTTTGTTGCGGCGCTTCGTCCGGTAGAAGTCCAGCGCCAGCGCAAAGACCAGCACCACGCCCTTGGCCACATTCTGCCAATAGGTCGTCACGCCCAGCACCAGCAGACCGTTGTTCAGCGTCAGCAGCACCAGCAATCCCAGGAAGGTGCCGAACATGGTGCCGGTACCTCCGGTCATGGCGATGCCGCCCAGCACCACTGCCGTAATGGCGTCCGTGTCCACATTGGCCGCCGCGCCCGGTTGGCCGGAATTCATGCGCGCCGCAAGGATCACTCCGCCCAGCGCGGCAATGGCGCCGGAGATCATAAACAGCTGCACCTTGATCTTATTGACGTTGATACCGGCCAGACGGGCTGCCTCCGGGTTTCCGCCCACCAGATACACATTGCGGCCAAACTCCGTTTTGGCCAGCAGAATGCCGAAGACCGCGATCAGCACCACCAGGATCAGCACCGGCAGCGGCACCGTCAGCACCTGAAGGGAGCCCACGGCATTGAGAGACTCGTTGGCGATGCGCACCGGCTTAACCTGACAGATGATGTAGGCAAGCCCCCGGGCGATGGACATGGTCGCCAGCGTGGTGATAAATGGCTGCAGCTTGATCTTTGTCACCAGAAATCCGTTCAGCAGGCCAAACAGCAGGCCTCCGGCGATGGTGATGGGCAGGATCGCCCCCAAGGGCAGACCGTCCCGCGCCAGAATCGCCGCCAGTACGCCGGAGAACGCCGCCACCGCTCCTGCCGACAGCTCGATCATACCGGCAATAATCAGATAGGCCTCGCCGATGCACAGCAGACCCACCAGCGATCCGGAGGTCAGGATATTCAGCATATTGCGATAGGAAAAAAAGTTGCTCTGCAGCTTTGTGAATACGATGCACATGATGATCCACACCGCTATCAGCACGAAGTAGTTGGAATCCACTACTTTTTTTGCGATCTCCTTCAAGGATTTGTCTTTCATTGTTGCGTCCCTCCGGCGTTATTTGTCATCATGGCCCACGCGATAACCGTCTCCTCGGTAGCCTCCGCGGCCGGCAACTCCTTGACGATACGCCCGCTCTTCATCACATATATCCTGTCACTGAGTCCGATGATCTCCGGCAGCTCTGACGACACGACGATCACCGAGATCCCCTGCGCCGCAATGTCCCGGATGATGCGGTAGATCTCCGCCTTGGCACCTACGTCGATGCCCTTCGTAGGCTCGTCCAGGATCAGGATCTCCGGATCCATCGCAAGCCAGCGTGCCAGCAGTGCCTTCTGCTGATTGCCGCCGCTGAGCTCCGCGATCTTCTTGTGAATGGAGCTGGTTTTCACCGTCAGCTTCTCACATTGCTCCCGGGCAAACTGATTTTCCTTCCGGCTGCTGAGAAACCACAGGTTTTTCAATTTCTTCAGACTGACGACGCTGATATTCTCCCGCACGCCCTGCTGGGAAAATATTCCCTGATCCTTCCGATCCTCGGTCAAAAAGGCAACGCCCTTTTTCACCGCCTGTCCCGGCGAGGTGAAACGCAGGCACTCACCGTTCAGCTCCAGCTGTCCGCCGCTGATCTCATCCGCGCCGAAAATGCCGCGCATCAGCTCCGTCCGTCCCGCGCCCACCAATCCATAAAAACCGATGACCTCGCCCCGGCGCAGGGTAAAGGAGGCGTCCTGAAAGCCCCTGCCGGAGTAGCCTGTTACCCGCAGGATGCAGTCCTCCGCCGGAGCGTTCCGCTTCAGCTCGCCAAACACCTTTTCCAACGGGCGGCCCACCATGCGCTGCACGATGGCCTCCTCGTCGGTCTCCGCCGTGACGGCGGTGTGTACCAGTTCGCCGTCCTTAAACACCACGATACGGTCCGAAAGACGGAAGACCTCGTTCATCCGGTGGGATACATACAGAATGATGATGTCCTGCTTCTTCAGCTTTTCCTCAATGATGTAAAACAGCTTTTCCGCTTCCGCCTCCGTCAGCGCCGTGGTGGGTTCGTCAAAGGCGATCAGCTTCGGACGGCGGGAATAGACCTTGATGATCTCCACCATCTGCTGCATCGCGGCAGAGAGGTTTTTCAGCTTCTCCGTCGGTGCAATGTCCAGTCCGAACTCCTCCAGCAGCGCCTTGGCCCTGGCATACAGCGTCTTGAAATCCACAAACGGCCCCTTCTTCGGCAGCGCACCCATAAAAATGTTTTCCGCCACCGTCAGCTCCGGCGCCATCTGCCGTTCCTGATAGATCAGCCCCACGCCTGCGCGGATCGCCTCGTAGGGGGAAGCAAAGTGCTTCTCCTCCCCGTTGATGCGGTAGGTTCCGGAGGAGGGCTGGTAATCTCCGCCCAGTATCTTCAGCAGCGTGGATTTCCCTGCGCCGTTTTCGCCTACCAGCGACAAAACCTGTCCGCTGTACGCCTTGAAGCTGATATGCTTCAGTGCCGCTACGCCGTGGAAGTTTTTGCAAATATCTTCAAATTCCAGCCAACCGCTCAATCCTGATCCCTCCCCGCAATACCGGCAAACGTCTCTATGGCTTTCTGATCCGCGCTGAGAATGTCCCAGCAGGCCACGCGGTCGAAATAGCCCGCCTGCTCTACCCGGTGTACGCTGTCCGCAATATCCGTCCGCCGCACCGGAGGCAGCCCTTCCGCCGTATGCAATTCGATCCCCGGCACGACGCGCCCCACCGGCGGGATCGCCGCCAGCTCCCGTTCAAAGAAGCCGCCGGTATCACCGTCCATGCCGGTCACCTGTCTCAAATATGCCCGCCGCGCCGCATAGGCCGCCGGCGCAGCTTCGCTGACGGCTCGCGCCATGGCGTCCAGCTCAAAGGACAGCCCTGCCGGTGTGTAGGTATGCCGGTACAGCATCGGCTTGATAAAATCGGCCATCGCCCCGAGCCGCCTGTAATCCTGCCCCACCAGCGGTGCCAGAAACGGCGCGAACAGATCCATCGCCACTTTCATACCCCGGCTCCGAAAACCGCCGCACAGCACACGCACCACGCTTTCGATCCGCTGGCACTTCAGCCGCAGCAGCGTCTCCAGCGCCGGATCCGCAAAGATGTATTGTCCCGCGCAGTATTGGAGCAGTCCCAGCGGGTCCATACAATCCTCATCCGACATACGCGCCGCGATCCGCTGCGCAAGGTCATCCTGCACCTGACGCGGCAGCCCGTTTTCCGTCAGCCAATCGCGGCACTCCCCGCAGGCGCAGCCAAACAGCGCCTCCGCGCCCACGGTCAGAGAGGGGTACCGGATGCGGTCCAAAAACATGCCGTCAAAGGCACATCCCGCAAAATCACGGTCGTATTTCTCCAGCAGGCGCTGCGCCAGCCCCGCCTGCGAGGGACAGCAGAAATCAAATGTCTCGTCTCCGTCAAATACCCGCGTGCCCAAAGGCGCGCCGGTCAACAGACCGGTCTGGCGGCGCAGGCCCTCCCGCAGCGTATGCTCGGAGAACACGGGAAACCACAGCCACAGCTCTGCGCCGCGGCGGTGCAGCGCTTCCCCCAGCTCCCGGTACAGCGCCGGATCCTCCGACCATCCCACGATCACAGCCTGTACCGGTACGTTCCGCAGTCTGCGAAGAATATCCTCCGCGGCAACGCCACGCCCTGCCGCGCCGCCGGTAAACGCCTGATAGTATAAGCCCATCCCCGCTCACGCCTCCTTTTCCAGCAGCCGGGCCGCGGCCAGCGCCGCACCCTCCTCCGGCGTATACAGCGGAGAGTTCGCCACGCAGCCGGGGATCGCCTGCCGCACCTGCCGAAGGAAGGGCTGCAGTAAAAAGTCCCTGACCTGAAATACGCCGCCGGAATAGGAGATATGTACCGGCTCCTGAAAGCACAGCTTCCGGTACACCGCCGCTGCCGTCTCACACAAGTGTCCGGCCGCCTTTCGGTACAGCGCGGCGGCGCTGTTGTCTCCGGCCTGAGCGGCCGCCAGCAGCAGCTCCTGCGTTTTTGCCAGCTCCGCCCGGTTTCCCGCGCAGCGCCGCGCATAATAGTCGATCACATCCGTATCCCGCCGCAGTCCCAGCCCTTCCCGAAAGATCTCATAAAACGCCGTGCGGGGTGCGCGGCCGTCCATCTGCCGGGCAAACAGCGCAAACGACTCACGCCCCAGCCATACGCCGGAGCCCTCATCCGAAAAATCATGGTGCCATCCGCCGCTGCGGGCGGCATGCCCTTCCTCGTCTTCTCCATAGGCGATGGCTCCGGTTCCGGCTACCACATTGATACCGGCCTTCAGTCCAAACGCACCGGCAAAGCCCACATAGCAGTCGTTCTCACACCGCACCGCGCCATTGGGAAACAGCTGCCGCGTCCGCGCCGATACGGCGGCGTCCAGCTCCGGATACTCGCCGAAGCAGGGAATGCCGATGCATACGGCGGCCACGCGATCCGCCGTCACACCCAGCTGTGTCAACGCGGCCAGCAGACCGGCGGCATAGCCCTCTACGCCGTACTCCGCGGGATCGATGCTGCCCACGCGGCACGTTCGCGTCTCTTTTCCATCCACAGTACGCAGCAGAACTGCCGTCTTACTGCCGCCGCCATCTATCCCTGCGATCCATCTCATAGCTTCTCTCCGCGCAACTTCTCATATCCTGTGTTATCTTGTATTATCCTGTATTTGATAATACTGTTTTTGGAGAAAAATGTCAATACTCATCTGCTGCCGGCAACGCCAAAAGGAGGAAATGATTTCTGTGCAAAACTACCAAACCGCCTTACCGGGAGCGGGAAAATGAAATCCAGCGCGCATTTACGCCCCAAAACAGGCAAAAAACTATGCAAACGCCCCTGCTTCTGCTATTATAGAAGAAACGGGGGTGTTTACATGGAAGGCTGGAGAAAAGACGCACGGCATGAGCCAATCATCGTAGATTTGGAGGCGCTGGTGCCAAAGGAGCATCTGCTGCGGAAAATAGAGAGAGTTATGGACTATGAGTGGCTGTATGAGCGGCTGGACCCGTACTACTGCCATGACAATGGCCGTCCCGGCACAGATCCGGTTGTGCTGGTCAAGATGGTACTCATTCAGCATTTGTTTGGGATACCGTCTCTGCGGCAGACTTACCGGGAAATTCAGGTGAATAATGCTTACCGTTGGTTTCTTGGGTATGGATTGCTGGATAATATCCCCCACTTTGCGACGGTGAGCTATGCCTTCTGCCAGCGCTTCCCGGATGAGCTGACCAGTGAGATATTTGAGCAGATGCTGATCAACAGTCTGAGAACGTATCGGATGTTGGAAAAGTACATGAATAAGCAGTAAACAGAGAAGGCCATCGGCAAATAACCGATGGCCTTCTACTTCTCTCTGCGTCCAAAGACAGATAAAATGCCATCTGCCCTTTTCGCCCATTCAGCCTTTTGCAGAAGTATAACCATCCGATCTTCTATACCGATTTGCAAAAAGGAGTGTGTACATATGAAAACACTGATCTAGGCATCCACTTTGAACGCATTGATGCTGGGTAATTTTGATGAGACCGTCAGCGTGAAGGACTTTCTTCACCACGCCGATACCGGTATCGGTACCTGCGCCGGGCTGGACGGCGAGGCCGTCTTTGAGGACGGCGTGGCCTACAATGCCACCGCAGACGGCAAGGTCGTTGTCATGAAGCCGGAGGACGGCGTAGCCTTCGGCACGGTGGCCAAGTTCGATGAGAGCGTTCCCGCCGTGGAGCTGCGGGGTATCGCGGACATCGAAGCCATGAAGAAAGCGTTAGCACCTTATGTGGAGGGCAACCAAAACATCTTTTACATGATCAAGGCCACCGGCGAGTTCAAGACCATGCACGTCCGCAGCTGCTTTGCCAGCCAGAAGCCCTATCCCACCCTGTCTGAGGTGGCCAAGAACCAGCGGGAGTTCCACTTCGCCAACACCTACGGCACCGTTATCGCCGTCTGGTGTCCCCGGTATGTGAACGGCATCAACCTGCCGGGCTGGCACTTCCACTACCTCAGCGGCGACAAGACCCAGGGCGGCCACATTTTGGGCCTGTCCGTCGATCACCTGACACTGAAGATCAACCAGATCGAACGCTTCGACCTGACGCTGCCCCGCAATCCGGAGTTTGCCCAGCGCGACCTGTGCGAGGATCTGAGCGCCAAAACCGCCGCCGTAGAGGGTGTGAAGAAGTAAAGCGGTATTTCTTTCCTCAAATATATCCATGCGAAAAGGACTGGCATGCAAACGCGTGCCAGTCCTTTTTGTGTACAGCATCTTCTTTCAGCGGCACAGTCGTTGCTGTTTGTGCTAACGGTCATGTACGATCATACTCATCGTGTGCGCTTACGCTTAGAACGGCACACCGCTGCCGCGGCCAACAGCGTTCCGGATGTTGCTGCCGTTCTTGCTTTTCTTTGACAGGGAGTTGCTGTTTGCCGCGCATCTTCGTCAAGAGAATATATGCATGATCGTTTTTGGACAGGGCGCATCGCAGAACACATTGCGGTGGGGCAGAACTTGTGCTATACTTGGAGCATAATTGGCAAGGAGGGGGACTTATGAGGAGAATTATCTGTATCATTTTAGCCTTTACCATAACACTGCTGTGCGGCTGCGGCAGTAAAAGCGGCGGAGATGACACACAGGACTACGGCGGAAACACGCAGCAGGAAGAATTTGTCATTACACCCATGGCGTCCGGGCTGGAGCTGGCACCGTATAGCTGTGCGGATTTCTCTATGAGCGTTCCGGAGGGCTGGATGGTGGAGGCGGCCACGTCCAACGCGGGTATGTACCACGCTTTGCGAGCGTATGACCCCGCGTGCAGCGTAAATCAGATTTTGTATATCTTAAAGGCAGAGCCGCTGTTTGCGGATGACTTCCTGAAGCAGAATTATACATACTGGAACGCTGCCTACGCAGCGTTCCCCGTAATGGCAGAGGAGTCCGTGAAGGGTTACTTCGACGTGCTGCCGCAGTATCTGTCGGCGGTTGCCGCAGAGCCGTTTTACAGCAGCCTCCACTTCCCGCAGTATGAGGATTTCACGGTGACAGAGACCTTTGACGCAACCGGTTCTTTGGGCGGAACAGCCGGTGTGCTGCGTGCGGAGTTTACGCAGGACGGCGTCGAGGCGGAGGGTATGTGCTCCGTGGAGCTTGTGCCCTTCCCCATCCCCGGCCTTGGCGGGTACTACATGGCGTACAGCACCACCATCGTCTCCGCTGAAAAGGGGATGTTCCAGAACTGGGAGGACATCCTGACACAGAGCTTGGGCAGCCTGGACTATTCCGGCAGCTATACCTCCTCCGCCATGGCGCAGAGCGACGCGGCGATGCGGCAATCCCAGCAGTTGAGCCAGTCCGCCAATGAGATGCAGGATGCCATCATGTCCTCATGGGAAAGCCGGAATACCAGTCAGGACATCATCAGCCAGAAGCAGAGCGACGCCACCATGGGCTTTGAGCGGGTGATGGACACGGAGACCGGCGAGATTTATCAGACGGACGACGGCTTTACCGACTGGTATGACGGGGAGAGGTATACGGCTATCACGGACGACCAGTACACGGAGGCCGTTGTGGGTCGGTTCTCGTGGAAGTAAGGAGGACATTTACATGAAGAAGATTTTTGTGTTGTTGCTGGCCACAGCAATGATTTTCGCACTGGCCGCCTGCGGCGCAACGCCCAATGGGACAGACAATAACAACACACAGGACGACCATCAGGCCGAGACGCCCGACGCGTCTTATGAAGCACCTCAAATCACCGAACTGTATAACGAGGACTTCGACTACACCGACGGCGTGGGCAACAGCGGCCATTATACCTACCATGTGCCCCAAATCGAGGCCGATACACAGGGCGCGGAGGCCATCAACAAGGCTATCTCCGACGAGTACACCCCTATCGTGAATGGCGTGCTTGAAGATGTCTCGGATAAGGTCAGCCTGTCCTGCTTCTATGTGGCATGGGAGTCATATCAGTATGAGAATATCCTGTCGCTGGTCGTCTCCTGCAGTTGGGATGCCGATGTGAACGAATACAATGTCTATCTGTATGACATCGTCAGCGGCCAGCAGCTCACCACAGCGGGCTTGCTGAAGGCACTGGATGTGGATGAGACAGTCTTCTTGGAGGCGGTACGCCGCGCTGCCGCTGCAAAGTTTGACACACAGTATGGAGCAATTGCGGGCGGTGATACGGATGAGTTCCTGACGGAACGCCGCGATTGGACGCTGTCCGATGAGAACATCAACATGGACGTCCGCACATACGCTGACGGTGACGGAAAACTCCACGTGGTCTTGCCCATCGGCTCTATCGCCGGTGCAGATTCTTATGAGCAGGTACTGTCGCTGGATGACATCGGCGAGTAAACACAGCTCTCCCGACACCTGAAACAAAAAAGCGCTCCTGCGAGGTCGATCCTCGCAGGAGCGCTTTTCCTATACCGGCAGCCTCAGACCCGAAGTTTTGAGCGGAGAGCTTGGCAGCGTAACATACTCCAGCGAGCCAGTTGCAACCGCACAAGCGTCGGCAGATGCAGCCTTACAGCCGGAAGCACTTTTTCAGCGCCGTATACTCGCCCAGCACCAGCAGCGTCAGGCTGCTGTCCAGCACGGTTTCCGGCGAGATGGTCACATCGGTTTTGTCGCTTCGCTTCACGCCGAGGATATTGACGCCATACTTTCGGCGGATGTCCAGCTCACCGATGCTGTGCCCCTGCCAGCTGTCCGGGACGGCGACCTCGATAATGGCGTGCTTCTCGTCCAACTCTATGTAATCGAAGATGTGGTCGGCGGTGTACCGGATGGCCGCCCACTTCGCCAGCTGCTTTTCCGGGTATGTCACCGCGTCCGCGCCGTTGCGCAGCAGAAATTTTGCCTGTACATCCCGTTCGGCGCGGGACACCACATATTTCGCCCCCAGCTCCTTGAGCAGCGACGTCGTTTCCAGCGAGTTCTGGAAGTCTCCGCTGATGGTAACGTAGCAGACATCATAGTTTCCAACGCCCAGCGAGCGCAGAAAATCCACGCGGGTGCTGTCACCGATCTGTGCGTTGGTGACAAAGGGCATACACTCGTTGACGCGCTCCTCGTCCCGGTCCACCGCCATGACCTGATGCCCCAGCTCGCTCAGCTGCATGGCAAGGTGCCGCCCGAAGCGGCCGAGTCCGATCAATAATACGTTTTTCATCGTGCGCTCCTTTCAGCCTACGGTGATCATTTCCTTCGGATACCGGGCATAGGTCAGATCATGCCCGGAGAAAGCGGCGTAGATCAGGGTAAGTCCCCCGACACGCCCGAAGAACATCAGCAGAATGAGAATGCTCTGCGACAGCGTACCCAACTGCGGCGTCAGCCCCAGTGTCAGCCCTACCGTTCCGGCAGCGGAAGCCGTTTCATAGAGACAAGCACCGAGAGGCAGGTTCTCCGCCGCGCTGATGACCGCCGCACCCGCGAAGGTCAGCCCCAGATACAGCAGCAGGATGGCGGCGGCGTTCCGTACAGCGGAGGGCTCCAGCCTGCGCTTAAAAAGCTGTGGGTCCTCCCGCCTTCGGAAGGCAGCGACCGCGTTGGCGGCCAGCACAGCCAGCGTCGTGACCTTCATGCCGCCCGCGGTGGAGCCGGGCGCGCCGCCGGTCAGCATCAGCAAAATCGTGACCGCCTGTGAGGTGTCGCTCATTTTCGTCAGGTCTGCGGTGTTGTAGCCCGCCGTTCGCGGCGTGACCGCCTGAAAGAGCGACGCCAGAACGCGCTGTCCTGCGGGAAGCTCTGCAAAGTCTGTCAGGAAGAAGAGCAATGCCGGAAGCGCGATCAGGATGGCAGTTGCGCTCAGAATGACCTTGCTCTGCATCCGGTACCGCCGCAGGTGCAGCCGGTGGGTGCAGACATCGTCCCACGTCAGAAAGCCGATACCGCCCACGATGATCAGCAGCATAATGACAATGTTGACCAGCGGGTCGGATATGTACGCCGTCAATGAAGGGTAGAGCGTATCCGCCCGCCCCAGAATGTCAAAGCCTGCGTTGCAGAAGGCGGAAACGGAGTGAAATATTGCCATCCACACGCCCCGCAGTCCATAGTCCCGGCAGAACACCGGCAGCAGCGCAAGAGCGCCGACCAATTCCACAAGGAACGTTCCCTTGAGAATAAACCGCGTCAGGCGCACGATGCCGCCCACCACCGGAGCGGAAATGGCATCCTGCATGGCACTGCGCTCCTTCAGCGAGATATTCTTGCCGGAGAGCATCAAAAACGTTACAGCCGCCGTGATGACGCCTAAGCCGCCGATCTGGATCAGCAGCAGGATGACGGTCTGACCGAAGCCGGACCAGTAACTGCCGGTGTCCTGCACCACCAGCCCCGTTACGCAGACGGCGGAGGTGGAGGTAAACAACGCCTCGTGAAACGGCGTCCATGTGTGGCTTGCGGTGGCGATAGGCAGCATCAACACCAGCGCGCCCAGCAGGATGACGCCCGCAAAGCCGAGGATCATGATCTGGAAGGATGTCAGATGGTGTTTCAGATGAAAACCGGATTCTGTCACGGGACTCACCTCCTAAAATCGACTGCGTTCCCAATTTCGCGTACAGTATAGCACGGTTTTCGCGTTTCGGCTATGCACATTTTGTTAAGATTTCGGCTCGGAACGACCGAGAACAACTGTGAATCTTTCTTTAATTTTTACAGAAATCATTGCAATTTCTTTACAAATACAGTATGATATGCCCCGCGCCAATATTTTGACAAATTTCGCAGGCTTTTCTCCGAGAAAAAGTCTGCGGCAGGAGACATATATGCTGAAAACAAAATCCAATGAGATAACAGACACCCATCAGGCGCCTTGCGAGGCGCCTGAAACGGCGGAGGCCCTCCGCCGCAGCATGTGGCAGGCGTGGCTCCGCAGCCTGCTGCTGTTCTGCGGCGCCAGCGTCTATGTGGAGCTGTGCCTGCACCTATGCGTCTATCGCTCGCTGGACAGGCGGGCGGTCTATCTGGTACTGTTCGGACTGCTGGGCGGCACGGTCTGCACACTGCTGACCACGCACCTGCCCAAGATCGCCCGGCAGATCGTGGGCGTGCTTCTGGTCGCCGTGCAGGTGCTGTTTGCCGAGGTGCAGCTGATGTACCACGCCATTTTCGGCAACTTCATGCCCATCAGTCAGGTGAGCATGGGTGGGAACGTCATCACCAATTTCGACTCGCAGATCCTGTACAGCATCGGCAAGAACATCGTGCCCATCCTTCTGCTGCTGGTACCGCTGATCGTGACGATCCTCTGCCTTGCTCTGCGCAAGCTCCGGGTGCTGACCGTGCGGCTCAAGTGGAGGCAGGCGCTGGCGACGCTGGGCATCCTGCTGACGCTGTTGCTGGCCACCACAGGCATTATGTACGCCGGGCGGGACAAGTCGTTCTCCGTCTACAAGACCTTCACCAACGTGAACACCTCTACCGACAGCAGCTATAAGAGCGTGGGCATGCTGGCCACCACGGTGCAGGAGCTTCGCTATATGGTCTTTGGCAGCAGCGGCAGCGTCATCATCACGCCGTCCCCGCTGGGTACAGACACCAGACGGCTCTACAGCAGCAATTCCTACAATGTGATCGAGAGCATCGACTTTGCAAAGCTGGCGGAGTCTGCGGATAACATCATGTGCAGGACCACGGATGAGTATCTGGCGCAGGTGGTCCCCACCCGGAAGAACAACTACACCGGGCTTTTGCAGGACTACAACCTGATCACCATCTGTGCCGAGAGCTTCTGCCCCTGGTTCATCAGCGAGGAGCTGACGCCCACCCTGTACAAGCTGTCCCACACGGGCATCATCTTTGAAAACTACTACGGCACGTTCCAATCCGTCACCACCAACGGTGAGTACACCATGTGCATGGGGCTGTATCCGGATATGTCCCGCACTAAGACGGATTCCAGCTTCAACGTGGCGGGCACCAACTATCTGCCCTTCTGCCTGGGCAACGCCCTGAAGGAAAAGGGGTACCAGACCTGGGGCTATCACGACTATATCGGCGATTTCTACAACCGGAACATCACCCACGCCAACATGGGCTATACCTTCAAGGCGGCGGACTCCGGGCTGGATATAAAGATCGACTGGCCCTCCTCCGATCTGGAGATGATGGAGGCCTCCGTGGACGACTACCTCAGCAGCAGGGAGCCCTTCCACGCCTATTACATGACCTTCAGCGGCCACTATCAGTACAACTGGGACAACGCCATGAGCGCCAAGAACCACGACGCGGTGAAGGATCTGCCCTACTCCGAGCCGGTGAAGGCGTATATCGCCTGCAATCTGGAGCTGGAAAACGCGCTGACCTACCTGCTGCAGCGGCTGGAGCAGGCGGGCGTGGCCGATAAGACCTGCATCGTACTGACCAATGACCACTATCCCTACGGTCTGACGGAGGATGAGTACAACGAGCTGGCGGAGCAGGAGATGGATCTCACCTTCGAGAAGTATCGCAACAGCTTTATCTGCTACGTTCCCGGCCTCTCTGAGAACATCGTGGTGGATGAGTACTGCTCCACGGCGGACATCCTGCCCACGCTGCTGAACCTGTTCGGCGTGGACTACGACTCCCGGCTGCTGGCGGGCACCGACGTGCTGTCCAACGGCATACATATGGCGGTGCTGTCGGACAAGTCCTTCCTGACAAAGACCTTCCGCTATGACGCCGGCACGGAGACGGTGATCCCCGCCGACGAGAGCGTCGTTATTTCTGACGAGCAGCTGGAGGCCTACCGGCTGTATGTGGACAATAAGTTCCAGATGTCCAGCAACATCGTCAACAGTGACTACTACGCCCACGTTTTTGGCAAGGCGTCCAGCGGCGGCACGCTGGAGGATACGGTGGTGTTTACGGACATCACAGGCATTTTCAACCAGGCCAGCGTCCTCTATATGTACCGCAACGGATATATAGACCCGGAAACGCCGGACACCTTCGGCGGAAAGGCCACGGCAAAGGTGGGCGAATTCGTGGATGTGCTGTACCGCATCTCCCAAAGGCCGGAGACGGACAACACCGCCCTGCCGCCCGACTATGAAAACGAGACATTCAACGGCTCCGCCTGCCCCTACTACGACGCCGTGTGCTGGGCATATCAAACGGGGCTGCTCCGTCAGGGCGATCTGCATACGGCCTATGACGACGACATGGATTATCAGACGGCCTGTCTGCTGATCTATCGCTACGCCGCCATGTCCGGCATTGACACCCGCGTAGATCAGGAGCTGCTGCGGCAGACCATGTGGGGAAATCCCCGGCTCAGCGGCGAGGTCGTCAAGGCCATGCTGTGGTGTGACGATCGGGATATCACCACCCGCGACAGCGGACTGAGTGAGCTGCTGGCGGCCTATGACACCCATATCAGCCGCTATCAGATGACCTCGTTCCTGTTCTATCTGTGCACCTATGAGCTGAATTCGCGAAACGAAGCATAATGCAGCGTTTTGCTTTCATAGACAATGCAAAACGTTTTTTTGCCCGCGCGTGACGTTGGCATCCTTGCTTTTTGACAGGACGTAGAATATACTGAAAACAAAAAAGCCGAGGTGTGTCTATGAACCTGCTGATGACACTGGATCGAAACTACATCCCGCAACTGAATGTAATGCTGTTCTCCGCACTGCATTGCGACAGTGCCGCGCATTTTGACGTGTACCTGCTGCACGACGAGGGACTGTCAGAGGAGGATGTGGTGGGAACGCGAGTACTGCTGGGGCAGCGGGGCGAACTGCACCTGATACGAGTGAACGAGGACGGTCTGGCGGACGCGCCGACCTCCGACCGCTACCCAAAAGCCATTTACTATCGTATTTTTGCGGCCAAATATCTGCCGGACACGCTGGAGAGGGTGCTGTATCTTGACCCGGACATCGTGGTGCGCCAGAGCCTGCGGGAGCTGTATGAGATGCCGATGGGCACGGCGTTTTTTGCGGCAGCCACCCATATCCGCGGCTTTCTGCACCGTTTCAATGAGCTGCGTCTGGACATGGACGAGGACAGTCCCTATATCAACTCCGGCGTCATGCTGATGAATCTGCAGGCTCTGCGGGCGGAACAGGATACGCAGGCGGTATTCGACTACATGGACGCCCACAAGGGGCGGCTCATGCTGCCGGATCAGGACATCATCAGTGCCCTGTACGGCCAGCGCATCCTACCGCTGGATCCCATCCGCTACAACATGACGGAAAAGCTGTTTGCCCTCCACCGGCACAACGGAGACGGCATGACGCTGGAGGACGTGCGGCGAGGGTCGGCGGTCATCCACTACTGTGGGCGGAACAAGCCCTGGAAGCCTGGATATATGGGGGAATTGAACGTGTTTTATAATGAAGCAGTCTCTCAAATGTCAGAGAACGGTCATCATTGAATTATTTTTGTATCATATATGGCAATAAAGTGCGGCAGTTCAGCAACTGAACTGCCGCACTTTTGCATCACCCCACGCGGCGTCGAAGCTGATGGCACAGACCTTCTGGCTGCGCTCCACAGAGTAGATGGGCAGCTGCCGAGTCGTGGCCGCAGCGCTGACGGAGGCCGGATAATTCACCACATAGAAGATCGCCGCCGCCAGCACCAGCGCCGCACCGCCCACCATATACCAGCGCCGCAGGAGGAGTATTTTGATCTTGCTCATAAAACGTGCGCCCCTTTCTGTTTTTTGCCCTATCTTATGCCGCTCCCGGCGGAAATATATCCCGCGGCGGTGCCTCGCAGCCTGCCGGCTGCGCAGGGAAAAGGACCGTCCGCTTAAAACGGGACGGTCCTTCGTATGGAGGGGGCGGGGCGCAAGGAATAGGCGCCGCCGCGGAGGAAGATAACTTATTTACGCAGGAACAGGTCGATCTTAGACTTGGCGCGGGCCTTGACGCTGGCTTTACCGGCCTTGACAGAGGCGGTAGCGGGCGTGGGCTGCAGGAAGGTAGCATCCACTTCGTTGGTCTCAACAGCGGTGACACACTCGGGAGCGCCGTCATAGGTATAGAAATCGAAGGAGATGTCAAAATACTTCTCAAACGCCTTGGCGGCAACGTTGGGGGCAGCACCCACGCCGGAGTCAGCCATCTTCACAACACCGGGGTTAGCCTTGGCGTACTCCACGAACTCCTCCAGGTTGGAGTAGTTGGGGTTGGAAGCGCTGATGACCAGCACATAGGGGTCAGCCATAGTGGCGGCGATGGGGATAACGTGCTACATAGGCGATATGCGGATGATACGCGGATGATACGCAGGTGATACGCGCATGGCACACACGCGGTATGCCGGCGGTACACGCGTGGTACGCAGGCGCCGCGCTGCCGCCGGAGAACGCATACGGCCTCTCGCTTCGCTCCTGCCGGTCGGGTATACGGAGGCGATAGGGGGTGACAAGCCGCGCCAAATATGATACACTGATATGGACGACCGCAAGGAGGACACCACCATGCATATCAACTGGTTCAAGGACGAAAATCACCTGGTCTATATCAACGGAGAGACACAGCTGGCAGAGCTGGAACGGACGCTGCACTTCCCCGGTCTGGCGGACGCCGCCAACGAGCTGCGGCAGCATCCCACAGCGGAGGGCTTCACCATCAAGGGACCGAAGCGCACCAGTGGCCGTCTGTTCGTGCCGGATCTGACCTTCGGTGAGCACATCGAGATGGGCGAAAACATCTTCTTCTATATGGGAGAGATGCAGGAATGCTACGTCATCTACTGGCTGGACGCTCCGGTAGCGCAATAAGCGGAAAAGGGCCGCCCCGTTCGGGGCGGCCCTTTCATGTCATGTGCAGCCGTTCAATCGCTGGCGCCGGTATGCACGACCTTGCCCATGTTCCACAGCAGCGCCACGCGGCGCGCGGACTCCAGACGTTCCTCGGGCGTGCGGTACTCGGCGTGCGCCGTCTCGGCCCCGCAGTCCATGCAGGCCACGGAGACAGACCAGCCCTGCTCATCCTGCATGGCACCCACGCCGCGGCAGATGGGGCAGTCCTGCAATTCAATATCAAAAATCGGGTCCATGTACATCCTCCTATGGGTCAGGTTGGGCTCAGTATAGCGCATATAGAGGAGAAAGGCAAGAAAAATATCCCCCCCTCCCCTGCCATGCAAAAACGCCCCGGCGCCGAAAGGCGCCGGGGCGTTTCGCTCCTGTTACTGAATGGAGATGGCGCTGTTCTTGGGCAGCTGCTTCTTCGCATTCTTGGGCACGGAGATGGTCAGGATGCCATCCTCAAACTTGGCGCTGACATCCTCCGGCTCCACCGCATCGCCCACATAGAAGCTGCGGCTGCACGCACCGGCGTAGCGCTCCTGACGGATGTACTTGCCCTTCTTATCCGTCTCATCCTTGTCCAGGCCCTTGACCGCCTGGATGGTCAGCACGCCGTTCTTCAGCTCCAGCGTGACCTCATCCTTCTTGAAGCCCGGCAGATCCACGTCCAGCTCATAGGTATCCTCCGTCTCGCGGACATCGGTACGCATCAGGTTCTTGGCGTGCTTGCCGTACAGCGGGTCACGGCCGCGGGGCATCATGCCGAAGGGATCGCCAAAGAAATCATCAAACAAATTCTCACCAAAAATGCTGGGCAACATATGTCATTCCTCCATTCGAAACACTGCCCGGGCGCTGCGGCCATCCGCCGCAGCACAGGGGCTGCTGCCACTGATTTGTATACATTTCATCACCCCTCGGAGGTTCGCTTCCGTTTCCCTCCCTCAAGGTTCGGCTTTATTATAACGCCGATTTTAGCACTGTCAATAGGAGAGTGCTAATGTTCACAGAAGTCACGATATTTGTTCACAAAATATGCGATTTCTCTGGCGCAGTGCCGTCCGCCGTGATACAATAGGCACAACATCCCATGCAGGAGGACAGTTTATGGAACAGTTTTACGATAAGGTCAGCGCCTCCGCCGCATACATCCGGGCGCACATCCCCCAGACACCCACAGTGGGCATCATTCTGGGCAGCGGGCTGGGTGGTCTGGTGGACGCCATGACGGACAAGACCGTCATCCCCTACGGGGATATCCCCCACTTCCCCTGCTCCACCGTGGCGGGCCACGCGGGCAATCTGGTCATCGGGCGGCTGGGCAGTCAGGTGGCGGCGGCGCTTCAGGGGCGGTTTCACTACTACGAGGGCTTCAGCATGAAGGAGGTCACCTATCCGGTGTATGTGCTGGCGCTGCTGGGGGTAAAGACCCTCATCGTCACCAACGCCTGCGGCGGCATCAACCGGACGTTTGTCCCCGGGGACCTGATGCTGCTGTCGGACCACATCAATATGCTGGGCGCCAACTCCCTCATCGGTCCCAACGACGAGCGCTTCGGCCCCCGCTTCCCGGATATGACGGAGGCCTATCCCCACCGCCTGCGGGAGAAGGCCCATCAGGCCGCCGAGGTGCTGGGCTTCGCGTGCAAGGAGGGTGTGTACGCTATCTTCCCCGGTCCGTGCTATGAGACGGCAGCGGAGATACGGGCCTATGAGCACCTGGGCGCTGACGCCATCGGTATGTCCACCGTACCGGAGGTCATCGCCGCCAACTATCTGGGCATGGCGGTGCTGGGCATCGCCTGCATCACCAACATGGCCACCGGCATCGCCAGGGAGAAGCACTCCCATCAGGAGGTGCTGCGTATCGCCAACGAGAGCAGCCAGAAGCTCTGTGCGCTGGTAGAGCGCGTGGTGCGAGAGCTGTAACGCAAAAACGCCCTCCCGGCAGGAGGGCGTTTTCTTTTTTATTTCTCGTTGACGTGCAGCTCCAGCACGTCGGGACGGGCGTAGTGGCCCACGCAGTCCAGCTCCATACGGCTGGCGGGGACCTTCTGCATATCCAGGTCGGCGTAGATGATGTCCTCCTTGTCCCAGACGGTGACGGAGGCCTCGTGGCCGAAGGGGTCGATGACGCAGCTGCCGCCCCGGCAGGCGATGTCCGGCAGGGCCGCGATCTCGGCGGTGCCGCTGACGGTCTGGGGATAGTCGCTGCGGCGGAAGACCAGATCGGCGTTGATAAAGTAGCAGTGACCCTCGATGGCAATGTGGCGGATGGTGTCCTGCCACTCCGGATTGTCGTTGGTATTGGGGGAGATGTACAGGGATATCCCCTTCTGGTACAGCGCCACCCGGGCCAGGGGCATATAGCTCTCCCAGCAGATGAGATTGCCCATGGGACCCCAGGGCGTGTCCATCACCGGGAAGTAATCCCGGTCCGCGTCACCCCAGACCACGCGCTCGCTGCCGGTGGGCTTGAGCTTGCGGTGGTTCAGGGCCTCGCCCTCCGGGGAGATCATCATGTTAGCGTTATACAGCGTACCGGTGACGGCGTCGCGCTCGGAATAGCCCATACTGATATAGACACCCAGCTCCCTGGCGCGGCGGAGGAGCTTACGCATCTCCGGCCCGTCGGCCAGCAGGGAGTTGTCGTAGTACATCTTCCAGTCCTCGCGGCCCACGGCCTTGCGGCTGCCCACGGTGAAGCCGAAGGTCATGCCGTAGGGGTAGCCGGGGATGAACAGCTCCGGAAAGACAATGAGCTCCGCGCCCTCGCCGGCGGCCTCGTCGATGAGCCGCAGGGCCTTCTCAAGACATTTGTCCTTGCGGAACATCACAGGGGTGGCCTGCACCACCGCCACGCGGCAGGTGTTCTTCAGATCTCGCATGGGTCGACCTCCTTGCAGAATGATACCATGATTATACCAGACGGACACGCCGGAACGCAACAGGTTTCGGCGCAAGATGCAGCATCTGTCGTACAGCGGGGTGAATTCCGCCTCCATGTGCAGGCGGTGCGTGCCGCCAACAGCACGCACAGCACCGGAAGCCAGGATCGTTTCCGTCTGTGCATCATACGCCCAGTTCTCTCTGCTCGCCATGAAAAGAGACGGGCGGAAGGGGTCGGCAAACCCCTCCCGCCCTATGGAAAGCAGACGGCTGACGCCGCCCCGACTTGACCGCAATAGAAATGCCCATCCCTCTACAGGGATAGGCGGTGCGTTTTGGTAGGAAAAAAGCCGTTTCTGCATCGCAAAAACAGCGTGGTCCTTCCTGTGGTGCCACACGGAGAAAACGCCCGCTGTGCCTGGTCCTCCGACGTGCAATTCTTCTGCCTCGCGCCGCGGAGCTCTCGCTCCCCGTCTGCCGCCTACCTTCTCAGGCTCACGCCCAATGGCTGACTTTCGTCACACAGCTCTCGCTGTTTCGGTGCATCCTTGCGCTCACAGTGCCGTTCGCGGTGGGTTTTGACCCATTTCCTTTTAGGCTGCCGCCTGACCAGACCTGGCCTTTGCAGCGGGCAGCCGCACGACTTCACCGGACCCTATTCACTTAACAGTGGTAGTATACCACCAGAAAGCGCCACTTGTCAACGACATTCGACGAAAACGCAGCGACCAGCGCGGCATCAGCCGGCCCATTGCCGCTTATATATACCGACCCCCACGGCGTCAGCCGGCCCATTGCCGCTTATATACACCGACCCCCGCGGCATCAGCCGCGGGGGTCTATCCATGTCAATGATGGAAATTTGTCTGCTGCACCGGCTCCTTCTCCGGCAGGCCCAGCTGCGCCTTGCCCAGGGCGATGGACTTCATCAGAAAGGCCATGTTGCGGCCCAGGGTCCGCATGGTCTGCAGGCCCTCCTTGTCCTGACGGACCTCCTCCGGCGTGTTGCCGTAGACCATGTTCCAGTACTGGCTGCTGGCAATGGGCATACCGCAGATGGTGAAGTACTTGTTCAGCGCGTCGAAGGTGGCGGTGTTGCCGCCACGGCGGCAGGACACCACCGACGCGCCCACCTTCATGGTCTTGTCGATGTGGGGCGTGCTGAAAAACAGCCGGTCCATAAACGAGATGGCCCCGCCGGCGGGGGAGGCGTAGTACACCGGCGAGCCGATGACCAGCGCGTCCGCCGCGGCGAGCTTGGGCGCTGTCTCGTTGACCAGATCGTCGTACACGCAGCGGTGGGTCTTTTTGCAGCTGGCGCAGGCGTTGCAGGCATGGGCGGTCTTGCCCGCCTGGATGATCTCCGTCTCGATGCCTTCGGCCTCCAGCGTGTCGGCCAGCTCACGCAGGGCGGTGTAGGTGCAGCCGTGCTCGTGGGGGCTGCCGTTGATAAGCAATGCTTTCATATCCTCACCTCCCGGCTCAATAGCCAAAGAGCATGGAGCGCTTGATGTCGCTGAGCTTATGGGCACCGCACATGGCCATGGTATCGGCCAGTTCGGCCTTCAGCTTGTCCACGTAGACCTGCACGCCCTCGGCGCCGCCGCCGTAGACCATGTTCACGAAGGGGCGGCCGATAAGCACCGCGTCCGCGCCCAGGGCCAGAGCCTTGAACACGTCCATGCCGGTGCGGATACCGCCGTCCACCAGAATAGTCATCTTGCCGCCCACCGCGTCGACGATGGCGGGCAGGACCTCCGCCGTGGCGGGGCACTGGTCCAGCACGCGGCCGCCGTGGTTGCTGACCACGATGCCGCTGGCGCCGGCCTCCAGCGCCTTCTTCGCGCCGTTTACGGTCATAATGCCCTTGAGAATGAAGGGCTTGCCGTTCATCAGCTTGACGATCTCCTTCAGCTCGTCCACGGTCTTGCTGCCGGCGGGCGGGGTCAGGTTCTTCAGGAAGGGCAGGCCCGCCGCGTCGATGTCCATGGCCACGGCAATGGGATCCGCCGCGCCCACCAGCTCCGCTTTCTCGCGGACCAGGTCGATATTCCAGGGCTTGATGGTGGGCACGCCGCAGCCGTGGTTCTTCTTCAGCGCCTCGGCCGCCGCCTGGATCACGGCGGGGTTGGTGCCGTCGCCGGTAAAGGCGGCGATGCCCGCGCCGGCGCAGGCGGACACCAGAATGTCATTATAGGTCAGATCGTCGTACTTGTCGCCGTAGTGCAGCTGCATGGCGCCCACCGGCGCGGCAAACACGGGCAGGGCCACCTGCTTGCCGAAGAAATTATAGCTGGTGTCCACGGGCACGTTCTCACAGATGGTGTCCATGTTCACGCACAGCTCCTGCCACTTCTGATAGTTGCGGATGAAGCCGGTGCCGATTCCCTTGGCGCCGGGGCCGGGCACGGTGTTCTTGCAGGCCACGCCGTTGCACACGGGACAGGACTTGCAGTAGGGTCCCATACAGGTCCGCGCGTTGGCTAAGATCTCCTGATAGGTCATGGTATGTATCCTCCTTGTGAAAGACTGCCGCAGGATGTCGAACTGCGTCGCATTGCGTCGTTTTTTATCGAATACCGGCGATGAACACGCCGGGGTCCTTCTCACGCTGAGCCTTGGCCCAGGCCAGCATTTCGTACACGTCCACCGCGCCGGTGATGACCGCGCCGTTGTCCCACGTCTCCGCGGTGCGGCCCCGCAGGAACGCATCCGGTGCGCTGGTGCGGACGTAGTAGGGGTGCGCCTCGCCGCTGGTCAGGAACATGGGCACAGCCCTGTCGGTGTAAAAGCCCCGCTTGCCGGACAGCACCGTCAGGCAGTCCTGCACCACGTTCTCCGCCGTGGGGAAGCGCCCCGCGCCCTGGCCGTAGAAGCTCTGGCGGCCCAGCTGCTCGGCCTCATAGGTGATGAGATTGAAGTTGGCGGGCACCGCCGCCTCCAGATCGCCGGCACCCACCAGCGTGGGCTCCACATAGGCGCACACGCCGCTGTCCGTGCTCTCGGCCCGGGCCAGCAGCTTGCAGGCGAAGCCGTGGGCCCGGAAGGCCGCAATATCCGCCGCCGTCACTGTCCGGATGCCAAAGGTGGGGATGGCTGTCTCCTCCAGCGCCGCGTCGAAGGCGATGTTGGCGGAGATGCACAGCTTGCGGCGGATGTCGTCGCCGTCGATGTCGGCGGAGGGGTCTGCCTCGGCGTAGCCCAGGTCCTGGGCCTCCTTCAGAATAGCGGGGAAGTCCACCGGAGCCTTGTGCATGGCGTCCATGATAAAGTTGGTGGTGCCGTTCATAATACCGCCCACAGCACACACGGTATCCAGCCGCTTCACGCGCTCCAAATTCGTCAGCCAGGGTATGCCGCCGCCCACGGCGGCGGTGCAGCGCAGGGCCGCGCCCTTCTCCCGGGCCAGTGCCGTGAGCTCCGTGTAATAGGCGGCGATCAGTGCCTTGTTGGCCGTGACCACATTCTTGCCCCGCGCCAGCGCGGCGGAGACATATTCATAGGCCGGGTGCAGCCCGCCCATGACCTCCACCACCGTGTCGATTTCCGGGTCGTTGAGGATGTCGTCGGCGTTGAAGGTGACCACCTCCTCCGGCAGGCCCTCTTTGGGACTGCGGAGCAGCACACGCTTCACATTCAGGTCATCGCGCGGCGCGCACAGCGCCCACACGCCGCCGCCTACCACGCCAAAGCCCAGCAGACCGATATGCATCATAGTCGTTACCTCCTTGGGTCGTCCCGCCTGCGCGGGCGTCATTTTGGCCCCATTGTACCCGCCGGAGCGCTGCCTGTCAAGCCGGAAAAAGCCCGCAGGCAACGGCCTGCGGGCCTTTTTCATCCGATAAGCTTTTCGATCTCCGGCTGGGAGACAAAACCGATGGACTTGTTCACCAGCTGGCCATTTTTGAACACCAGCAGCATGGGGATGCTCTCCACGCCGTAGGCCGCGGCCAGGGACATATTCTCGTCCACATCCACCTTGGCCACGGTGACGTCCGGCCGGTCAGCGGCCAGCTGCTCCAGCACGGGGCCCAACATACGGCAGGGGCCGCACCAGTTGGCCCAGAAATCCACCAGCACCGTGCCGCTGTTTTCCAGGACCTGCTCCCGGAAGTCGCTCTCGTTTACATGGATCAATGCCATCTCCGGCACCTCCTTGTCCTTTGTTTTATACTTTTTTCTCCAGACACACCAGCTGCACGTTCGGGATGCCGTTAAAGGTCCCGGCCACGATGCCCGCCTCGGTGTAGCCCAGCTTTTTGTACAGCGCCCGGGCGGGCGTGTTGCGGGCGTTGGTGTCGATCCGCAGGTACGGCCGATCCGTTTCCCGGGCCAACTGCTCATAGAAGGCCACAAAAGCCGTGCCGTACCCCTTGCCCTTCACAGTGGGGTCCACCACCAGTGTGTGCAGCACCAGCACCTGCTCCGGCGGCGCGTCGTGCCGCCAGGTACACTGGCTGTATTGCGCCATCTGGTTCTGGTCCAGCTTGGCGGCGGCCGCAACACGTCCCCCGTCCTCCAGCACATACAGTGTGCCGGCAGCCAGCGCGTCCAGAGCCGTCTGCTCCGTGGGGTATACGCCCCGGGTCCAGCCGGTGGACAGCTCGCCGCGCTCCTCACGATCCAGAAGCGCCTCGTAAATGGCGGTCACAGCGGGGATATCCGCCGGAACCGCTTTTCGTACCAGCATAGTATGTCCTCCTTACCTCGTCAGTAACCAGACCGCCAGTGCCAGCTGTGCCAGCAGTATGGCGGGCACGCCCCAGACGAAATACCAGTGCTTCGTCTTGTGGTGAAACACCCGCATACCCAGCAGCGCACCGACACTGCCGCCCAACAGCGGCAGCAGGAACAGCGTCTTTTCCGGCACCCGCCATTTGCCCTGCCTGGCCCGACGCTTGTCCGCACCATAGATGATGAACGTCGTCAGGTTGATAAGCGCCAGATAGATAAGCAGCGCCGTACCGCCGCCGGAGGCGAATACCGTCACAGGTCCGTCCGCGCCGCCGACAAAGCCCAGCGACGGCTGGCTCATTTGGCCAGCTTGGCCAGCTCGCAGGCTGTGGCCGTGGCAAGCTTCGCGTTGTTATACACCAGCTGAATGTTGGCATCCAGGCTGCTGCCGCCGGTGATGTCCTTGATCTTGGCCAGCAGGAAGGGCGTGGTGGCCTTGCCGTGGATGCCCTGCTCCTTGGCCTCCTCCACCGCCTCGTTGATGGCCTTGTTGATCACGTCGGCGTCCATGGAGTACTGCTCGGGGATGGGGTTCGTCACCAGCATACCGCCCTCCAGCCCCAGCTCGCGCTTCACATGGAAGGCCTCGGCCAGCTGCTTGGGGGTGTCCAGCCGGTAGTCCACCTTAAAGCCGGACTTGCGGGTATAGAACGCGGGCAGCTCCTCGGTCTGATAGCCGATGACCGGCACACCGTGCGTCTCCAGATATTCCAGCGTCAGTCCCAGGTCCAGGATGGACTTGGCGCCGGCGCATACCACCATCACCGGGGTGTGGGCCAGTTCCTCCAGATCGGCGGAGATGTCCATGGTGGTCTCGGCTCCGCGGTGCACGCCGCCGATACCGCCGGTGGCGAACACCTGGATACCCGCCATGGCGGCGATCATCATCGTGGTGGTCACGGTGGTGGCACCGTCGCGGCCCTCCGCCACCAGAATGGGCAGATCGCGGCGGCTGGCCTTGGTGACGCCGGCGCCGGTCTTGCCCAGATAGTCGATCTCCTCGGGGGTCAATCCGGCCTTCAGCCGACCGCCGATGATGGCGATGGTGGCGGGCACCGCACCGCCGTCACGAATGATCTTCTCCACGTTCAGTGCCGTCTCCACATTCTGGGGATAGGGCATACCGTGGGAGATGATGGTGCTCTCCAGCGCCACAACGGGCTTGCCGGCCTTCAAAGCCTCCTGTACTTCAGGGGCCACGTCCAGATAACGGTTCATAACTTGTACCTCCTTATGTCATGCAATTCTATTTACGCTTTTTTGCTCATGCCTGTATTGTCCAAAATATAGTCCACATTCTCCCAGCTCATGCCGGGGTGGATGGTCTCCGCCGCCGTACAGGCCAGCGCACCGGCCCCGGCAGCCTTCCGCGCGCACTCCGCCAGGGGTTTCCCGTGGGCGATACACGCGGCCAGCGCCGCCGCCATAGCGTCCCCGCCGCCGGTGGCGTTCACCACCTGCACCTTCGGACAGGGCAGGCGCACGTGCCGCCCCGCCTGGTCCTCGGCGTACAGGCCGTCACCTCCCAAGGAGATATACACCTGCTGAACACCCTTGTCCAGCAGGACCTTCGCGGCCTTTTGAACGTCTGCCTCATCGCGGATGGTCACGCCGCTGAGCAGCTCTGCCTCCATGCGGTTGGGCTTCAGCGCCGTCAGCTTATCCAGCACCGGCAGCAGCTTCGGCGCCTTGATGGTGCTGACCGGATCGGCCAGGACAGGCGCGGTGCAGTGGCTGCACAGCCACTGGATAGACGCCTCCGGCAGGTTCGTCTCCACCACCACCAGATCGGCATGGTTGATATAATCCAGCCGCTGCCGCAGGAACTCCGGCGTGATGTGCTCATAGATGGCCATGTCGTTCACGGCCAGGGCCATGTCGCCGTCGCAGCCGTCGATAAACAGATAGGTGCCTGTCCGGCCGCCGGGAATGGTGGCGCTGTGGCTCAGGTCAAGGCCGATATCCGCCGCGTTCTCCCGCACAGACTGGGCAAAGCTATCCTGCCCCAGTACCGTGATCATGGACACCTGCTCACCCAGCAGGCAGAGGTTGTGGGCGATGTTCCGTCCCACGCCGCCCAGAGAGGTGGTCACCCGGCCGGGGTTGGAGTCCCGGGCCACCAGCGGCGCGTCAGACACCGCGCCGATATCCATATTCACGCCGCCCACCACGGCGATGTAGGGCTCCTCACGCAGCAGATAGCCGCGGCCGGCAATGTAGCCCTTCCGCATCAGGTTGGAAATGTGGACCGCGGCGCTGGACCGCGTAATACCAGCCTTGTCGGCCAGCTCCTGCTGGGAAATACACGGGTTTTCCCGTATCCATTCCAGCAGCTGCCGTTCTCTTCGGGTCACACAGCCACCTCCTAAGCAAGTGCATTTTTGTAATCACAAGCTTATTATATCAACAGCTGTACGTTTGTCAAGAGGCAAATTTTTTACAAGAAAAGCGGCGCTTTCCGTTGTGGGAAACGCCGTCTTCTTTCAGCCGCAAACCGTTGGTATCACAGCGTTTTTGGCGGTATGCCGCGGGTGCCGTTTGTGGGGTCCACAAACAGGGGAAGGGCGGGCGGCGAGGACGTGAAAAAAAGGAAGGCGAGGGCGGCGAGCAGGTGGAGCAGAATGCCCAATATTTGGAAAGGAACGGACGAGAGGCGGGCGCTCTTTTGCAGGGAGACACTGACAAAATATGCCAGCAGCACGGCGGCCTGAAAGATCAGGATGTTGACCACGCCCACGCTTTTTCCCAGGATACCGGTGTAGGTATAGAACAGGGCCGGGATGGCGGCGAGGCCGGCGAGCAGGCCGATGGCCCTGGGCAAAGCGCTTGCGGCACAACGGTTTACGACGATCGTGACGACGGTCCACACCAGCCAGGGAACGGCCAAAAGCTTCATGTGCTCCCAGGTGGATTCGTTGACTGCGGAGAGATACGCGGCCCAGCCGGCCTGACCGGTCCAGTCGTAGACAAAGTGCAGCAGGTTGCCGAAAAGCAGAGTAAACAGCATTCCCGCCGTCTCAAGGGTACGGCGTTCCCGTTCTTTTCTCATTGAACATTCCCCTTTCTTTCCCTTTCTCTTTCACATATCTGTCGTGTACGTCTTATACACCTCTACGCGGCATTATATACACCTTTGGTATATGTTTATACGCGGTATATGAATGTTCGGGCGACGGAGCGCACAATTGCGCAGACAGGGGTGGAATTCTGCGGGAAGTGTGCTATACTGTTCCATACCATCGATTGACAAGGGCAGACACGGTTTTGACGGGCAGAAATGCGCCCATACTGCGTCAAACCCCTTGGCAATACGGCAAGTATTACCTGCGGGCCTTTTCTTGTCTGGACACATTTCTGCTCCGACAAAACTGCTGTGCACCTGCCAGCGATGTATTTTCGAGTGATTTTTGGCTTTTGAGATGCAGGCGGGCTGAGTCGGCATATTCTCGCCGATGCTGCCGAGCGACGTTCCTTTGGAGCGAGGCTGACGCCCGCCAAGACGAAAAGGACAAAAAGCGCCGGAAAGACACGCTGTCAGGCGTGTTTGCTCTTGTCAATCGATGGTAAGAAAGGGTGAGCACCATGACCGTTACGGAAAAGCTGGCCGCGCTGCGGCAGAATATGGAGGCGCGCGGACTGGCGGGCTGCATCGTCGTCACCGACGACTTTCACGGCTCGGAGTATGTAGGGGCGCATTTCAAGGCCCGGGAGTTCCTGTCCGGGTTCACCGGCTCGGCGGGAACGCTGGCGGTGCTGCGGGAGGGCGCATACCTGTGGACGGACGGGCGATACTTTTTGCAGGCGGAACGGCAGCTGGAGGGCAGCGGCATACAGCTGATGCGCGCCGGCCAGCCGGGCGTGCCGACGCTGTCCCAATTTCTGGCGGAGCAGCTGCCGGAGAGCGGAGCCCTGGGCTTTGACGGCCGGACCGTCAGCACACGGCTGCACCGGACGCTGGAAAAGGCGCTGGCGGACAAGCACATCCGGCTGGACGGCGGCTTCGACCCGGCGGCGGGCGTTTGGACGGACCGGCCCGACCTGTCCACCGCGCCGGTATGGGCCTTCGACAGCGGGGTGATGCGGCGGGAGAAGCTGACGGCCCTGCGGCAGGACATGGCGGCGCAGAAGGCGAAATGGCTGCTGCTGACCGATCTGACGGACGTGGCCTGGGCACTGGAGCTGCGGGGCGGCGACGTGGCATGCACGCCGGTATTCCTGGGCTTTTTGCTGGTGGGCACGGACAGCGCCGCGCTATATGCCCAGGCAGAGAGCTTCGCGCCGGAGATACGCGCCGCGCTGGCGGCAGACAGCGTAGCGCTGCGGCCCTACGGGGATATCTACGGCGCGCTGCGGGCGCTGCCGGAGGGCGCGCGGGTGCTGGCGGACAGCGCCACGGCCAACAGCCGCATCGCGGAATGTCTGGCCCACACGGCGTGGACGGACACGCCCAGCCCCGCCGCCCGCCGCAAGGCGGTGAAGGCCGGGAGCGAACAGACGGGTTTCCGGCAGGCGCACTTGCAGGACGGCGCGGCGCTGTGCCGCTTCCTATATGAGATGAAATCACGGCCGGAGACGTACACCGAGCTGTCCGCCGCGGCGCTGCTGCGCCGGTATCGGGCAGAGCAGGCGGATTTTCTGGAGGACAGCTTCGAGACCATCGCCGCCTATGGCCCCCACGCTGCCGTGGTCCACTACGCCCCCGCACCGGAGACGGACATGCCGCTGAAGGCGCAGGGACTGCTGCTGGTGGACAGCGGCGGACACTACGCCCGGGGCACGACGGACGTGACCCGCACCATAGCGCTGGGCCCCATCACGGACGAGGAACGCCGGAGGTCCACACAGGTGCTGCAGGGCCACATACAGCTGGCCATGGCACAATTCCCCCAGGGGGTCATGGGGGAAAATCTGGACGCACTGGCCCGGGGCCCGCTGTGGCGGGAGGGCCTGGACTACGACCACGGCACCGGGCACGGCGTGGGGTGCGTGCTCAGCGTACACGAGGCGCCGCCCTCCTTCCGCTGGCGCATTGCGGAGGGGCTGGCACACCCGGCACTGGAGACGGGCATGGTCATCTCCGATGAGCCGGGATACTACGCCGCCGGACGCTTCGGCATACGGCACGAGAACCTGCTGCTGGTGCAGCCGGCGGAGGCGGCGGGCTTTCTGCGCTTTGAGACGCTGACACTGGCGCCCTTCGACCGGGACGCCCTGGACCCGGCGCTGCTGACGGCATCGGAACGGGACTGGCTGAACGGCTATCACAGGCGGGTGTATGCACAGATCGCCCCGCTGGTGCCGACGGAGGTCCGGCAATGGCTGCGGGAGGTCACCGCGGCGCTGTGACAATGGCAAAAAGGAAGCACCCTGACGGGTGCTTCCTTTTTTTCAGTTTTCATCGGTCTTTTCTTTTTTCAGCTGCTCCAGCCCGGCACGGAGCATACGGTTCTCCGCCTGGAGCTGGTCCAGCTTGCGGTGCAGCGGCGCCAGCTGGCGCTTCAGCTCCGCCGCCACCGCGCCGCGGTAGATACCGTAGCGGCCGGCCACGGAGACCACGGTCAGCACCGCCGCCGTACCGCCGGCGATGAGGCCCACCTTTTTTACATCCAGCTTACGCAGGGTATTTACCGCCGCCGGCAGCTTTTTGCCCGGCAGGGGCGCCACCTCGATCTCGATATGGGGCAATTTTTTCAGTTCCATGCTTCTATCACACCCTCCTGTATCCGGGCGGTCCGGGCCGCCGCGTATTTCTGCTTCTATTATACCCGACGGGCCGCCGCTTGGCAAGTACGGACCGCCGGGGACCGCGGCGCATACACTGGACTGCGGGCACGACCCGCGAAATTAAACACAGGAGGTCCTATCATGGCAACTTTCACCAACCAGGCAACGCTGACCTATAACGGCCAGACCACCACCTCCAACGTGACGGTGGGTGAGCTGACGGAGACGCTGACCGCCGCCAAGACCGCCGTGGTGCCCACCTACGGCACCGACGGCCGCGTGACGTATATCCTCTCTCTGGTCAACAGCGGCACCGCACCGCTGACGGGGCTGACCATTACCGACGATCTGGGCGGCTACGCCTTCAACGCCGGGACGGTGTATCCCCTGTCCTACACCGCCGGGTCTGTGCGGTACTATCAGAACGGCGTTCTGCAGGCGGCACCCGCCGTCACCGCCGGGCCGCCGCTGACGTTCACCGGCATCACCGTGCCGGCGGGCGGCAATGCCGTTATCGCCTATGAGGCCGTGCCCACGGCCTTCGCGCCGCCGACGGCGGAGGGCACCGTCACCAACAGCGCGTCCATTACCGGCGCGGGGCTGGCAAACCCCGTTACCGCCACGGAGACGGTGGCACCGGAGGCGGCGCCGGCACTGACCATCAACAAGTCCCTCTCCCCCACCACGGTGACGGAGAACAGCCGCCTGACGTACACCTTCACCATCCAGAACACCGGCAACACGGCGGCGGACGCCGCGGCGGCCATCGTTATCACCGACACCTTCGACCCGCGGCTGACGGACCTGACGGTGACGCTGAACGGCACGGCGCTGACCGCACCCACCCAGTACACCTATGACGCGGCTACCGGCGTATTCGCCACGGCGGCCGGCGTGGTCACGGTGCCCGCGGCCACCTTCACTCAGGACGCCGCCACCGGCGCGTACAGCACCACCCCCGGCACGGCGGTGCTGACCGTCACCGGCACGGTGTAAGCAAGAAAACATCCCCCGGCCTTCGGCCGGGGGATATGTATTATTCAAGTGCGTCGTGGCTCTCGAACACGTCGTGGATGCTGCCGTAACGGTCGGCGGGCTTGTCCGCCTCCGCCGGAGATGCGCCCTTGGCCATTTGCAGCTCCTGCCACTTCTCGCGGGTGATGAGCAGCTGGCGGGGCTTACTTCCCTCGAAGGGGCCCACATAGCCGCGCTCCTCCATCTGGTCCACCAGGCGGGCGGCGCGGGAGTAGCCCAGCTTCAGACGGCGCTGGAGCATGGACACGGAGGCCTGACCCGTCTCCAGCACCACCTCTACGGCAGCGGAGAGCAGCTCGTCGGCATCGTCGCCGTCGTCGGACACGTCGCCGGAGGGGGCCTTGCCGCCCTTGTCGGCCTTGGCGTCCACCGCCTGCTGGATCTTCTCGATCACGTCCTGGTCGTAATGGGCCTCGCCGGCCTCGTCCTTGACGAACTTCACCACACGGTCGATCTCCTCCGGGGTGATGAAGCAGCCCTGGACACGGGTGGGCTTGGTGTCGCCCAGAGGGAAGTAGAGCATATCGCCCTTGCCCACCAGCTTCTCCGCGCCGGTGGTGTCCAGAATGATGCGGGACTCCATGGAGCTGGCCACGGCGAAGGCGATGCGGCTGGGGATATTGGCCTTCATCAGACCGGTGATCACGTCCGCCGAGGGACGCTGGGTGGCGATGACCAGGTGCATACCGGCGGCACGGCCCATCTGGGCCACACGGCAGATGGACTCCTCCACCTCCTTGGCCGCCACCAGCATCAGGTCGGCCAGCTCGTCGATGACCACCACCACCGTGGGCAGCTTTTTCACGTCCTCGTCCGTCTCGGACAGGGCGTTATAGCCCGCCAGGTCCTTGACGCCCTTTTCAGAGAACATCTTGTAGCGCTTCATCATCTCAAACACCGCCCATTGCAGGGCGCCGGCGGCCTTTTTGGGGTCGGTGACCACGGGGATGAGCAGGTGCGGGATACCGTTGTAGGGCGCCAGCTCCACCATCTTGGGGTCCACCATGATAAAACGGACCTCGTCCGGCGTGGACTTGTAGAGCAGGCTGACGATGAGGGAGTTGGTGCAGACGGATTTACCGGAGCCGGTGGTGCCGGCGATGAGTACATGGGGCAGACGGGCGATGTTGCCCACGATGTTGCTGCCGCCGATATCCCTGCCCACGGCAAAGGCCACCGGGGAGGGATGGTCGATGAACTCGCGGGATTCAATGACGTCGCGGATCCGCACGGCGGTGACGGTGCGGTTGGGGACCTCGATGCCCACGGCGGATATCTTGTTGGGCACCGGGGCGATGCGGACGCCGCTGGCGCCCAGCGCCAGGGCGATATCGTCCTGGAGGTTCGTGATCTTACTGAGCTTGACGCCCTGGTCCAGGGTGAACTCGTAGCGGGTGACGGAGGGGCCATGGATGACCTCGCCGGCGCGGGCGTCCACGCCGAAGGAGCGCAGGGTGTCCGCCAGGCGCTTGGAGTTGTTCCGCAGCTCGGCGCCCACCTCGGTGTAGTTGCCGCCGCGGTTCTGCTCCAGCAGGGTGATGGGCGGGTAGCGGTAAGTCTCCTCCCCCTGGGCCAGCTCCTGCTCGATGGCGTCGCTGACCTCCTGGGCGGCGCTCTCCACCTCTTGCTGCAGCTGGGCTTTTTTCTGCTTGTCGCTGAGGGGCTTCTTCGGGGCGGGGGCCTCCGCCGGGGCGGCGGGCGGTGCAGGTT
>OJSN01000423.1_pt1 | contig 43158 bp, 36 predicted proteins | sample 1599421 | NCBI WGS metagenome assembly OJSN01 (sample SAMN04168659, study PRJEB22393) | human gut metagenome | biome: human gut microbiome; feature: stool | host: Homo sapiens | collected 2014-05-12
TCTATTTTCTCAAATAACTAGAGTGAATTCAATATACGCACTATGGTGCGTTTACCATTATACTCCAATAACTTCCCTATACAATATTCCGAAATTTTTCTTTTCATAATCCGTTCCCCCCTAAAAAAACAAGGTGAGACTTTCTCGCATCTCACCTTACCTTCAATCAATTTTTTTTTAGTTTTTCCGCACCTGCTGGAAGTTTTGGCTGATACATTACATACATACAGCAACTATTTACATTTGCACTTACAACTTTTTTCGCTGTGCTTGCCAATACAGCAGCAGCCTTCTTTTTTAAATTTTTCATGTGGCATCCTCCTTTAGATAACATTTTGTTGTTATAATGTTATTTTACTAGAGCATGTCTATAAATAATTATATTTGCAGTAAACCAACAGTTTTATGCGGTCAAATACTATTCCATCTATATATATAGCATGACATAGATTTTGAACCAAGCATTATCATAGGAGATATCAACGGTACCTTTATACTTTTCCACAACCATTCCTACATTTTTCAGTCCAATACCATGTGAATACTCATCTTCCTTACTGGTGAATAACTGTTCCTTCTTCATTTTCAGTTTTCCTGCATAAGTATTTTCTACTGATATTATCAACCGTCGTCGATCGTATATAAGTGAAATATTGATTTCCTTTTCTGAATTCAATTTCTGAGTTGCTTCAATGGCATTATCTAATAGATTGCACAAAATAATCGTAAGATCAAATGAATCTATCCCTAATTGCTCAGGAATTTGCACTTTCAGTTCTACCTGGATATCATCGATTGTGGCTTCATGCAATTTTAAATTCAGTATACTATCAATCACAGAATTTCCTGTTTTTGAATATATCTCTTCAGTTCCACCATTATATTTTTTCATTTTACCTATATATTCTAATGCAGAAGAAATATCCTGCATCCGTAAATAAGACTCTACTGAGATTAAATGATTATTCAAATCATGCTGTATAAAATTATTTAATTTCATTGCAGCTTCCATGATATCAATCTGTCTTGCATAATATTTATTTTGCTGTTCAAGCAAAAGATTACTGGTACGTTCCGACATAATATTTACAATAAAATCATATAAAAATAAAATCGAAAAATTAATCACCAGCAAAAATGATATCAAAATAATAGTATTTATTTTATTTAGGTTCCCAACATCCAAGATAGTTACCAGAAAATATAAGGAAAATAAAGGAATGATTACAATACAGAACCAATATACCGCTGGAATAGAAACTATTTTCTGTTTTTTTCTAACCCTTAAAAAATTCACTACCACCAGCCCTAAAATCTGATTCGTAACTAATCCCATTACTGAAGTATATTCTACTTGAGAATTCATTGGGAAGTGGATATAACCAGTTATTGCCGCAACCAACATCTCTATAATAAACAAAATACAGTAGATACTAACAACTGCTAAAATACGTTCTTTTCCTGTAGCGCTATAGTTAAACGAAATAGCGAAAAATAATATCAAATTACCGATCAACATGATAATAGGAATATGTATTAAATAAAAACATACTGCTGATACCAGGTAATATGCTAAATAGGATATGATTTCTATATTTTTACTGTACTTTCTTTCTCCAGCAAACAAGTGCATTAACCGGAAAATAACATATGTATTAATTATATTGCTAAAAATAAAAATAATTTCCACTGAATTCATTATGTTTTCTCCTTAAATAAGTATTCTTTTTGTATTTCCCTGACTTCACGCCGCCTTGTTTGTGCAATTTTTATCACATCCTGATTCGACATAATCAGTTTATCATAAAAAAATTCTATCACATGAAAATAATTTATTAAAAAGGATTTATGAGCATAAAAGAAATTATAGTTTTTTAACTGTTCGAATACCTTTTCTAAAGAACTATAAAAAATAATCACATTATCCTTTGTAATCATTTCCACTTCTCTGTCTTTTCCTTTAAAATACAAAATATCCTTTATATAGATTTTATTCCAATCTCGCCCTTGTTTATACTGAAAACAAACCTCTCCTTTTTTCAACAATTTTGTAGCTGTTTCAATAGATTTTATAATTCGTTCTTTTTTGACTGGCTTAATCAAAAAATCCATAGGGCGGACCTGAAATAGTTCCAATGCATATTTTGTAAAAGATGAAATATAAATTATCTGACTATCATCATTATGTAATTCTTCCCTTATATAATGCCCCACTTCTATCCCTGTAATGCTTTCTAACTCAATATCCAGAAATATAATGTCGTACATTGTACCACTATCCATGTCTTTGCATAATCTTTCCCCATTATAATAGATTTCTACTACATAATTAGCCTGTGAGCTTTTATTGTATTCCATAATCCAGCCTTCAATATCAGAGGAAATACGCAAATTATCATCGCAAACTGCTATTCTGATCAATGTTCTTTCCGCTTCCATAACTCTTCCTTCTTTTTCACATTCTTGCATTATTGGATTTAATTGATAGAAGTATTATATTCCATATTTTCATCAACTTCAATTCCTACCAACATTATAGTTCTATATATTCAGCGGTGTACATATTTGATTAAAATACAGTCTAGTTTGTCACCTCCAACTACTACAATAAAATTCAATGATTTCTAATCACGTTCTTATCCCATTTATAATTTTATCCCCAAAATGAAACTGGCCAAATATAATGTAGCAAATTAAACTTTTTTTGCAGTAAACTAATATTTTTTATAAAAGGCTTTCCAATCGAATAGGATCTAATCATTAGTTAATTAGCCGCCCCCTAGGATACCGTTCGGTACTCGGTGCTTCCTTAGTTTTTACAAACTGTAGTCATCAAACTTCGATTTACATAAGAACCTTATACTTAATTATATCCTGATGTAATTTCTGTTCGTCAAACCCAAAGCCCAACTCCATCTTCCTTCAGATTCGCAGTCATGCACGACATCATGTCCTTGGTCTTTACTATATCCATCCCATTACTAGAGGAATTAGGAACTTTCATCCATTCGTAACATGCGCTACAAAGCGCACTATAAAAATGCCGTTACAGGTCAATCACCTGTAACAGCATTTTTCCGAAACAATCAATACACTAAATAACTCATTTTTCTGTTTCTCTTCGATTTTCTTTCTGAGTTCTTTTGCTTTTAGACACAGTTCTTTTAATTCTACCTCTGTTGTTTTGATCTACTGTTCTACAGTTACAAACTGTTCCTCCAGGATATATTCTCCATTTTTTTGCGTCTTCTCATATCGGCTTCTCCTAATATGATATTTTCTTTATCGTATTACTCTTTATCAGAAACACCATATATTTTTCTGAACTTTTATCGCCTATGATAAAGCACCGGAAAAACTATTACCGCATTTCCAAAATCATTTCTAGCAAAAATCAGAATCACATTTCCTGATTCCTAAAGAAATGTTCCTTTACCCATTATGAAAAGAAGTATTAACTATCAAATTCTCGCATATACAATTATCCCAGTTCTATCCCCACTTGCTGGGCAAATTGCTTTGTCCCCTCCGGATCTAGTTCTGCAAGCCGCTTTAAATCAAAAGCTACCATAGGATATGTACAGAAACCAGAACGTGCATACGCTGGCTTTAACACGCCCAACTTATATCTTTCAATAAATGCCAGGTTACTTTTTCGAAAGTCATACGTAATATATGCTTCATTATATGCCAACTCGTATCCAGGAATATTTTTTGTAAGATCCGAAAAAAATTCCAAGTTTCCATCTATCTCGCAAAGCATTCCTATATACAATCCGCCAGATTCATATTTCCCTACATGAATCATAATTTTTTCTGTTCCATATTCCCAATTGTAATCTAATATTCTCCTGTTAGTCATAGATTTTCCTCCTCATTACGCAGCTCTCTGGTTAAAAAACTCAATTGGCAGAAGAAATGTTCCTCTCCTATAACTGCCTTCATTATTTACAGTTGCCATACCACCTAAACTATCCAAGTACTGTTTTCCGTTTTTGGAAGCAGAAATGTACATATAGTATTGTGTACGGATAAATCCCGACTCTTTTTGTACCAGCCCCTCATAATCATTACTCAGAACAAGTTGTGCCGACATTTTTTTTGCTTTCCGTCTTAACAGCCGCAGTACTATCTGTATAACTTCCTTTTGCTTTTCATCAGAAATCCCTTTAAAATATGGACGTTCCAAAAATAAAGTAAGAACTTCTTTTTGCTCCTTGCTATTCCTCTGGCCTGGTGATTCCGCTGGTTTCTCTTTTGTAATATCCACAAACTGTAAGCAACGGTTCACATCTTTATTTTTTGTCAATGTCCCTTTCGTCAATCGTATAAATGCCCGAAAAACAAACTGGTCATTCAAAGATAAGTATAAGACCTTTTTATTTGCATCAAAGGCCGATAACAAACACTCCTTATACCCACCATCCCGGTAAGAAAGGCACGTATGTCCTACCAATTCACCAATTTGCATAACCGGCAATAGCCGATCTTCTTCCCAAAGTTTTGCATTTCCATTCTTGGTGACTAAATTTTCCCTCCATGCTACTTCATTTTCTTTTGAAATTTCCAGTGCAATCTCATGTTCCAGATCACCTTCATGATACTTGACATCATAAAACCTGTCTGCAATTTCTGCCAGGCACAGTCTTCTAATCTTTTCCTTCTCTCCTTCTGAATTTTGCAAGAATAGTCCGATAATTTCTGCACCGCCTTGATATAAGAATTTCCGAACACCTTTTTGATTTTCTTCAGCAAAAGAAGGTTCGATTTTTAACTGCTGGCATAACGTTTTCCATGTGGTATCAATTTCAGTTACCTGTTTCATCACACTTTCAAAATCTGGATACGCTTTCAATCTTTCCCGGTTCTTAAGCAAAAACAAAAGATGCTGCTCTGACTTAGCTCCTGGAATAAATCGTTCCAACTCTTCCCACTCTTCAAGAATCCGGATTGCGCAGTGCCACGACAGATTTTCCACATGCCCCAGTTCCCCATAAATCCACTGGGATAACGGCTTCTGCAAGAATTTCTCTGTTATCTTATCCAGACTTTCTTCGCTGATATGTTGGGAAATACATTCTTTTCTTACAAGTTCCCGTACTATTTTCATACGTTCATCATATTTCAGAGCATATAGTTTGTGATATAGCCGAACATATTGTTCTCCTACACTTGCAAATAATTTCAATTCAGCAAAAGTATAGTCCTTTTCGATTAGATGTTTCTTTATTTCATTTGGTAACTCTCTCAAATCATATGCTTCCTGAAGATTTTTCCCATTCAGCGTATTCAGATTTAGGTATGTTGTATATACATCTTTACCTGAATCCGTGAAGTTCGGAGATTTTTAATGTTGATCCCTGAAGGGAACAGATCAACACTGAGAATTTCTATTCTGTGGCATGCAACACTTCTTTGTAAAGATCATCGTTGCCTTAAGCAGCATGTTTATCCACAGGCATTGCCTAAAAAGGGCAGACGCCCCCCTTAAGCGCTACCTGTCATGGCGAAATATAGAAGTAAAATAGAAAAAATCATCACATACTGAATTGTGCAAATGCAGTATATATTTCGGCGAACGTATGTCGCCAGACATTACTTTTGCCCAGACCCATAATCAATTGCCGTGCATGCTCGGTAACATGGCTTGCCATCATAATCATGTTGCTGATAACCGTACGGAGTCTGCGACGATGTACCTTATGGCGTGTTTTTCTTCTGCCAATGGATTCCTGTCCAATCATCCGCAGGATATTGTAGGCAAGAATGGTCAATTCAAGCACCAGTTCATTGGTGTCAAACTTTCCGGAAGGCAGCCGTTCCACATCCATATCGGTCTTGATTTCACTGTGAAACTGCTCACATTCACCATGGGCATGGTAATTCTGAATGACTTCTTCATCTGTCATCCCGATATTCGTCCACCAAGTGTTCACTTCCAGATCAGAAGGAAGAAGAAATTGACCATATTTATCGATGGTGCGTTCTATGATTTCGTATCCTGTACGTATGGTAACGGTTTTATCACTGCCATCCACTGTGTGATAAGTGACATCTTTCCAGTCACTTCCAATATAGACGGTTTTTCCGTCACGTGGGGATGTGATATTTTGCGAGTTGGTTTTTGCCATCTCGAACCACGCTTCCCTGCTTTCACGGCGTAGATTTCGTTTTATAATGAAATAACAGCCGCTTTCCAACAGAATTCCAATGTTCTCTGCGGCATCATTCCCGGAATCTAAGCGGATAAGGAGCGGCTCATTTGTGAGTTGTTTACACAGTTTAATTGTTTCACGCAGAAAACCGGGTGTGTCGCACTGGCAATGTTGCCTTCCCTCACGCAGTTGTGCATTGATTAGATACCCTTCCGTTCCGATATAAGCCATGATTGGAGCATATCCATCATACCCTTTATAAGTACGTGATACGCCTTCTTTTCTGGTTTTCGAATTGTCAAATGGTGTGACATCAATGTCAACCGGAACGAAACCATTGGGAAGTTTGGAAGGAACGATTCCATTGGAACGCAAAAGTTCCACGTTTTCTGCCAGAATATGTTCTCGCTGGGAAGAGCCAATATCATCCATCCTCTGGCGGAGGGTTTCTTCTGATGGAATGTTGTAGGCGATTCCAAGAGCACTTTTATAAAAATCCCGGTCATCATCCATTTCATGAACAGCCTGAAATTGTGGTTTCCCCATACACAACATACCAATATAGGAAAGGAGAATGTCGCCATTTTTAATCTGATGCTGCGAACGGTTGGGAGTTACATCCATTCGATTGCAGCGTTTTACAAAATTGCTTTTGCCAAGGATAGCACCTACAACAGCAAGACCGCTTGCAGGAATAATACGTTCATTGGTAAATTCAATTTTTATATTTTTCATGATATTCTCTCCTTTGTAATGTAAATTTCTAAGAAGATTATACCAGAAAGAGACTTCACCCAACAGGTGAAAATAAAAAATACGGAAACATCTTGAAAACCATTGGAAATTCAGCCCTTTCGATGATTAAGGGGAGTTGAACTTCACGGATTCAGGTCTTTATCCAATAAAAGTGAAAATCTGGATAATCTCATAAAGGCAGAACTATTCTCTTTTACCACTGAAAGAAAATGTTTTTTTCTATGCGTAATTGCATAGATTAGCAGGTCTTGCTTTTTATCATATAAGTGTTCCAGATTCATCTCTGAAAGATAATTGCCATATAGGAAGTTCAGATAAGAGGTACGGTTTTTTACCATTTTGATAATTTCCTCATTCTTTGCATCTGGAAGATTCCGCTTTAACTGTTTCAAATCATACACCAACGCTTCACTCTCCATCCATCTTTCAAAAAATAGTTCCAGACAATCATCTGGCAGATAAGATATCACAATCTTTAAATCTCTTAAAATAGCATCTGCATTACTTCCGATTTCCTCCATTTGTTTCAGGTTCAATCCACTGGAAATTCTCCAATCAGTTGAAAATGTCTGCAGTATTTCCTGTACTTCCGTCTGTTCTAAGTATCTCCATATTGTACGTTCTGAGATTATGTTATTGATTCTGCCCGCTTTGAAAAACGGTTTTACTAGCAACATACGCTCGGACTCTGACAATTCGGACAATGAGATTTCTGTAAAATTCCTCATTTTTTCTAATCCATACATCAGTACTGTTTTCTGCTCATCGTCAAACCCGTATTGTGAGTAATACCTCAGATATTCATACTTCCATTCACTAAAAATATGTTCGTCTGTCAAAACCCTGTACAGTTCCTCATACTTATAATCTGATAATAAACTATTCTCTTCTGCATGTGCTAATAAAAGACTTAACCTATCGGTGTCTATCTTGTCTTCACAATTTAATTTCAAAAGGAAAGATAAAAAAACTGAATCTTTGATCAGATAGACAATTGCCTCCGACTGTAATGCAGCTATAATCTCACCCATATGCATTTGATTGACTTTTTTACAAAACTGCAAAAGTACTTCTTTTTCTTGCTTTTTCAGGAAGTCATATGGCACTCTCGCCTGTGTCATTTCCTGATACAAAGATAAATTCTTCCCTATCGCATCAAGCAGCTTCATATACTTCTTCCTCCTTTTCCACTTCCACCTTGTCAACAATCTTTTTCAGGTCAATAAATTCTAAAATTTTTTCTTTCCAAAGAATGCTTAACACCTTCAGCAACCCCTGTATCTCCCTTTCCTTCAAATACCTCACGGGGCTTCCCTTAAAGGAATCAAATAAAAATTGTTTGGTAATGTAATACTTTTCTTGCCTTTCAGCACTTCTATACGAATATCCTGAAATATAATTCTGAAGTGTACCGAATAAGCAATTTTCCTTTTTCCCTAATGAAATCTGATTGTTAAAGTCTTTGCGTATCTCTCTTTTTGCCATCAACTGTTTGTATTCTTGATGACGCAATTCCTTTTTCTTCTTCTGTTCTTCCAACACAGATATTTCCTGTTCCGTCAAATAAATCCTCCGGAGATTTTCTAGGTCAGATCCGTCTGTGAGACAAGGTTCCAGTCTATGGAAAAGCTGTTTTGCATCCTCCCGTTCAAACCAAAGAAAATTATTGGTATCACTCAATATCCGTACTAAAAAATCAACATATGACTCTGTGTATTCATGGAAAATATGCTGTTCTATTATCCGGAACAATTCCTGATGCTCTTCAACACTTAAAAATGGACGGATGAAGTCCAATGAAGAAAAAGAAAGTTGATTCCTCCAATCACTTTTCATTCCTATACTGTCCCATAACAACTTCTCAATTTCAAACATACTGGATTGATTCGATATGCCAAAACTTGTTATCAATTTCATGAACATTTCATATGAGTTCGGTGACGAAAGACCTTTGATATAATTTTGCAGATAATCGGCCATATAAAACCACTTTTCCCGTATTTTATTTTTGGGTATTTCCACCTCGTTTAAATACTGCTCTAACAATTCTAGTGGCTCTAGATGTCCCCGTTCTACAAACTGTGGAAACAATAAGGAAAGCGTATAATTTTTTCGTTTCCAGAACATTTCTGTAATCTCTTCACCTGTCAAAGAAAAGTATGCTGACAAATACTGTTTGAACTGTTCAGATGTGTAGGTATTTTGCTGCAATGTTTCCAATACCCAGTTTTCAAAAGCATCTGGTGTAAGTATCTGTTTCAGTTCATGCCATTTCGTATCTGTGAGATCAATCAAAAACCAATTGCTATGCCTTTCTCTATAATTGTCACATTCGTATAGCAGCTGATATGTTTTTATATTCTGAACTTCCAACCTGTAATAAAGGTAATCCATGATACCGTTCTCCCCTTCTAATCGCACTGGAAAATAACGATACTTTTCAAAGAGGGTTCTACAAAGTTCATACGCTTCTTGAGAATAATCTTCCTGTCCACTCAAAAATAAAAGACATGTTTCAACCGCCATTCGCTCTGCAGTCATACCATCTATTTTAAGTTTTGTGTAAAGGTCGGTCTGAAAAAGCAATGTCATACTAAGAAACATAATCTCTCTTTTCGAGTATCCTGCTTCTATTAGCTTTTTCCTTGCCGTACTGCCTTCTTTTGCATAACTGCATGGAAGCCGGAACAGATATTTTAATACTTCTATATCTTTTTTATGGTAATTTTTCAACTTGCATGAAAATTTTCCCGTAAGCCATATATAGACTTCTTTATAAGCATAAACTGAGAAATTACGTTCTGTTCCAAGCAGCTGGTTCAAATCGTGTTTCCGCGTCTCCCAAAACTCATCATCATACACAAACATATGCAGCATAAAAAGCAGTTCCTGCAACTTCTGAATAGGACAATTGCACATTTTCTGATACAATTTTGATTTTTCCTTGTCATCACAGAGATATAGGATCCCAGTCATATAAATATCATTTTTTGCAAAAATTCGTTTGAACTTTTTCCAAAATGAAGCCTTCTGCTTTCCAACAAACATACCGGCATTTTGAAATTTCCTGGTTTCTGCAAGTGCAAGACCAAGTGAGCGTAATTGTTCCACCTTGACCTCCATTTTTTCTTCTAGACGTTCCAATATCTCTCCCGGATAATGCAGGCCGTATCTCTCTTCCACGCCCTGTTCAGGACAGCTGAAAAATAGAGCATGGTCCTGAAATTCTCGATATGCCTGTTCTCTGTTCGTATTTTCTGACAATCTGAGAATCAAATCTACCATTTGACAGTAAAGCTCCACATCAAAAATATTTTCAAAAAATTTTTGTAACATTACATCCCTTCTTTCTTTTGAGGGAACCGCAAAACGGTTCCCCCTATCCATCCATAAACATCCGTAAATTTTATCAGGCTGCTATCACCATCTGCTCTCTACGGAAATACTGCTGTTCTATCATGCTTGTGTTTTCCAGGTTATTTACTTTTTGATATCTCTCTGCTTCTCTATAAGTAGTGAACGTAACTGCTCTTTGAAACTGATCTGAAAAAACAGTTCCCGTCCAATATTCTGCTAACCCCTCTAACTCGTACTTATGCGAAAGCAGTACCCACAAAATTTCACAAATCCATGCTTCCAATCCAACGTAGCATAAATGTTGGCTGATACACTCTGCCGCCTGCTGTTTGCTACGAAAACGTATTGCCCGTTCCGGCGGGGAACTTCGTATACTTTTTTTGTTATAACCGCTCAGATATTTTCCCGTTTCTAGCTCTATGATATATCCACCGGAAAACAGCTGATCCATATCCATAGTTTCATTTTTATCTCTTATTTTTCCCGCCATATTTATTCGTGTCCTCCTTTCCAAAATAAAAACAGCCTGTTTTTGGCTGCCATTCTTTTATCTCCGTATTCGTTTTAATATTTCCCTCGCAAGCATAACCGTAAGCGTGTCTAGATCCGAAATATTCAGATACCCTTCCTGATAAATTCTTTCAATCGTTTCCTTATCATCTCCAATTGCAGCCGCCATCACGATAATACCCTTTGCTTCAAGTTTCTTTTTGATATTCCGAATATCTGCTTCTGCCTCTTCCCCACAATACAATGCACCATTGGGGCGGCCGTCACTGATACAAAATAAAAGCTTTGTCCGTTCCGGTCTTCTGGCTAGTTTTTCACCTGCATAGATTAATGCTGCCCCGTCTCTATTAGATCCTGCCACATCTATAGATGCGATACGGTAACAGTCATTTCTGTCCGGCTCAAATTCTGCAAGAGAATGGAATGTCACAAGTTCTTTCCGTAAAGTTCGTCCTTCTCCGTTCGTATGGTGTCCATAAACTAGAATCGGAATTCCCACGCTGATACAGAACTTATACAGACACAGACAACAACCTCTTGCCTTTTCCAAACGCCTTCCCCACATGGAAGCTGACAAATCCATCAAAACTACAACCGCTGCATTTAACGTCCTTGCAGGCTCTCTTTTCTGATAAAAACGGTGAAATGGATCATAAAGCATCTGCATATTGATGGAAGTCCCAAAAAACAATTGTTTTTCCCTACGTTCCCCTTGCTGACAGAATGCCGGCAGCAAAACAGCATTCATTTTCCGTACTGTCTGTTTAATTTGTGGTTCTAATAGTTCATACCGCATGATATCCCGCTGGCTTATCTGGGACTTACGTTCCACTATCATTTTCACTTTTTGGTGATCCCCATTAAACTCTGTACCGTATAACTCCTGTGAAAGTTCCTTTAAAATTTCTGCATTATAGTTTTTTTCTGCTTTGGATTCTGCAATTTTTTCTATACAACGTAACAGCTGTTCTTTTGTTTCAATTGGTTTGATTTCCCTCTCCTTCTGCTCCCTCTTGAGTTCTACCGAAGTGTTATTCATTCCTGTTTCCTCTTTGGGACAAAGAAAATCTGGGAGTTCTCTCTTAATTTTTACCCATTCTTCCTGAATCCTCTGCTCTGTGTTAGGTGAAACGGCATCTTTTTCAGCACTTTCCTTTTGCCCGTTTCCATTCTTTTCTGAGTGCGGTTCTTCCTGTTTTATATTTTTCTCCATCTCTTCTATCTCTGTTTTCAACAATTCCCAAATCAGTAGAAGAAGTCTATTGACCGCTTTCAGACGTCCCAATGGTTCTTTACATCTGACTCCAATATCAATAACCGGTTTTGTCTCTTCCAGCAAATCAAATAAAATTCCTGTTTCCATCTCCCAGTTATTTACCGTTCCTGTCAGAGAATATTGTGCCATCAGATTTAACATCACTGATACCTTTCGGTATCCCTCTTTTAATTGGACTTTCATACTGGGAACTCTCTCCATGTTCCGCATACGGTTCTGTAAAATTCCACGCCTGATACTTCCCGGATACCTTCTGCACATGATTTCTTCTATATACACATCTTCAATCATGTTCTGGATAAATGCGGCAGTCTCTGTCATTATACATTTTGCAGCTGGATGATCTCCGGTAAGAAATTCTTGAATTTCCATCATCTGTTCCTGTCCAGTCCAGTCTTTCGGAAGCGGCAGCTGTATCATCCATCTCCCTTGCCTCATTTCATCCAGATAGGTTTTTCGGAGTTCAAAATCTGACAAATTCCAGTGTCCGCACTCATGCCCCAAGATACCAACGATACTATCACTTCTTAATGCAAGCGTTGGAAAACTCATAGTTACCTGATTTGCGATATTGAGTAGCACCCGTAAACTGGAACATCTTCCTCCATAAGGTTCATTTGGTTCTTTTACAAGATTCACCGTTTTCAAAGTCCCCACCGTTATTTCACAGGCGATCGAATGTAACATTGTCCTGTAATCCGCCGATTCAAAAACTTCATAATCCTCCAGGTTTTCTTTTTCTTCCTGCACACGTTGTTTCCATTCCTGACGATTTCTCATAGTCCTCCTTTATGCCGCCTCTTCAAAAGCCGGCTCAATGAATGTACTTAAAATAGTGTCCCTTTCTTCTGGAAATGGGGAAACTTTACTAATTACAGCATTTACTGCTGCTTCCAAAACATCTTTTGATGTCATGTAATTCCACACCCAGTTTTCCAGTTCCCGGTATCCGCATACACCGCCGCGTATCTGCTTATCCCTCAGATATTTCTTGATTTTACTGATGGCTGCTGCCATCTGGTAAATCAGCTCTTTTTCCTTGCAGCCTGTTTTAAAAATGACACGTTCCGCCATTTCTTCCACACTCAATTCTTTCCGGTGCTGTACCAGATGCATTCTTGACAATACTGATTCATTGAACATCTGGCATCCGATATAATCCATGTTTGTTGTCATGATCACCACCGTATCCGGGTGTCTTTCTATTACTTCTCCATTCAGTAGGTCTGTTTTTGCGTCGTCATCAAATAGAGCATTCAGTCGAGTAAGAGTTCCCGGCTTTTCAATCATGGCAACTTCCTGAATTTCTATTACCGCCGGCATCCGGCAGGCCTGAATGATTGTAGATTCTGTTTTCACGAAGTCCTTTTCCATTTTCGCCTGTTTATATCCCTGCTGAACTGCTGCATTCAATATTTCACGAAATGCGGTTGCTTCATCAATTTCCACCTGGTAGTTCCCTGTCAACACTGCCAAAGCAGAAGCGGGATCTATCTGAAAATCTTCATATCTCGGCAATTCACTTTCTGAAATTTTTGCAGCCGTATCTACGTTTGGAACAAGAGATACCATAAAGCTCACCTCTTCCGTTCCCGGTCCGCATGTAAATACAAACCGAGGATACCCAAGCAGCTGTGCAATAATCTTTGTGTCTGTTGTTTTCCCTGAACCAGAATCCCCTTCCATCATAAAAAGCCGGGAAGGAGTATTTACAATCATGGAAAGAATTTCTTGTGTAGCCGTATTCACTTTGTAATCATCCGGTAACTTTGGAATCAAAGCCTGATACTTTTCCTCAACTTCCTTCCCCTGATAATAAAACGCTTTCAGTTCTCCGATTGTTGATTCTGTAAGCTGTCTTTTTGCTGTCAGCAGCTGAAACATGCCTACCTCTGTCTGGTTTGCACCATATAAACCGGATTTCAACCGATAAGACTCAATAAACTCACAATTTGTAAACTGTGGCTCTCCTATCGGTATTCCGCCGTCTTCTAATGGAATACAGGATTCCACACGCCGGTACAAATTGTCACAACAAATATACGCACTGGACAGAAACTCCTCTTCATCTATTTCTTCATTCATATCCAGAATTTGCATTATTTTTTCAAAATGCTGCGTGAATTCCATATCATACAATTCTGTTCCATAACACGTGCTAGCAAACGCAAGCAGTGCAATGTACCGTTCTGCTATATTCTGTTCCTCCTGTATGGATGGTAAAACCGACACCGCATCCGCTTTTTGTACACAGCCTTTAAACTTTCCATTTCTCCAATTATAAATCAGAGCATAACGGCTCTCGCCATTTTTACATTCCATACAATAATAATTTGTTGTATTGCCCTCACCGAACTGTCTGCCGAGCGCACCTTCCGTCTCTGCACCTGCAAATACCCCAGACAGCCATAAAATTGCACGTAATGTGGGCGCATGCAATGTGGCAGATTTTGCCCGAAGTGAATTATATTGTGAGCAGTCCGAAACTTTTGTACTCGTTTTGGTTCTTCCCAGGTCATGAATCAATTTCTGAAATAAATCCGGTAATTCCTCCTGAAATGTCCATGTTTCATATAATGCCGCCATAAAAAATATTCCTCCTTTCGTTCTTTTCTGCATATTCCAAATGAGCATCGGCATTCTTGACCATGCGTTTTCTTTATCCTCCTTTTTCGCAAATAAAAAAGGCAAAGCATGATTCTTTCTTTTCATACTTTGCCTGTCATTTTAAATTTGAAATTTATGCAGAATTCTCTGAAATTAAATACTTCCATCCTAAATGCCGATGGAACTAAAGTTACAGGACACATCATAGATGTGTAAAATAATTACAACCTTATCTTAGCATTGTCCATTCTTAGTGTCAAGAAAAAGAGAGACTCTCTTTTTCTAATGTCTAACACGTTTATGCTGCTGAAAGATAAATATTCGACACCAAAGAGTTAATCCCCGTATTCGGTTCTTTTTCACAAACGAGTTTGCACTTGACCGCATCTGAGTAAAATGTTTTCAACTGTACTTCTTTCGGCTTCATCATTGGAAATCTAATTTCAATCTGCTCATCATTGTACAATATAAGATCATTATAGCAGGTACCTTGTACAACCCATCCTACCTGATATTGTTTCATAAGCTGTTCTGCAGCAGTGCGAAAACATATTTTTAAAATTTCATTATAAACCGTATAATTGGGATGCACTTCAATATTGTCCAACACCAGACAATTATAAGGTTCATTGATCCATATCACAGAATTAGCAATCACTCTGTTCTTATAATAAACATTTACAATTCCAAATCCTCTTTCCAGTGCATACTGTTTTGCCTTGATACTGCCATAGCTCATGCAGCACACCGTTGCATCACCCGCTGTCAGATATTCCGGAGAACCTTTTGCTTCTACTAACACCTTAAAGTTACATAGTTTCTTTAATTCATCCGGAAGATTTTCTACATTATGGAATTTCATAATTTCCAGCACTTCACAATACTGAACCGACGTCAGTTTCTCTTCCAAAACTGTATGCAATAGGTTTTCCTTTTTCAGCCTGCGATAAATATGTTTTGCCTGTCTTGTTTGCTTTTTCAACAATGTTTTCACAAAGGATGATAATCCCTCATAAGACAGACGGATTTCCTGTGCTTTAAACAAACAGAGATATTTTCCACGTATGAATTTTGACAGGTTATGATCTCCATATTCACGAAACAAATCATATAATACAACATTTGGACAATACGTCTGTATGCGCTGCATATAATCTGTCACCATCTCTTTTTCCATTTCTGAAAAATTCAGTTTTTTACTATATGCTTCCATTACATGTTCTTTTAATTCCATCAGATAATCATTACAATCTTTATTTTTTCTAATAAGACTGCTCAATCTTTTACGGACTCTTTTTTGATTGGGCTGCAATTGTAATTCCTTTTCTATTCTGAGGTACCGGCATACGCCTTCTATAACTTTTGATATATTTAAAGCTTGATTATATGATTTTGTTAAAATAGCTTTCATTGCACCAGTTGTAAGAAGCATTTTCCCATCAAATAATGTTTGTACAATCAGATTCCAGTCATGGAAATAATTCCCCTCTTCTTTGTTTCTTCGTTTGACGATATTTTCAATACACCCGGATGCATATTTTTTTGATACTATATGATAAATTGTCTCACACATGAAAATAAACTGTTCTTTTTCATTCTCACACAATTCATCTAATTCTTTTAAATATTTATCAATAATAAGCGTTCTGTCCAAATAGAACAAATATAAATTTTTTGTTATATATGGAACCGGATACATAGGATGATATAAACCAAATTTATTAAAATAACTTACATAATATGTGCGTTTATATTTTCGAAAATACTGTTCGCCAAATTCTCTGGAGGTACGTTCCAGCCAGCGATAGCCTGATAACGAATTTCGATAGGATGTGTTATAGATTTTGCCTTTATTGTATATTTTAAGGCATTTTCTATAGTCATCATAACAATATCCTTTTTCATTATCTCTCATATCTTTCTTTTCTTTGTATCCAAATAACTGATAACGATCCAATGCTTTTTGAAAAAACTTATGTATAATCTCATGATTATCCATGCCCTTCGTTTCTTCCGGGATCCTGTTATATAAAAAATAATCAGATGTTATAGGGATCGTTTCTCCGAACATACTATAGTAATCAATCCATTTTTCAATCATATTACGCATGATAAATTTCATATGATTCTTTTTGTGAAAATCAACACCATCCTGTATCGGTTTCTTCAAAAATTTCAGCACTGATGATATATAAGCGCTTTCTCCAATAGGCATCTTATCAATCTGTCTCCAAAAACCATATTTCCAATTGCTTTCTTCTAATATTTCTAAATCGACGCTAAAAATCACATGATGAGCATCTTCTCCATTATCGTAATACTTATGCAAAATATGATCTTCTATAATTTTTATCCCTCTTTTTTTGCATTTATCAATACTATCCAAAAGATGGTAGGATGTACTTCTCATTTCTGCATGAAAAAGCTTCTTATTACGGTTCCATTTTTCGCATTGCTGGAAAAAGAATAACAATAATCTTGGTAAATATTGAAAATCCGGGCAATTTACATCAGCTATATAAATCTGCTTTGAGTGATACTCGGCATAAATCTGAGGAATATATGCAATAATGTAACACACAAGTTCTCCTTTAGAAAAACCTGCTACTGAATAATAAAAAAACTCCGGCTGCGTTGCTTCCTCTTTTAAACCTTCCATTCCCATGCGCATTTCTTCAGGATAAGATTGTTTTTCTAAATCAATAACAGCCGAAAAATACTCTTCGCTCATTTTTGTAAAATACATAAACTTCTCCTTCCATATTATTAAGAAAAGCGATTCATCGTAATGATGAACCGCTCACTTTTATTTTATAATAATTTTTATGATTTATGCACTACGCTGTTCATATGCATTCAATAATTCTTTTCCTACCTGTTTTAAACGCATTCCGAAAAGTGTATTACGTTTAGCCGTTGTATTATTTCGGATAGCTTGAGCAACTGCCCGTTTACTTCCTACAATAATCACCTTTTTTGTTGCACGTGTGATTCCAGTGTAAAAAATATTTCTCTGTAACATGCGCCAAAAGCACCCCAGCATAGGGATTATAACAACAGGGCACTCATTTCCTTGAGATTTATGTACCGACATTGCATAACCGTGAACCAGCGGCCAGTAATCATCATCAGAGAATTCCACAAGCCGGTCATCTCCAAAGTCTACGCGCATCACCGTCTTTCCCTCTTTCTTAAAAATGCTTACAACTTCGCCAAGATCACCGTTTGAAATATCATCCCTGTTTTCTGTCTGCATGACCTTATCTCCTTCTCGGTAAAGACGTCCTCCGTTCTTTATTTCTTTCCGTCCACGTCGTTTTGGATTAACCACTTCCCGTAACATCTCATTGAGTGCGTCGGAACCTGCCGCAGTATTCTTTTTCAATGGTGAAAGTACCTGTATATCATCAGTCTGTTTCCCATGTGTTTTCCAGTAATCCTCATACAAATCACGTATGATCTCTGACGCATCCTCCGGCGCATTCGCTGAATAGAATTCAAAGGTATCATCATATATAAGCTTTGTCTGCTTCCGATTGATGCGTACTGCATTTTCCACGATCGTACTTCCTTCCTCTTGACGAAAACAGGAATCAAGAATGGTAGTCGGAATCATCCCTGAAACGATCATCTCATGAAATACATTTCCTGGTCCCACGCTGCCAAGCTGATCTTTGTCTCCTATCATAACAAGGGTTGCATCCTTTTTTATGGCTGAGAAAAACCGGTCTGCCAGATACATATCACACATGCCAAACTCGTCTGCTATGATAAAATCATCTTCCAGTTTACCGACATGCCACGATTCCTCCTCGTCCTCATTCTCTGAAGGAATCCCCACTGCTTTCTGCATGGTCATTGCCGGAAATCCGGTTTTTTCATACATACGCCTTCTGGCACGCCCGGTCGGCGCACAAAGCAAAATTAAAGAATCTTTGTTTAATTTTTCCTGAATTCGGATGATAATGCGAATCAAAGTTGTCTTTCCGGTTCCCGGTCCTCCGGTGATGATAGATACCGGATACTGGAACACTTGGCGTACTGCCTGCTCCTGTGTTTTACTTAATGTAATTCCTTCTTCGGCTGTAATCTGCTGCAGAAGAGGCTCTATATCCACTTTCCTCCTCTTTCGCTTTAAAAGCCGCATCAACTCTGCCGCAGCTCCCATTTCCACTTCAAAATTTCGTTTAGTATAGATTCCACCACCATTTCCAATCAATGTCTGATCCTTACGTATCATTTCATTCCCAATATCTTTAATTATACGTTCCGAAACTTTCTGTCTGTCTCTTGCATGATTTAAAAGCTCGGCAGACCGTTCTACAATTTCTTCACTTTTCATAAACAGATGTCCTTCCTCATCAGCAGCACGCTGAAGCACATACAAGATTGCTGCTTTGATGCGTTCCGGATTATCTGCTTTAAAGTTTTTCGCTTTTCTAGCAATCGGATCTACTGTCAAAAAACCAAATCCTTTGATTTCACACAATCGGAACGGATTTTTCTTAATAATTGGATAAGCATTGTTTCCAAAATGTTCCTGTATCCGCATTAACTTGTTAGAGGTCACACCAAAAGGCGCCAGATAAACCATCAATTCTCTCAACTGCCGGCTCTTCTGATACCCCTCCATGATTGTTTCCAACCTGCTCTCGGTAATCCCTGAAACCTCCAGCAGTTTCTCTGGCACATTTTCCATAATGTACAATGTTTTCTTTCCAAATTTCTCAACAATGCGCTCCGCTGTTACCGGTCCAATCCCCTTGATCATGTCAGATGCAAGATAAGCTTTGATTCCCTCCTCCGTTTCGGGAATACAGATGCAAAACAATGAAACGTCCAGCTGCATGCCATACTTTGTCTCTTTCCATTCACCGTCCAGTTCAACCTCTACACCGTCACCGGTCGGAAGTTCAATCCCAACTGCCTGAAAATATCCGGTGTTTCCCGGATAAGAACGGACAATTTTTTTCGGTAATTCCTCTTCTGTTTGGTAAGCGGCAACAGTATAACCATTCCCAGCATTATAAAATATTCGTTCAATGGATTTTGCATGTATCATTTACTTACGCTCCTTTCCCCACGATAACCATAGATATTTTCCTTTTTTTACTGCATGGATATGATCTTTATGTAAGTACTGGATTAATATCTTTGTCTCGTGAGCTGGGAATGCCCGCAACATCCCCACTCTTCGAAAATATTTTCCTTCCGGCACACAGCAAACGCCTTCCGGACTGATGGAAAATTGCCGGATACCTGTTTTTTCTAATTTTACCTTCAGGTTCTGGATTCTTTCCTTCCCCTCCATCTGATACCAGACAACCGCCTTGCATTCTGCCTCACTTTTCTCATGCTGCATATAAGATTCCTTTAGCGGCTGCGTTCCTTCTTTTTGGTACCTTTCCGATAAATCTGCCTTCTCAGCTTTCTGATACGCTGAATTTCCCCTGTCTGATACATCTTTTGAGGTATCAAAATCTGTGCTTTCGGTCTGTTTACTTCCATTGTTACTCTTCTGTTCATCTTTTTTTTCCTCCCGTACAGTTTTTATAATAAACGCTGCTACTATGATGGGTGCCGCAAGACTTAAAGACTGGAAAATAATCATAAGAAAAAATGGCCATAAAAAAGGGGATAAAAAAAATCCAATCCCACCTGTAAGAATACAAAGCCATTTATATTTTTCTGCCAACCTCTTTAACGCTTCCATAAACTACCTCTTTCTTCCCGGGGGAAATCCCCCAGGATGCCTTAATCAAATTCTTCGTAATCCATATCATCAAACTGCTCATCCACATCATCATTTCTAGATGACCGACCTCTTTGGCTACTACTGCGGCTACTCTTTCCGGAAGAATAATTGGAATTTCTGCCTGATCTCCCCGAACTGCTTTTTGATGAGCGCTGGCTTCCTGAACTCTTCCTTCCTCTTGATGAACTTTGTCTGCTCTTATTACTTCTGCTCCTGCTTTTTGAATCATCTTCATCATCGTCCTGACTGTTCTTACTTTCGGCAAATTCAATCTCATCACAGCAGAGTCTTACACCGTAAACTTTATCCCCATCCTTGTTGGTGTAATTATTGTTTTCCATTCTTCCGGTGATTACGATTTTAATGCCCTGATACAGATACTTTTCTACGAATTCTGCCAGCCAGCCGAATGCCGTACATGGAAAAAAATCGGTTTCGTCACTATATTTTCTATCTACGGCAATACGGAAGTTTGCTACAACAAATTCATCCCCATCTTTCTTTGTTGTGTAATTAATCTCCGGATCTCTTACCAGTCTTCCCATCATAATTGATTTGTTCATGTATATCCTCCTTCATTTTCTGCTGAAAAAAGCGCTTAGAAACTTCTTTCTAAACGCTTTGTCACTGGTATCGTATTTTATTCGTATTCACTTTATTCGTATCCTCCTTTCTTTCAATTTTTCTTTACACCTCCTTATCCTTTTCTTTCATCTGTACTTGTCTTCATCCTAACCGCATACAAAACACAAAAAAGGCACTTAGAATTTCTTCATTCTAAATGCCTCACTTATATTTCTTGTGACAGACAGGAATCTTAAATTCCTCATAATTCACTTCCGGACTTTTCCGAAACCAAAATACACTATCCATCTTTTGATGAATACAAATACAAATTTCATTTTTATAGTAACACAACATATAGTGGCAGTCAATATGTATTCATACAATTTAGTGTGTGTTCAAATACGAAATGTTATAGATGGATAAGCCAAAGCCATCCATTTGTCCACCATTTTTGAAAAGTATTCTAAGAGACCTCTTGAGCAAATTCCCCAAAGCGGTATCCGACACCATACACATTCTGTATATATTCTGGTTTTTTTATATCCTTTTCTATCTTCTGACGAATCCGGTGTATATGCGCCATAATATTTGCATCATCCCGAAGATATTCTCTGTTCCAAACAGCTTCATACAGTTCTTTATAAGTAACTACCCGTCCATTTTGTTGTGCTAGAAAACATATAATATCAAATTCTATCTTCGTTAATATTATTTCTATCTCTCCGCAAAAAACTTGTCTACTTCCCAAAACAATTTGCAATTTTTGAAAATACCAAATAGTTGATGTCTCTCTAATACGATTTTGTAATCTAATTAAAGCTTTTAATCTAAGCATTTTTTCTTCAATATCCATAGAACACCCCCAATACTCATCTGCTCCACTTTCAATTGCAAATCTATTTTCCTCTTTCCGTTTCACGTCTAAATTAGTTTTTGATATAAACAAAATAGGCATGTTAGTTTTACGACGGATTGCACCTATAAGTTTCCTACTATTTTCTGAAAACCGTATCATTTCTATAATACATAGAACTGTTGTCTGTTCTAATATTAAAAATAGATCCAAATTATCTTGTATTGGCTGATATACTATGGGATATTCCCGACTTAAACAATCATAAAAAACACTTTGTTCATTTGAGCTATCAGCCATATATACTATTTTTTGACAAACTCTAACCTTTTCTAAATCTCCTATATATTTTTTCAAATTGTTTTCCTCTTATTTACTTCTTTTCAAACAAACTTTTTTAACCATTCCTCTTTGAGAATAAAGACTCCCATCGCATGCATAGCACTCACAAAATAATAATGGTTCCATAGCATAAAATCCTTTCAATTTTATGACTTGAGTCCATCTATAAGAAATTTTTGAATATTACGGCGCGGCGAAGTCCCCAATCAGGAATGATGACCCAAAATAATCAATTTCAATAGATTGAAGTTTATTCTTCCATATTAATCATTTCTATATATTTTTTTCAGTTGAAACCAAAAATACGGAAATAATAGTTTTCTATTATTTCCGCTAGTTTTCCTTTTTCCCAATTGAATTAACAATCATACCAATACATTGTGACACTAAAACTACCAATACGGTCAATGCATTCAATGAAACAAAGTCATTTATATCTGCAAAAGTACAGTACACTGTTATTAGAAAAATAATTACCAATATTTTTGTCGTTACTCGTTTACAGTGTTTTTTTCATTAGCATCTGACCTATGATTTATATTATCTACCGGTGTTTTCCGTTTAGTATAGTTAACTGACCTGAAATCGTATTGTAATCAATCGAATTCAATCCACTGTTTGATTTGAAGAAATCTATCTTTTCCTGCATGACCTTGACAACACTCTGTGAATAGTTTTGATTCGGCAGGGATTTATCATTGAGTATTTCATTCGAAAGTCTCTGTATTTCATGAAAATATTTATTATCGTCCATCTCTTTATTAAGCATTTTTGAAAGCTGAATACTCAGTTCTTTCAGACACTTAAGAAGGATGGGATTAAATTGTCCACATTGTCCGTCCAGGATCATTTGAATCGCTGTATCATGATCAAAAGCTTTCTTATAGCATCTTTCACTTGTAAGTGCATCATAAACATTAACAATCGATACCACCTGTGCGGAGATTGGTATTTCTTCACCTTTCAATCCATCCGGATAGCCCTTTCCATCCCATCTTTCATGATGCCACCTGCAGATTTCCCATGCGGTATGTACCAGTGGATGATCTTGCGGAAAATCCATGTCCTTAATTATAGCCGCGCCAAGCTCACTATGGGTTTTCATAATCTTAAATTCTTCATCGGTAAGTCTGCCTGGTTTATTCAATATTTCTTCCGGAATACGAATCTTACCAATATCATGAAGGGAAGAAGCAGTTGTAATCAAAGCAATATCTGCCTCTGTCAAAGGATAAGCATCTGTTACTTTTACCAGTTGTCTCAGCATCATCTCCGTTGCTGTTTTAATATGCAGGATGTGTTCTCTGCTCTCGCTGTTACGGGATCCCAATTTATTACTCATAATCCGGATCATGATATTATTATTTTCTTCTTTTTCGTAAACCTGAGCATAAATCACATTGATTCGCTTCTTCCAGCAACACATCATAATCCGCACGCATCCGAGCTGTAATCCGGTTGTAAAGACTAATGATTCCCGTTTCCATAGAGTCGCAGATCTCCATATCCTCAATTCCGGAACGGAACATTAGATAATCTGTTGTAAATCCACCAATGTCCACACCTACTACTTTAGGGTATGAACGTATCTCCCGGTGCTGCAGCATAATCGCCGCATAATCCTGAGGAAATGCCATAACATCTGTGATAGTCACATGATATTCCTTTTGCTTATAATTAAATTGAAGGATTTCTCCAGTTCCCCGGAAAAACGTCTCATATTTATCATAGAGTTCCGCAAAATGCTTCGGCGGCAGTCCTATTGGCATTTGAACTTGGATTAAATCACCTTTTTCGATATTCGGGTTTAATTCCAATTCCTTTGCTATTCCTAAAAGTGTCAATAAGAAAAATCTTTGATCGGCAGTCTTATCTCTCTGATATAGGATTCTCCTGTTACTCGGCACATAAAACTTTCCGTTACACTCCAGATAATCAATTCCCCTGCCTGGGCTAATATCGCTTTCACTGATTCCAGTCGTAAATACTGTATGAACCGTTTTGATATTTCTGTTTCCATGGTCGATTGCAATTCTGATTCGCTTTATCATATAGAATCTCTCCTTTTTTCTTTTCTACTTATTACATACGTTTTCTGTACGTGAAACGCAAAATAATAAGTAGAAAATCATAAAAAGACCTTCTATATTATTATATGTAAATTCTCGCTGTCATCCCTTATCCTTTTCATGATGCTGCTTTAGTTTAAGAAAGGATTCATCACTGACACAGTGTTCAATACGGCAGGCTTCAGTTTCCGCTATATTGGGGCGGACTCCAGCAGATATAAGCTGTTCCTTAAAGAATTTATGTCGCTCATAAATTTTCTCTGCAACTTTTCGCCCTTCCTCTGTTAAAGAAATAAAGTGCTTATCGTCCTTTGTAAGAAAACCGCCGTCACATAAAACGTTAACTGCATGACATACACTAGGCTTTGATACTCCTACATAGCGGGCAACATCTACTGAACGTACCTCTCCTATTTTCTTTTGAAGTACTAACACGGCCTCTAAATAATCCTCTCCCGACTCATACAGTTTCATGTGCCATCTCCTTTCGAATATCTTTTCAATATCACTGTTTCCTTTTTTTTATAAATTGATTCCTACATATATTTATGATATGATTAAAGAAAAACGAGGTATTTATGTCATGCTGAAACTTTATACTTTGCCTATAATAACTCCCGTCTGGACAGATACCGATGTACAGCTCCTTCCTTTTATTTCCAAACAAAGGCAGGAAAAAGTACTTAGTTATCGCTTTTCTATTGATAAAAAATTGTCCCTTTATAGTGCTTTGCTGACCCGTATGGAGATTAGTGTATTATCTGGTGTCTTACACCAATCCCTCCATTTTCAGAGTGAATTTATGCATAAGCCAATGCTTCTCTCAGCTCCCTACTATCATTTTAATTTTTCTCATACTAAAAGTATGATTTTATGCGGAATCTCTGACACACATCCGATTGGGGTTGATATTGAACGTATCGATCCTTCCCTAAATATCGAAACTATGAAGGCTGTACTACACCAAACAGAATTTCAATATATAAACTCAACATATTCCAATCATGAACGAACAGACCGTTTTTATAAGATATGGACACAAAAAGAGGCTTATATAAAATATATGGGCACTGGTTTTTCGGCAAATGCACATGCTTTCAATATGTTAGATCCCAAATTGTCCTCTAAACTTTTTACATGGAAGCAAGATTGTTATTTATGCTCTGTTTTCACAGATTTTCAAAATATACCCTCTGTACAGACTGTTGCTGAATCAGAACTTCGGGACTATTTTCTCAGTCCCCCTCTGCCATAACGATAGCATTAACTACCGTTATATTCGAAATCAGTTTTCTTTTCTCGTCTATTATCCGGATATTCCACACATGGTTTCGTTTCCCTTTGTGCAGCAGTTCTCCGACTGCATAAAGGTTGCCTTCCGCTTTCTTTTTCTTTAAATGATGTCCGTTTATTGTTTGACCCACGGCATAGTAGCTCCCTTTTCCCAGAAGATTCGATGCCTGTCCTGCTGTAATTTCTGCAAATGCCAGGATAGTTCCGCCATTGACCAATCCCAATGGCTGTGCATGAAATTCTCCCAGTATCATTTCTGCTTCATATCCTTCTTCTGTTAATCGTGTTCCTCGAATATTTAATTGTTCAATCAATGTCATAAGTTACCTTCCTACTTTTAACGTCTCCACCGCTTGCTTCAGTATGGCTGATTTATTGATCTTGACACCCAGCCCATTTCCTTCTGGACACTTCATCTTGCCATTTTCGAAAATTATTTCTGGAACGATAAAGTCCTGATCAAAGTATCGCCTGGAATCAGATAAATCTCCCTCCATATAGGTATCTGTAAGAGCTGCCAACTGTACATGTAAAATTTTAGAGATACCGCTTTCCACCATACTTCCAATCCAGTATCTTATTCCTTGCGTTCTGCAATACTGTATCATCTGCTTTACATAAAAAAGTCCACCCACACGGCCAATTTTGATATTCAAAACTTGAAAAGCTTCATATTGTATTGCTCTTTTTAATTCTTCCATGGTTTGTATACTCTCATCCAGACAAATTGGCGTTTTTATTTTGGTTTGCAATCCTCTATATTCTTCTAACGAATCAACCATAAACGGTTCTTCTATACATAAAAGACCCAGCTTGTCAAATTTTATGACATCTTCTATTCTGGAAACAGGAAAACTTCTGTTTGCATCAACAGCGAAATCTATCTCCGGAAAACAAGCTGTTACCTGTTTCATTTTTTCAAATCCATCTTCGGGTTTTATTTTAATCTTAATCCGCCTGCATCCCTGCCCATAAAATTCCTGTATCTTCAGCAATAGTTCCTGTACTGGCAAATCGCCAAGAACAATGCCTAATCCTATCTCTTTTTTTAGGTTCTCTTGAAAAACAGATTTGATTAAATTTTCTTCTCTCTGCTTAGTATATATATCCAATAAAGCATTTTCTAAACCTGCTATTGCCATCGGATGCTTCCGTTCAAACATTTTATGGATTTCAAAAGGATGTGTGATGTCCTTATCCAAAATTTGAGGAATATAGCTTGTTTTTAATGCCTCCCACGAAGCCTCTAAAGTTTCCATTGTATAAAATGGGCTTGTAAAAGAAACCACTTCTCCATATCCTGTTTGTCCACTTTCATCTGCCACTTCCAGGATAATAGATTCCCTGTGTTTTAATGTTTCCTTTGCTGTTCGGAAAGCAAACCGCATCGGAATGTCTACATGATATAGTGTAACGCTTTGAATCCTCATAGTTTCTCCTGCAGTAACTTCCTTACAATTTTTCCAGATGCATTTTTCGGAAGCTCTTTTCTGTATAAAATCTTTTTTGGTACTTTATATCCGGCAAGTTTCCCCTCCAGATAATTCCGAACTATTTCTTCAGGTAACTCAGATACAATATAAAGAACCGGTATGTATCCCCATCTCTCATCTTCCTGCCCAACTACAGCGCATTCTTTAATACCCTGCATCTGGTAGAGCAAATCTTCTATTTCTTTTGGATATATATTTTCTCCTCCGGATATGATGATATCTTCCCTTCGGTTGAGAATGTACAGAAACCCCTCCTTATCAAGGTATCCGATATCTTTTGTATTAAAATAACCTGTAATTACTTTTCTTCCCATATAGCCATTGATAAGCATGGGGCTTTTTAACCAGATTTCTCCAATCCCGTCTTTATCCGGGTTTTTTATGAAAATTTTCACTCCTGGCAATGGTTTTCCTACCGAGTCTATCTTTTCCGGGAATTCTAAAATATTGAAGGTTGTACTCTGGCTAAAAGTTTCTGTCATCCCATATGTCTTATACACAGGAATCCCTATTTCCATACACCTATATATTAATAGCTGTGGAATGAATTCCCCGCCTAACAAGAGCATTCTTAAACGATTTTCTTGGATATCATTAATCATGTCTTTTAACATAGTTGGAACCATTGAAACCATATTTACACTGCCCTTTTTTATAAGTTCCAAAACCAGTTCTTTTTTATATTTACAAATGGTTACCCTTGTCCCATTATATAAGCTGCGGAATAATATTGATAAACCACTCACATGGAAAATGGGAAGTATTACCAGCCAATTATCTTCTTTAAATACTCCCAATACTTGCGCTGAAGCCTTTACATGTGCATATACTTGTTTCCAGCGTATAGGGACTGATTTAAAGCTCCCAGTTGTCGCGCTTGTATTCATGATAACTGCAATCTGTTCTTCATCTGTCTCCCAGTCCAGTTCAATTTCTTGTTCCGGAAGTCGGGTAATATCTTCAAAATCCAGGTATTGATTCTTTGATGAAATAACCGTCTTAATATTTAATTTCTCTGTCTGATCATGAATCTCCTTCTCTGTTAAACGAATATTCAGCATAAGCACTTCTTTTTTTAAGAGTAACAAGGCATACAAAAGCAGTACCGATTCCGGCGAATTTTCCATTAATAAACCAATCCTAGGCTCCTGCTCTACACACCGATTTAATTTGCGGGCCAAACTGATTACTTTTATATATACCTCTTTAAAAGTCCAGTTATTAATGCATAACGCTTCCGGATTTTGTTCATACTGTATTTTTAACCATTCCATTATCGTACCTGCTTACGGAAATTTCGGGAACTGCTTAAAGTCTGGTTTTCGCTTTTCTTTAAAGGCATCTCTACCTTCTTTTGCTTCATCTGTTGTATAATATAGCAGTGTTGCATCCCCCGCGAATTGCTGTAACCCAGCTAATCCATCTGTATCAGCATTGAAAGAAGCTTTTAAGAATCTCAATGCCATAGGCGAATGCTGAAGGATTTCTTCTGCCCACTTTACAGTTTCTTCTTCCAGTTGTTCGAATGGCACTACCGTATTAACAAGCCCCATCTCTAAAGCTTCTTTTGCCGTATACTGACGGCAAAGATACCAAATTTCCCTTGCTTTTTTATGTCCTACAAGCCTCGCAAGATATCCTGCCCCATATCCCGCATCAAAAGAACCTACTTTCGGGCCAGTCTGTCCAAACTTTGCATTTTCTGAAGCAATCGTCAAGTCACATACAATATGGAGAACATGTCCTCCCCCGATGGCGTAACCATTGACCATAGCAATAACCGGTTTAGGGATAATTCGAATCAAATGCTGCAGATCCAGAACATTTAATCGTGGAATATTATCTTCTCCTACATAACCTCCATTTCCCCTTACTTTCTGGTCCCCACCTGAACAAAATGCTTCTTTTTCAACTCCTTGTCCGTGATTTGCTCCGGTAAGAATAATTACTCCGATTTCCGCATCATCACGTGCCACTGTAAAGGCATCTATAAGTTCCATAACTGTTTTGGGACGAAACGCATTCCTTACTTCTGGCCGATTAATTGTTATTTTTGCAATCCCATGATAAGTTTCGTAAATAACATCTTCATAGTTTCTGTTTACTTTTTCCCATTTAAATACGTGCATCAAAGTTTCCTCCTTCATAAAAAGCATTGAATTCTTCTAAGTTTAATTGCTGCTTCGCATCGGATAAAGCTGCCGACGGATTTGGATGCACCTCCAACATAAGCATATCCGCCCCTGCTGCTAAGGAAGCTTTCGCAACCGGAAGCATAATATCTTTTCTTCCAAGGGAATGGCTCAGATCAGATACTACCGGTAAATCCGTCTGGAGTTTTAATAATGCGATACAGGAAATATCTAAAGTATTTCTCGTAACAGTTTCAAAGGTTCGTATTCCCCTTTCGCACATGATGACTCTATGATTCCCTTCCGTCCGAATATAATCTGCCGCACAAATAAATTCCTCCAACGTAGACATCAATCCCCTTTTTAAAAGAATCGTTTTTTCTGTTTTTCCTAATTCTTTTAGCAGGCTATAATTATGCATATTTCTACTTCCCACCTGGAGAATATCAATCTTTTCTTCCATATACTCCAGTTCTCGGACATCCATAATTTCTGTCACTGAAAAGAGGCTATATCGTCTACAAATATCCTGTATGATTTTAATTCCTTCCCGGCCAAGCCCTTGAAAGCTCTCTGGCGAGGTCCTTGGCTTATACGCACCGGCTCTTAATAATTGAACACCCTTTTCTTTCAGAAAAGCAGCCGTTTTTTCTAGCTGTGTGTAAGATTCTACCGCACATGGACCTGCAATGAGCTTCCCGAAATTTCCGTTTTTTATCTGACTCCATATTTCTGTGTTCTTCTCTGTCATTTGTTGCCTTTCACTTCCTTTCTATTCATTCTTATCCAAAAACTCTTGTACAATCCTACAATACGTTTCTGGTTGTTCTAAATGCACATTATGCCCTGCATTTAATACCGACCGAAATAGAAAATTTTTATATTGTCCTTGTGCTGTTTTCCCTATTTGCGTATACTTCTTGTCCATATTTCCGCATATATAAAGAACTGGAAAAGAAACCATTTCTAATCGCTTTCCGCAATATGGGAAAATCCCCTGCCCACTGCCAAGCAAGGTGTTTGCCAGAGCGTTTTCCTTATTTTGAAGGCGTCTTTTCTTTATTTCTCTCTTTACAGAATCAGGTAGGTCTTTCTGTGTTTCAAAAATCTCTTGTCCTGACCAATATTCCTGAAACCATTGGATTCCATTTTTTAGAATATTCTCCGCTAATATTCGATCCTTTTCATACCTTTTTGCTCTATCATTATCTTTTTCTATTCCAAATGATGAGCTTTCTAAAAGTAACGCTTTTATTTCTTTTTCATAGTTCAGCGCATATATTGTTCCAATGCGACCTCCCATCGAATATCCAAGAATAGAATAGGAACTGCCTACAACATCTAAAATTAGTTCATGCAAATGACTAAGCATAATCGGCAGCGTATAATAGCTTTGTTCTTCTGGCTTTTCGGAATTTCCATGTCCAATAAAATCAATCTTATATAATTTGTACCCTTCTAAATGTAACTGATTCCATGTCGAATAATTTTCCGCAAAACCATGAAGACAGATCAATGGTTTTCCTTGACCCGTAATTTCAATATGGTACTTTATCTGTTCAATTTCCTTTATCATTTATAATGTTGTATACCTCTCATGAAGTTTCCAGCTTTTTTCTTTTTCCGTGCAGACTTCAATCACATATATTCCTTGTGAAGCCAAAGCCCTGTTCACGCTTCGCTTAAAATCTCCATAATCGAGTACTCTATGGTAATGGATACCGTACAATGTTTCCAGACCGCTAAATTGAATACCATGTGGTGTTGAAAAAAGATATTCAAAATATTTTTTCCCTTTTTGCGGGAGATATTGGAAAATACCTCCTCCATCATTATTTAACAATACCACAGTCAAATTAAGCTGATGTGTTTTCCCAATCAAAAAGCCATTCATGTCATGGAACAACGCCAAGTCACCAGTCAATAACACTGTTGGCTGTCCATCAGTTGCAATTCCCAACGCTGTTGAGACAGTCCCATCTATACCATTTGTTCCTCGATTACATAATATCTGTACTTTTTTATTCTTTGCTCTCCAAAAGTAATCAATGTCTCGGATAGCCATGCTATTGGCCGATAAAAGGCAGCTTCTTTCCGGCATGATTTCCTGAAGAATCTGTACAATCCTACCTTCAAATAGCTCTTTTTCTTGTCCCACAGTTTCCAGTTTCTCTTTCATTTTTCTTTGCCAAGACTGCCACTGATGTAAGTATGTATTGTCTCTATTTTGGTACAAAATCCCTTCAGCAAATTTACAAGGTTCTGCTTGAACAAAAAATGTTGTCGTCAAACTTGGATTTCTATATTCAGAAGCTACATCAATCTGTACACATACCGCGTTTTTATGAAAGGCTATAAACTGCTGTAGCCGCTTGGATACTGGAGCTTGTCCAAACATTAAAATATAATCCGGCACCAACTCCTTTTTTGCTGATTCATTTTTCAAAAACGAATCGTAAGTATCAATAATTACCTCATCTTCATATTGACGTATGTTTGATAATGGATCCGCTAAAACTGGAGCATTCAGCTGCTTTCCTAAAGAGATTAGTTGCTTTGGACTTTCCGAAATTCCTTGTGCTCCGCATATAATGATTCCCTTCTTATTTTCAAAAAAATCATCAGGAATATGTGCCGTTAGTTTGCCTTTTACTATCCGCACCTTATGAACGCTTCTTCCTGCCTTAAAATATTCTGTATTTAAGTCTGGAACCAAAGGTTCCCTGATCGGAATGTTAATCTGTACTGGGCCTGCATTCATACCATTACATTTTAAATATGCTTTCTGCATAACAATTCTCGGATATACAAATTGTTGTTTTTCATCTGGTATGGAAAGTTCTTCATAATAATTAAGAAATTCCCCAAAAATTTTATGCTGATTAATTGTCTGCGGGGCTCCAACATTTTGGAGTTCTGCTGGGCGATCTGCCGTTAAAAGTATCAGCGGAATTCTGGAGCGCTTTGCTTCAGTAACTGCCGGCAGATAGTGTGCCGTTGCCGATCCTGAAGTACATACCAAAACTACCGGTCTGTTTTTCTTCTTTGCAATTCCTAACGCAAAAAAAGCTGCTGACCTCTCGTCTATATTCAAATATGTATAAATATCTGGATGTTCACTAAACCACATGGATAAAGGCGTTGAACGTGAACCCGGGCTTAAAATAGCCTCTTTAATACCAAGTTGATATATTTCATCAACTATAACCGCTGTGTATTCGTTCATTCTAATTTCCTTAATTATCTTCTAAATTCCTATCAATTAAATCTGTATTATGTCAAGAGATCTAAGTGAAAAAATTGTACTTCTTTTTATAGAAGCAATTATGTTAACTTCCTGATAAATTAACTCTCGACTGTACGAGAACCTTATAATAATGGATTTGTGACTGTTTTATAAGTTAACTCTCGAGAGTTAATTAATTCTCGTGTCGTTAACGATATAACACGCACAAACCGCATAAATAAGCCATTTATTTGGAACGAGAGTTAATTTTACAGGAAGTTAAGAAATTATCTATCTATAAGTTATGAATTATTTTTGCTGGATTTCCAGCTACTAAAACATTTGCCGGAACATCCTTAGTTACAACACTGCCCGCTGCAATAACACTGTTTTCTCCTATTGTTATCCCACCCTCTTTAGAAGCAACCACTAATACATTTCCACCAACATAAACATTATTTTCTACTGTAATTGGATAAGCATATGTCCAACCTTCTATTCTCTTTTTAGGATTTGGACAATGCCCGGATGTATAAAAGGCACAATTAGGGCCTATCCAAATATTATCTCCAAAGGTAACTTTAGCCGCATCTAATATGGTACAGTTGCTATTCATAAAAAAATTGTTCCCAATTTCAATATTTTTCCCAAAACCACATTGAAATGGTTGCATAACAAAGAACTGCTTTCCTGTTTTTCCAAACATCTGCTTTATCATTTGATTTTGTGTATTCATGTCATCCACATCTAATAAATTATATTTTCTACATAACTTTTGGCACTCTATCATCGTTCCAAAAAATTCAGGATATTCGCTGGCTTTAAACTCTCCACCTTTTGCAAACATTTCTAAAAAACTCATAATTTTCTCCTTTTTATTTAATTCTAATAACTGAAAAGATATATGAATATCTTTCGTAATTTACAATGCTTCCAGAATAGTTCTTAACTTAATATTTGTCTCATCATATTCTTCCCGACAATTAGATTGCTTTACAATGCCACACCCCGCATATGCATAAATTTCATTCTTATTTATTAAAGCTGAACGGATACCTACTACAAAAATACCGTCTCCATTTTCCCTCACAATACCAATAGGTGCTGCAAATAATCCTCTATCATGTTTTTCATACTTTCTAATAATTTCCATAGCTATTTTTTGAGGTTTTCCGCCCATTGCCGGAGTTGGATGAAGCATCTTAGCCCATTCAACTATGCTAAATTTATTGTCTATAGCTACAATAGGTGTTTTTAAATGAAATAAATTTTTCAATTCCATAAGTTCTGTATTTCCTACTGTTACACTACCAGATGCATTTCGCATAGTATCTACTATTGCATCAACAACTATCTTATGTTCATAATTATTTTTTATATCTTTTAGTAATATTTCTCCATCTCTTTTATCATCGACTTTAGCTCTTGTTCCTGCCAAAGCATAACTCAAAATATGATCCTCTTTCTTTTCAACCAAAATTTCTGGAGTTGCTCCTATAAAGGCTTTATCTCCATAGACATATGCAAAGACAAAATTTCTAGGATTATTGTTTAATAGTTTACACATTATATTAGCAAAATCTACTTTTATATCAAACGAAACAATTATTTCCCTAGAAGCAACAACTTTCTCCACTTTACCTTCTTTTATACCTTTCATTACATTATTAAAAAGGCTCTCCCAATTTTTATAATCATCAGAATTTATATGATACGTATGTGTCTTATAATTCATATCATTTTCATATAAAAAAGAAAAAGTATAATTATAAGGAAATTTGACTTCTCCCATCTTTACTTCCTTCCACAAGTTCAGTTCTTTCTCCCGCAAATCATCAAAAAATGGGAAAGCATAAAAACTTACATTTTCAGTGTCTTCTACTAAACCTTCTACTTCATTTGATAATTTAATAGCACTTCCAATTACACAAGTTTTATTATTCGGATTGTAAAAAAAGAAGCCATTATTTACATATAATATTCTCAATATTTTGTTTATATCAATATATCTACTTTTCATACTACTGTTCCCTTCTATAGCAAAGTAAACGCAAAATTGCAGAAATGCACTACATAATGCTTTGATTCTTATATAAGACTAAATTTATTTCTACATCTTACATAATTTCTTGCTCTGCATTCCACATAGTTGTATATTTTCCATTACGTTTTAATAACTCATCATGCGTACCCATTTCAGCAATTCCTCCATCAGATACTACTAAAATCTGATCTGCATTTTTTACGATAGATAGTGTATGGGCAATCATTACCACAGTCTTTTTAACCTTTAACAAGTTAGCAATGGCTTCTTTTACAACCAATTCATTTTCAATATCCAAAGATGCTGTTGCCTCATCCAATAATAAAATTGGGCTATTTTTTAATATTGCTCTAGCAATAGAAATTCTCTGTCTTTCTCCTCCCGACAATAAATTTCCATTTTCTCCTATCGGTGTATCATAACCTTTTTCCATGTTACAAATGAATTCATCGCAATTTGCTGCTTTACAAGCAAGCAAAATTTCTTCATCAGTAGCATCTGGACGTGCATAGCGTATATTCTCGCGTATAGTATCATTAAATAAAAATACGTCTTGATCCACCATTGATATTTGTTTTAAAACTTGCTCCGCTGCAAGATTGTTAATAATCTTCCCCCCTACCAAAATAGTTCCACTATTTACCTCATAATATTTTGCAATTAAATTTAAAATTGTAGATTTTCCAGAGCCAGAATCTCCAACAATAGCAGTCAACTTTTGATTAGGTACTATAAATGAAATATTCTTTAAAACAGGTTCACCTTGTATATAGGAAAAACTGACATTTTTAAATTCTATTTCATAATTATCATTTCCCAATAATTCTTCACTTTCATTTTCTTCAGGTTCTTTTATTACCTTTAAAATATTATTTTTAGAAATCAATAGGTTCTTATAACTAAATAAATCAACAGAAATGACTCCTATTAATTTTGCCAATAACATTGGCAGCATACACAAAAGTAAGTATGCAACATTATCAATCTCCCCTGATTTCCATGGTAATATACCAATAAACATAATCAATGGTACTGTTAACCAATTTATTATATTAAAAATAAAATTTATCGGAATTCCATGAGCTTCATATTTAAAGCTAACATCACTAAATTCGTGCATTGCTTTTGTAGTCGTTTTATTTTTAATCCCTCCTACGCCATAAGCTCTAAAGGTTTGTATACCATCAACATACTCTACAATGCTACTAACTGCTTCAGCTGCAGTTGTATTTTTTATTGTTCCATATTTTTTCACAACGCGAAACGAAAACCACATTTCAGGAATCAATAATAATGCAAACAGTAGTAAAATTATGCCAGCGGGTAGATACAAACAGCTAATAAAAGCAACAATAATAACTGACAAAGTAATATTTTTAGCCAAATTGCTTATTTTGTGAGTCAAAATTTGTTCATAACTATTAACATCACTTGTCATTGTATTCACATACTGCCCTATCTGTCCTTTGGTAAAACGCAAAAGTGGTATTTTCTTAAACTTATCTCCTAAAAATAATCGTATATTTTTAGATACTGCAGCTCCACCTATTTGATTTTGTGTATAACCAATACTATACATAATAACTCGTATACAAAAAATCACTATTAATATACCAGCCACTCCCAAAATTTGCTCTACGGTAAGCGAGCGTCCTTGTAACATTAAAATTAGTAAATAAAACACAACGTAATTGCTTCCTGAGAGTATCCCCTCTATAATAGTTAATATAAGACCTATATTAAAATGTTTATTTTTTTTAAACGGAACATTTCCTCCCATTATAAAGCCCCCTCTTTAGCACCGTAAATAATATTTCTTGCCATTGTATAATCATTCCAAATTTTTTTATAATATCTATTTTGAGTATATATCTCATCATGTGTCCCAAAGTCTGTAATTGTATGGTTTTCAACAACAGCAACCTTATCGCACATCTTTACAGCGCCTAATCTATGTGCTACAATAATTACTGTTTTCCCTCTACATAGATTTTCAATTGCTTTGTCTATTTCTACTTGATTTTCAGGATCAGCTGCACTTGTTGCTTCGTCTAAAATTAGTATCGGAGCATCCTTGAGAATTGCTCTAGCTATAGCAATTCGCTGTTTTTCACCACCAGAAAATCTAGTTCCAAAGCTTCCAACTTTTGTATCATACCCTTCAGGTAATGACATAATAAAATCGTCAATTTGCGCCTTTTTAGCCGCTGCTCTTACCTGTTCTAAGGTTGCATTACTTCCCATACGAATATTCTCCAAAACGCTTTCCCGCGTTAAAAAGGTTTTTTGAAATACAATAGATACATTCTCCAACAATTTTTCGTAATTTATTGACTTTATATTTTTTCCGCCAATTAATATTGCACCTTCCTGTACATCATAAAAACGTGCAATCAATTCTACAACTGTACTTTTTCCCGCTCCCGATGCACCTATCAAAGCAATTTTTTCTCCATCCCCTATGTGTAAATTACATTCTTTTAAAATATCTCGTTTTCCATCATAAGAAAAACGAACATTTTTAACAGTGATATCATGTGCATCCGGGAATTCAGTCCCGCCTTCATAGATTGGCAAATTTAAAATTTCTTTTGTTTTTGTAATCCCATTCAGCGCCTGTGCAAAAGTGGTTCCTAATTGTTGAAGCGGCAGAAGTTCTATCAAATATAGTGACCCCACGTATGTAAATAACAGAAAAACACTAGATAAAATCGAACCTTTCATAAACAATAGTCCACCTATAGGAACAAGTAAAACCATTCCGCACTCAAGGATAATAATAAAAAGCGCATATGGTGGGCCCATTTTACGAGATATTTCATTCCACACTCGATTTCCTTCTTCAATAGCATCAGAAAATTTTTTAAAAGACTTTCCACTCATATTATAAGCTTTTATCAGTCGCATTCCCCTAATATACTCAATCATAACAGAGTTAAAATTAATTAACGCTTTATTGGAGTTTTGCATAATATTTGACATTCCTTTAAAAATTGCCATCATTACACCCCCCGCAATAGGTAATGGTATTAAGGACACCAAAGCTAAAGGGACATTGACTGTCATTAAATATATAAAAATAATAACAGGTCCCGTAAGATAACTTACTAATTCTGGAATATTATGCGCTAAACATAGTTCCAGCTTTTCAATATCTTCATTTAAAACTGTCTTAATTTCTCCAGTACTTCGTTCGTCTAATACACCTAATGGTACTTTCGCCATGTGTTCTGTAATCATACACCGCACACAAAAAAGCGCTCCATACGCTCCTTTGTGCGACAGCACACCAGATATTCCAAGCATTATCATTCTCATAATTGTAGTAGCCGTAATCAATACTATATTTTCTACTATAATTTGTATCGTACAACTTCCCGATAATATTGATTCCATTACTCGATATACTCCTATATACGGTCCGATAACACACACGCCGCTTATAAAAGCACATAAAACAGAGGCAATTAAATATTTTCTATTTTCCCCTGCCCAACGTAATAAAAGTCTTACTGGATTCTCTTTTCCAACATTATTCTTTTCTTTTCCCATTTTATAATTACTCCTTAATAGAAAATAGCGTTTGAATTTTATGTTTATTTTCTTTATTTATTAGTAAATCCTCCGTGACCCGCCCTTTGTCCAAGTATAATACTCTACTACAAGTGCGACAAACAAACTCGTAATCATGAGTAACTATAAAAATAATTTTTTCGCTAGACGCCAAGTCATATATCAGCTCAGCAACTCTCATCATACTATCATAGTCGAGGCCACTGGTTGGTTCATCAAAAACTAATAAATTCTTATTGCATACCATACTAACCGCAACTGCAGTCCTCTGTTTTTGTCCACCCGAAAGAGTATTAGGATGTCTTTTTCTATATGGAAATAATCCAAGCTTTTTTAAAGCATGCTCAACACGTTTATCATCAAATTTTTTTATTCCAAAAGAACATTCTGCCTCTACACTATCCGCAAACAGCTCATAATTCACATCTTGCATAACCATATAAGATAACTTTAATCTATCTTTTATTTTTTGTTTTTCTCCATTCCAAAAAATATCTCCTTCACTTATTTTGTGTAATCCGCATAAAGCACGTGAAAACGTCGTCTTTCCAGCTCCATTGTTACCTATAACAGCAATTACCTCACCTGCCATCACTTTTAAATTAATATGTTTTAAAATAGTATTTTGTTTATAGCTTAATGACGCATTATTAATTTCTAAAACTGGAGAGCCTTTAGCTATCTTCGATTCATAAATCGTTTGATTATGTAACTCAATAGCTCTAAGTCCCATATCTATTCTCTGGCTATCAGATAATTCTCTAAATTCATTTGGCGTATAAATATTTCTGATTTCGCCTTGTTCCAAATATACAATACGATCAACAATATCCATCAAATAATATATTCTATGTTCCGCTATTAAAATTGTTTTTCCTTGTCTCTTAATGAGTTGCAGATTTTTCCGCAACTCATTAATTGCAATCATATCTAGATTAGAAGATGGCTCGTCTAATAAATAAATATCAGGGTTCATAGCATATACTGATGCAAAAGCAATTTTTTGTTTTTCACCCCCTGAAAGTTCAAAAATATTTCTGTTTCGTAGTTTTTCAATATTTAGTTCCCTTATAGTATCATCTACACGTCCTGATAATTCTTTCCATGGTAGTGCTTTGTTTTCAACACCAAAAGCAATTTCACTATCTGTATCCACGTTAAAAAATTGTGTTCTTGGATTTTGGAATACTGAGCCAACTTCCTCTGCAATTTGATACATAGATAGATTCAATATATCATGTCCTTTTAATAATATATTCCCCTCTAAATATCCTTGGTATAAATTAGGGATTAGCCCATTTACCAAACGCGTAATTGTTGTTTTTCCACAGCCACTTCTGCCGCAAAGGAGTATACATTCTCCTTTTTTGATTTTTAAATTAATATTACGTAAAATTCCTTGCTCTTGTCCTTGATAAGAAAATGATACGTTTTTAAATTCAATCATCTCAAAAGCCTCCTTTTGCAAATAATTCTAATAAAAAAAACGAAATAAACAGAGCTATTATAAACCAATCTATCCATTTCATTTTAATACGCACCAAGCAAGTCCGTGGCTTTGGATTTTCAATTCCACGAGTAACTGCTGCAATTGAAAGTTCATCTGCCGTCTTAGAGGCTACCATCATTAGAGGAACATAGATACATTCTATTGTCATAACAGGATTTTTAATAATCCCCTTAACGGACGGCGTTACATCCCTCAAACGCATTGCATCTTTAATGTAACACCAGTCTTCCTTTACTGTCGGAATATAACGAAGCATTACTGCCAATGGAATAACAATTTTTTTAGAGATATGCGCTTTGTTCATCGCCGTCAAAAACTCATTTACTTTTGTAGTCGAAAGAATAATACCTGACAGCATACCGCAAGGATATACTTTGTAAAAAAGCCCCATCCACGCCACAAACATTGTATATATAACTCCTGTTTCCAAGGATAAAATATATAATGTCAAACAATAAAAGAGCGAAAAAAAGCCCAGCCAACATATGGCGCGTTTAAATTTTCCACATAAACAGCCGTACAAAAAAATCAAAAAAATCAATGCCCACTCATATCGTAGTGATGGCACTAACATTGCAATAAAAACACAAAACGCTAACAAAATCATTTTTGTTCTCGGATCAAAATTCAGGTATTTTCTTGTATTCTCTTTGTATTGTGTCATGCTGTAATACCCGCTTTTTCAAATTGTTTCTTTAAAAGCTTACTTCCAATAAATCCACTGAAAAGTCCTATTAAAACAGTTCCAACTAACATAGTGATAAGGACAACCCAATCTGTAGAGCTTAACATACTATCCAAATATTCCTGTGTAGTTCCTTTGTCAAGCATTGTATTTACCCACGCCTGAGGATTAATAAAATACGCAACATATGTACCTGTTCCTCCTAAGCAAAAAACTATATAGGAGATTATATTTAGTTTAACGCTTTTATATCTTTTTATATGTGCAACCGCTTCTGCAATCGCACCCCCAATTAAGTATCCCACTGTCATCCCAATATGCATGCCTGTTGCAAAACAAAAAATAGCCATAAGAAGGCTTGCAATAAAAATGGGACCCATTTTGGGTACTTTTGCGACCATAAGCAAATAAACAGGGCCTGCCAACAACGCTGCTCCAACAGGATAGTAAAAAGTAAGCGTCGGCATCATCATAAAAACCCCACCACTAATGCTAATACAGATAAAAATAATCGCAGAAAATACTCCTGTGACTATTAAGTCTTTAACAGTAAGACCTTTCCTATTATTAGTGCTTTTAGTTTGATTTAACATAAAACATCCTCCTATTTTTTATTTTCATCATTATGTCCATATAATTGACTTTTTAAGAACACTATGATAAGCTTGAATTAGTTTTATCTAACTATTGATTATTTTATTTGTTTCCATTAATTTTATCAATACTTTTCACGAATAATCGTTGAATGTGTATGATATCCCGTTGAATGTGTATGAAAGAAGGTTTCCTATGCATAGCATTGAACATTACTATCAAGATAATTTACTAAAACATGGTTTTTCAGAAATCCCATCTTACAATAACTACTGTCCTATAGGAAAGCTTTTTAAAGTACCAGAAAAGCAAGGTCACGGACTATACTGGGTATATGGTGAGAAAAATTTATATGATATAAAAATACACGATTTTTATTATCACGAAGATTCTTTTGTATCACTTGAAACACCTGAATGTCTTAGCATAACATACTATGATTCTATCGCCGGAGAGGAGCTTATGCCTTATCGCCGTTTAACAGCTGGTTGTATTAAAACTTTTATTGGTGGTTATAAACCATATAGGGCTATTTTCCATAAAAGCATACCCATACGCTGCATTGGGATTGAAATAATGCCAGCTTATTATGAAAGATATTTAAAAGCAGCATATCCCAACGAATATATTGATCCACATGATGCATTCTGCACCATAGATCAAACCCATCATTTTCCTGAAATGATTAAACTTCTCCGGCAAGTTTGGAGCTACCAAGGAGATGGTATAGCTGCTAAATTATTTTTTGAGTCTAAAGTTGCAGAAGCAATTTCATTGGCATTTGAATACGGGAAACACCAAAAAAGTAAGTATGTTGCCCAACTATCTAATCAAGATATGGAGTCTTTGGAAAATGTAACAGCCTATATTAATGACCATTTTAATTGTGATATTTCTTTAGAGCATCTTTCCAAAATTTCCTGTATGGGTGCAACCAAGCTACGTTCATCTTTCAAACAAGTCTATGAATGTACAATTAGTGAATATATCCAACAACGTCGTTTTAGCCATGCTGAGATATTATTAGCTTCGACCGATTTTACAATAGAACAGATTGCTTCTGCTGTTGGCTATTGCAATGCCGGCCGTTTCGCTCACTCTTTCAAAAAAAATACGGGATTATTCCCTGCTGAATACCGTAAAATGTCTCAAAGGAAAAAACGTTGAAATATATTTATCTATTATGTTTGAGGGTGTCGCAAAATCATCAGATTGGATGATAGAGTGATGCCCTCGCTCTATCATATGTAAAAAAAATCGGAAAGAATCTTTTGAACTGTTGAATCTTTCCAATTTTTTGCGTACTTTAATAAAGCTACCAGTTTTTCGCCTTTTTATGCGGTTTCTTTTACTGGAAATAGGTGGCTTCCTGTTCGCTCATTCTGTATTTTTGCATGCAACTTATTCAAATTATATCCCATACACAATAAAAGAATCTCCAGTTTCACTTTGGTTTTCCCACGAAGCAGAAATCTTTGGAATTCATAGTCATTTTTTAGAACTCCGAATGCTCCCTCCACTTGTATCGAGCGATTCATCCGGTATAAGGTAAGCGCAAAATATCCGGAAGCCTAAGAAAGCAGTTGAAAAATAATATGGCCGCTAAAAGCGGCCTGATATTTGTCAAGGTACTCAGGTTCTATCGTTTACCTTAATTATACCATGGATTGCGGACTCTTCGGAGTCCGTTTTCTGTTTTTAGGCATAAAAATGGAGCTATTGCTCCATAGATTGATTACTCATCTATTTTGCAACAGCCCATTTCCGTATACTATTTATAGTTACTTTCTATAATGTCACATGCTTCTCTGACACCTCCATCTTTTTCCATTAGCTTTCCTATTTTTAATGCATTAACTTTATACTTTTCCTCTTTTAACGCTTCAAATCGTTCTATCAATATATCTGTTTTTATTTCTCCCGTTTGAACATTAAGTGGAGCTGGTCCTAAATTAAGCATTTCTATTTGTGTTCCCCAGAATAATTGATCTGCTCCAAATGCAATAACCAATGTAGGTTTCCCCATTCTTACTCCTAAATGAGTTGTTCCTGATCCCCCATGATGTACAACTGCTTTTACATGCTTAAACAACCATTGAAAAGGTATATAATCTACATAATATATTTTTTCATTTGTATTTTCCTCCCCAGTCTTACTCCAAGACGACAAAATTGCCCTCTGTCCAGTGTGTTTTAACGCCTCTAATATTGCTTTCTGAAGTTGAGGCATTTTACTATACATCATACTTCCAAAACCGATATATATTGGTTCTTCTCCATTTTGCAAGAAATGTAGCAGATTTGGAGTAAACGCACCATAGTGCGTATATTGAATTCACTCTAGTTATTTGAGAAAATAGA
>OJSN01000469.1_pt1 | contig 40800 bp, 38 predicted proteins | sample 1599421 | NCBI WGS metagenome assembly OJSN01 (sample SAMN04168659, study PRJEB22393) | human gut metagenome | biome: human gut microbiome; feature: stool | host: Homo sapiens | collected 2014-05-12
GCAAGCACCTTAAAATCACCATCATACACTAAATCAGTAAGTTGGCAGCATTACCCGTTAGCACACTAATTTTAGATATCCTTTTAAGCTCCAATACTCATCATCAACAAAAATTGGGCTTGTAGCTTCCGAACTATAAATAATCGATCCTGAATTCTCTTTTCCACACTCTATCGCAAGAAAGTTTTTTACTTTCCCGCTCAGAAGAAAATCACGAGCGGATTCAGTTAAACCATGAGTTATTAGTGTAATACAAGCATTCTCTCGTACACATTTTTCAACCAGTTTTTCCTGAATATGCTCATCATTGAACCCAAATCCTATACATAAATACGATGTAGCATTTCGTATTGCGTTATCGGCCAAGTTAATAATAGTTCTAAAGGGCTCATGATATGTCACTGAATACTTTTCAATGCCAGGCGTTACAATTTTTGGGATATGATTGTCAGGAATTACATTTAAATGACTATATCCTACGATATCATTAAGTGGGCTGATAAACCAATCCAAGCTACCATGCACCTTCAGAATTTTAACAATTCGATTGCATCTAATGTGTTCAGTTCCTTTCTGTGTGCGACAAAATCCATGTGAAAAACCCGTGTAGTGATGATGCCCGGCTTGCTCTACTGCATATTCGGCTAATCGGTCATAATTTGTTGTTATGATATTTATTTCATTCAACGCACTTCTAAATAGAGAAGAAACTAACTCTGACAATGGGAAATAATTTGACTGTTGAATTGACTGATTAAATACATCAATATCTTGTGGATTTAATAGCTTCCATGTTAGATGAACAACTTGCTCTGTTAAATCTACTGGTAATCTTACTTCATGTAGCGCTGTTTCAAGATCTTTTCCACTATTTAGCATCGTTGAAAACTGTTGCCATTTTTCTCGTGATGCCTCATCACTACGACTAAGATCTATAGATTGCAATAAATGTGTAGCTAAAGCCCCCATACCTGATAATCCAAATGCAGCAGATGCTCCACTGCCTAAAATAATAGTTGGGGCCTGCTGATAAAAACGCTGAGCCTGTTTTGCGTAATCAAATTCACTCATATCCATAAGCTCTTATTAAAGGTATTACATATCAATTTTTCAAACCGCACTATACCCCTGCTTCGGGTCATTCTTATACTGCGGAAACGCCAGCTTCAGTTCCCCTTGCTCTACCAGCGGTTTTAAGTACTGCTGACGCAGCGCATTAGGGTTACGGCTAAGGATCTGCCCCAGCGCTGCAACGGAAATATACTGCCCCTGGCACACATTCAGGATCACACTTTTCATCAGCGCTTTATCCCCCAGACGCAGCCTTTCACGTGGAACCGCAGCCAAAGAAAATAGCGAATCCCGGAAAGCATCAGTAAGATTTTCAACATCATCAATATAAGGTCTGTCGATAAAGCGATTAAGCAAACGTCCATACTCATCCCGGGACGCAGGTTGATCGTCCCCGGCGTTATGTGTGGACCTCTTCTCGTTATATGTGGAGTTCCCCTCGTTATGTGTGGACCTCAGCTCGCTATATGTGGAGCTCCCCTCGTTATGTGTGGACCTCTGCTCGTTATATGTGGAGTTTCCCTCGTTATGTGTGGAGCTCACCACCGCACCTAACGAGAAAACTTCATCCGGCGTCATGACCGATACGCCGGGCAAGGTGTAATATTTGCTTTTTTGCTCACCTCCAGCGACCAGAAAACCTTTACTTTCCAGACGTGGAAGCGTCAACGTGACTTCGCGGGAATGACGGGTTGTTAACTGGCAGGCGCGTTCATGATTGACCCAACCTTCAATCGCTGCGGTTGCAACAATCACCTGTTCAAAATCATCAAGCTGATCGAAAGTCTCGCCAAATCGTTGATGCAAATCATCCAGAACGTGCTGCGGGATCAGGCTGGCGGTTGGTAACTCCAGTATTGTCTGTGCCGGGAAGGGATTTTCTCTCAGTCTCGGCATGCGCCAGTTGGTCGTTCGCCAGCCGCTAAAAATCTTCGGCATTCCTGAACCTGCACGTTCACCCAAACCAATCAGCAAAAACATCTGGTGTAGCAACCTGTTGCGGCAATCACTGACGCCGCCTGCAATCACATCCTCCAACGGCAGGCGCATCAAGCCGGGATTGCGAAAGCCAAACATATCGGGGCGTTTGACGATCAGAATAGAAACCCGGTCGGTAAAATCAGCATGGACCAGCGTGTTAACCAGCGCTTCACGCAGCGCGATATGTACTGGCGTATCCGTTTTGCGCTGACCCTCTTCAAGGGTAAACGGGACTTTCAGATCGGCGACCAGCTTTTGGTATACCTTGCGATAAAAATCAAACAAGTTCCCTGACCATGTACCGTCCGGACATACCCGATCCACCCAACGTAGCTCCGTTTTAGCCTCGGGCCGTTCCTGATAGTCCACCATGTAGTTGGGCGCTGCGGCAATAATTGCATCCCATTGACCAAACATGAGAACGCCAGCCAGCGTTATGCCCTCTTTTCCGGTTTCCCTGTCTTTACGCCATCCACCAACCATTTTAAATAGTTCAAACGGCTCACAGGCCAGATAAGGATGTTGCGGGTTATTTGCCGATAGCAGATTGCGATAGACTTTCAGACTGTCCAGATCGATATCGTCCTGAAAGGTATAGTGTTCGGAAAGCACTTCATTATCGCGGCTGTCGTGGATCTGCTCTGCAAGCATCCGCTTGACGGTCATATCATCACAAACGCGATCGCCTTCGTGCAGACGTTGATAGGTGTTACCAAATGGAGACTTTTTCAGGTGCACCGGCTTTTGTTTGCGCATTGCCTGTGGAATATGGATCGCCAGAACGTCCATTCCCTGCAAAGAGACCTGTTGCACATCATTTTCTGATCTCAGCACATTCGCACTGACCCGATCGCGATCGTTTAACTGATTAAACAGATCGGTCTTAATCTTTTCGGGATCAGCAATACCAACTGGTGTAAATTTTCCAGCCTGTTCTTTTACACCGAGAACTACCCAACCGCCCCGACCATTTGCCATTGCGGAATAGGTGGGCCAGAAGTCTTTCGGTAACTCGCCTTTGCCGTCTTTTCCCCCTGCCAGCTTGAACTCTACCTGTTCCGATTCAACAAGGGTTTGCAGATCTATAATGTCTTTTATTTGCAAAGGCATAGAGGTTCCTCTGGCTGAAAAATATTCGGCTATATGATACCGCATCTACCGAATATCCGGTAGGTTGCTAAGGGTACTGACGGATCTTTCAACCTTATTTATAATCCTTTCCGCCACATGACCAACGCCTCTTCAACTATCCCCGCAGGCAAAAATTCCTGCTCCAGACGACCACGCGGTAAGCAGGTTAAGTAGCGATAAAAATCGATCTCTTCATTAAGCAAGCCATCAGGGATTGCTTGCTGCGCTTTTACCGGTTCAGAAACGGCGCTATGGCTGGCATAGTGCTCAAACAACCCACGGTTCATAAGCAGAACATCAAGCGTCGGGCGACAGCGCCTGGCTCTCGCCAACATCAGTAGCCCCCAGCTATCCATGTCCCCCCAATAGGCAACGCGTTTTTCATCCAGAACAGAGCTGGATAACCATTGCACATCAAGGCCACACCCTAAAATCGCGATAGTGTCAGATAACGCTGGAAGTTGATGCAGACACTGTTCATTTTCAATCACCAGAATACGCGACGCGGGCAATGTCGTTTCCGCCAGTTCCGCCGTCGTCACCCGGCATTTTTTAAAAGGGAGCAATCCGGGCGATAATGGCACAACCAGAACCCAGTGGCTGGACTCATCGAAAGCGTCAAGAAAGGTGGTTAATCCCTGCTCGCTGGCTTCGCCGGAAAAACGCACATCCAGCAGTCGGGTTAATAACGAAATATTATTCTCGATAAATTTGGTATCCACCCCTTGCCCGGAAAGCAGCCTTAACGGTAGCCCTTTTGCGCAGCCTGGCTCTAATCGGCAGGCCAGCCTGGCTGCGCTGATGATGTCTTGTGGGTCTTTGTGCCGCCAGAGAGAACGATGGCTAACCAACAACGGATGAAAAATGGCATCAACCTGCTCAATAATTCTCTCCAGCAAGCGAAATTCCCGACTCATCACCGGATCCGCCGCTGCGTTGATCCAGTCAGAAGGGCCATTCAGTATCCAGCGTAACGGCATTAATACTGGCGTGCCGCTAGCCCGATAACTCACCTCTTCCCAATCCACACGCCCAACCGTTACTTGCCGCCATAACTGTACGTGCTGCAAAACGTACTGCGTTTGCTCTGCGAACATTCTGGCGGAAGGTTTGCCAATGGGCAGGCAGAGCGGCCAGCTACCTGGGGGAAGTAAGCGCTCAGCCCGAAGCTTTGCATTATCCCACTGCCGGGCTAGTTTTTTACGCAGTTCCTCAGGAGAATACATTTTACGCGTTCTCCCGCCGCTGGTAGTGTTGTTCCAGTTCTTCCCAGCTCAGCGAGGCCATATTCGAATCCTGACCGCGCCGGTGGACGACAATCGCCGAGCGAGTATGGTCGCGCAACAGGCGCATCTCTTTATTAGGGGTGATAAATACCGCATGTAAACCAAACTCTCTAAGCGCGGCAATGATCCTGCCCGCCACGGCATGAGAGCTACGGGAGAAAGCTTCATCAAGGACAATAGTGCCAAACAGCGGATAACGACTCCCCGCAGGGCATAGCGCGTAGCTAAGTGATGCGGTCAGCACGTAAGACGCGATAATCTCTTTTTCTCCGCCGCTACCGCCCTGCGAGCCGGTACGTGACTCAATCACATTACCACTCTGGCGATCCATCACCGATACGGCGAACTCCAGACGAAAACGGGGATCCAGCAGCGCCTTCGCCCCCAGGGTACGGTTTCGTTCACAGGCATCCCGCAGTTGCGCCACCAGCACCTGTAAGGCCTTATAATGGCTCTCGCCATTATCATCAACAAACCGGGCGGCATTTAGCTGACGCTGCGCTTTTTCAAGCGTGCGCAGGCTTTCATGAACAACTTTTTTGGTATCCAGACGCAGGTAGCGATCCGGCTGAAAATCAACCCTGAACATGGTTTCATTGAGTTCGCTGAGTCGCGCTTCAATCACCAGCACCTCATGATCGATATGGCTGAGCAGTTGCGTTACACCGTCGTCAGATGAACGATTCAGATAGTCAAGAAAGCGATTGAGCTTTTCCGGCAGGGCTTCTTCGGTCAGTTCCTGCAAACGCTGTAAATAGACAGGAATATCGTCTAAATCAGCCCCTGCCTCAACGAGCGCCCCGGTATCCACACGTTTGGCTTCAGACATACGTTTGGTCAGTTCAATGTTCAGTCGATGCAGTTCACCTTTAACACCCTCAATTTCTTGCTGAATTCCCCGCTCATGTTGACGTTCCAGATCGCGAATGTCGGGCAGCTGCTCCAGAGTCACCGCAGGAAAATGTAACGCGCACAACTCTCGCTCTTCATCCTGCATAGCTTGTTGCGCGGTTTGCTGGGCCTTACGTTCTGCGGCCCGGGCTGAGGTGAGTTCTGTATCCAGCCCGTTAGTGACTTTATTGGCGGCTCTGAGCTGCGTATCAAGTTCAGATTCAACCGTTTGAGCTTCATCAAGCTTTGCTTTCGCTACGCTGGCGTCAGAATCCGGGCGGATTAGATTCTCCAGCCGTTCCTTGAGCGCTTCCAGTTGGCCCTTTGCGCCGGGAACATCGATGCTATCGTAATCAATTTGTTGTATTTTCTGGAATGAAATGGCCTGATTTTGCAAAAGCCCTACCTCGCCTTTCGCAAACTCAAGTGCCTTGTTTGCGGCTTTAACCTGCTCCTGAAGCGCGGCAATTTCTTTTGCAAGGAAATTCAGGCGATCGCGGTTATCGAATCCCGTTAGCCAGTCTTCATCAAGGCGTTTCTGATCCTGCTTGTCATAAAAACGCTGTTTACCGGACATTAATCCCTGCATCGTCATGGCATGAGGCATGTCACGCAACTGTTCAGGGCTGTCAACACAATGCCTGTCGCTTTCCGCCAGTAAGGCTTTGACGGCTTCCCGCCACGGATGCTCTTTCCACAACAGCTTGCGGGTAAAGCCATCGTCGAAAAAACGGGCGGGAGAGTGCGGTAATTTGACTTCCAGCAACCGCACATGCAGACGGTTGTTGCGCTGATTTACCCAGCGCAGCGCTTCCGGTGCAGATTCTGGTGAAACCAGAATACGCAGCCGGTTACTGCCAACGGCACGTTCAATCGCACCGCGCCATTGCGCCTCTTCCGGTTTAACCTGAATCAGTTCGGCGACGAAAGGCAGTTCAGACTCTTCAACGTTCAGCGCTTTTGCCAGCTCGCTGCGAAACGCCTGATAATGTACGGGAAGGTTAGAATCCGGACGACGCGCGATCTCGGCGCGTTCAGTTTCCCGCTCACGCAGTTCTTCGGTAATGCGATGGCTGAGCGCGCCTTTTTGATACGCCTCCTCCTGTTTTAACTTTATATCATCGGCGAGCTGTTCACGTCGGGCCTCGGCTTCATGCTGATTCGCTTCCAGCTGTGGCTGGCTCAGGTCAGGCGGCAATCCAAGATTGCGGGTCAGCTGTTGATACTGGTGCGCCAGAGTTTCTCGACTACCGAGCGTTTTTTGCCAGTCATTGATGCGCTCGTTCAGTTCATCAATATTGGCGCCGCCGACCTGGAGATAGCGCTGCATACAGTCGCTAACCACCTTTTTTTGCAGTTCGAGCCGTGACTGGATCTGTTCTTCGTGAGTTTGTGCCTCACCAAGCTCAGCGTTAAGGAGGCTAATCTTTTCCCGCCAGAGCTGACTCGCCTGTTGGGCAAACCAGATAGGTAACAACGATTCCTGCATCTTCCTGTCAGCAAGTTGTCGCTCTTGCTTCTGGTACTTGTCCCAACTCAGAGCAACAGGTTGCAAGGACTGCTGCTGTTTACGCGCCGTTTCGAGTTCCTGATGAATCTCAGTCAGACCATCAAAACTATTGGCCACTTCTGTTGCGCGATCGAAGGCGGAATGGTCGTCCAGCACCAGCTCGCGGAAAATCTCATCAATACTGTTGAGCTGTTTTAACCCTGCCGCCCGGTTTAACAACGTAAACGCGTTTTCCCCCACTTCGAAGAAATCCCGCAGGCGAGCCAGGTACTGCTTTTTATTCGGGTATGTCCAGATGCCGGTCGCTTCCTTTTCCATTTGCCGCAGCAAACGTGTGCCGCCGTCATGGTAAACGTTCAACCAGTGCTCCAGTGTCTGCCCGGGGTTATCGCTGAACAGCCAAAGCCTTTTCATATCCGTCACGCTGGAGCTGGTGGAATCAAACCACAACAGCGCCCCCAGACGTACCTGTTGTCCTTCGCGCTCCAGCGTAGCGGCAATGCCGGTCACGGTTTTACCCGGTCTGGCAATATGCGATTGGCCTTCACCTCCATCACCGGGGCCGGATACGCCGCGCACGTAGGAGATAAGATCCCTGTCACTTTCATGACCGCCGGTTGAGGCCAGGTTGTAACGGGGATTGGCGCAGAGTAGCGTCATCAGGGCATCGACCAGCGTGGTTTTTCCGCTCCCGGTTGGGCCAATAACGGCAGTGCCTTCATGATGGATTGCGGCCTGATGCAATCCATGAAAACCGCCCCAGTTGAACAACTCGATGTAGGTAAGAATGAAAGATTCCTTCCCAGTCAGACGAACCATCTGATTCATACGTCCTCCTCGCTGCTATCCTTTTCTGACGCGTTATCTGGGGAGGTTTGCCGGGCAATCTGTTCCCGCAGCCATGCCAGTAATGCCTGAAGATTCATCGGATCGGCAAGATGAGCAATAATCGGACGAATCACGATCCGCTCATGCGCATCCGGCGACGTGACCAGCCCATGACCCTTTAATTGATCCAACAGGGTAAGCAACCGGGTACGTTCTTTTGATTCACTCCCCGGATCGCCAAGGTAAATCTGGAGCTGAGGGAGAAGATCGTCGATAGCGATCTGCGCCTGGCTGGCCCCGGTTCCACTTTCTTGCTCCCAGGCAACAAAATGCTGACGCAATATGGCGACTAATAATGATTGTTCCAGATTAAGCCGTTGCCGTCTCACCAGAGGGTGTGACCATTCATCCTGTTCTGGCGTTTCGTCAAGCCTGACTTTGACATACAGCAGACCGCGGATCTCATCAATGCCAATATCCAGATCGAGAGGTTCCAGAATGCGAGTAACCTCTTCAGGGTGAGTCAGTACCACGCGGTACAGATTGGGTTTACTGGCCTCTTCCAGCAGGCCGTATTTGAGCAATTCCTGAGTCGCTTCGCGTATTTTTTTCAGTGTTCGCGTTTCGCTATTGGTTGCATTTTCCTCAACCAATGCTTCGGCAACTTCTTCATCCAACGATTCTGATTCACTGCCTGTATTTGCAGTAACGCTCCGGTTAATCAGTTTGTCAAAAAAGCCCGCCATGCCAACTACTCCCAATCAATATCCATTAATGCCTGACTTTCCAGACCGGCAATGGGCAGATTAAATCGCCAGCGACGACCTTCCCCATCACTAAGTTCAGCAAATTCGCGCTGTGAATCAATAACCTCAATGCCCGCTTCTCTCGCCATGCCAATCCAGACGGCGAACGTTTCGAGATCGTGAGCCGGGGGCAACAACGCCGCCAACTCAGCCAGACCAACGGGACGATTTTCTTTTGCCAGAAGCTGCAACGTTTGCTGAATCAACGCCTCACGATCGAGACCATTGAAAGCATCCCAGAAATCATCACCAATCTGCGTTAAATCCGCCGCATGATTACTGAGATCCAATGTCTGTTCCGCTTCATCGTCCACTTCTTTAAAACGCAAGCGCTCAATAGCAGGGACACCCGTTACTGCCACACCAATGGCAGGAAGCGGAACCTCTTGTTTGCGAATAACCTGGCGCTGCCAGTCGAGTTTTAATGCCAGATTCAGAAATTCGTTAAGCAAATGGCCAACACGGTGATGTTCAGCCGCAAGACCGGTTTTCATAAAACCGCGAACATCGCGCTCGCTACGGGCGCGAGCCTGAAGTACGGTTTGCGATTCATCGACCAGGCGTTTAACCAGCCAGCGCAAATCATGACGCTGTAGACGGTTGAGCGCATCAGAAGCAGAAGGATGGCCAAGGATTACGCGCAGTCGCTCGCTCATTGCAGTCAGTTCAGCTGACTGGCGTAGCTGTTGCTGAAAACTGTCGAAGACTCTTCCCTCCGGCGTATTAAGCAGCGCGTCCTGATCGTTGAGCAGACGTTCTACTATATCACCACGGTGATATTGCTCACCGATAATGGATTGCCGAAGCGCACGGTCTGCCTCACGCCAGGAATCTTCAACGCGACGAAAGTCAGCCCTCAGGCTGGAAGCTAAATTGAAGACCTCACGAATATGTTCGACCGCCTGATACGTTTCCAGTACCTCAATATGTCCGGCTTCTGCCTCCTGTAATTCACGTTCCAGCTCGGTAATACGACGACGTAAGGTTGAAACCCGGTTTGCCGGGTTAGGGTTAAGCCGGGTTTCCAGATTTTCAATTTCTCGCTGTACGGTGGACAAACGGGAAGCCGTAGAGGTCATGAAACGATTATCCAACGACTCAACAAACGTAATCGCGACCTCAAGCGCATCGGTGGCGAAGATACGTCCATCCCGTTCGACAATTAAACGCCGTTTTATCCATTCTCGTAGTTCACGGCTGGCCTGAAGAGACGGATTTTCCTGATTAATCTCATACTGTTCCTGGCTCACATGCTCGACAAGAATGCCGGTAAGGGACTGAATCGCTTCCTCAAGAGGGATACCATCATGTGATTTTTCAAACAGCGTTTTCAGGCAACTCAGTATCAGCGGGGAACGACGAGTAGCAAGAAGTATCCAGGCAGGATGCTGGTTTTTCGCTGAAATATAATTTTCCGTACGCTGCCTTGTGTTTTCTTCCATGTAGCAGAGCCTTCAAAATGCTGGTTGAGGTACACAGACTACGATAATTCGCCGATGCGGATTTTTTCTCCAGTAGCCTGCCTTACTTTGTGATTTTTATCACAATATTTTCCCCAGTGACTTTTCTCCATTATCAGAAAAAATCCCGGAATCTGTATGCGATAAGTTCGGGCTAACGCATGAACTGATAACGTCTAGTAATAACTTTACAAGACAGGATGCTGAAAGGCGTGGTGGAAAAATGCGGAAATGGTGTTAACTCCCTACGATAAAAATAACAACTCTGCTTCATAACAATGGTGAGTTTTATGGTACGGAACAAATCGCGTGTCGTAAGAGTGGGGGAGTGGGTCAATTACATACCGATTTTTCGTGACAACCCTCACAAAAATAAAGCGATTTTTTATGGGGGCCTAAGTGGGGGCGCTGTTTGTGAGAAATATCAGCAAAACCAATGGCAAACAGTGTGTTAGTCGTGGATATGATTCCGAGTCCGGCACCACTATTTAGAAGAACCCGCCTATGGCGGGTTTTTTGCTTTTGGCGAATAGTCACTATTCTCTCTTCACCGAACTTTGTTTCAACAGCGCATAACGATTAAGAAGCTGATTAATCCGCATATCGAGTTGCTGATACAAAGCGGGTGATACCCTCCCCTGCATTTTGAATTCTTCATCTATTTGACGTAATAACTCTTCTGTCGGCGGCGTTTGGTCAAGCTGACGACGGATAGTGAAAATGGCTGATTTCAGCTCCGAACCCGTCAGATATTTACCTTTGCGTTCATCAAGCGAATTTAGCTGGGCAGTTAATGCCTCCAGCCCCTGCTGGGCATGATGCCAGTTTTGCAGTGCGCTTTCCGGCAACGCTTCCGTGGTTAACTGTTTTTGTAATCCGCTTGTGAATTCCGTAGTCAGCGATTCTTCCGGCCACAGGGTGGCTAGCTGCTGCGCTAATGATGCGGCATACTCCCTCGACCACAGAGGTGACAGGCGGGATATAACATCCAATTGCCCTTGCGCAGCGACGAAAAATTCCTGTTTCCGCTCCCCCAAATCAGAGGATTGCTTCAACGTGGACAATTGTTCAGGCGTCAGCACCTGGGGCAATGGCCTGATCATTTCATATTCATCAGCTCGCATATGCGTAATACAGAGAAAAGCGCCTGTACTCACTACCGCAGTCACCATGACTCCGATGACAAACCCCAACCACATCCGTCGGGTTCCGTGATCGGTTTGAGTAGCAAAAACCGCTGTGCTTGATTGCCCGGACGACGCGGGTTCATTCACCACAAAGATCAGCTGGGGCAAAGCGATCTCAGCGTTATTGGTTGAGCCAGAAGCCGGTATCATCACAACGGCTGAGCCCGAATCCGCTTCTGACTTCTCCAGGCGTAAAGCTGCGTTATGCATCCAGGTAACGACGACCTCCAGTTTACTCAGCGCTTTCAGTTCAAGCCGTTGCAGCACTTGGCAGGCATGTTTTAAACGCTGTTCAACCTGATACACCACGGATAAATCAGCATATGACAGCGTTAGCGTACGCAATTCTTGCTGTAAACGGGCTGACAGCCATGTCAGAATTTCAACGCGAGCATGGGTTTGCTGCGGCCATATGGCACTCCAGTGATGCGTCAGTAACGCCTCCAGAAGCTCGGCACCTTCGGCAAGTCCCAGCAGCCCGGCATTACGCATTCTACTGACGGTATACCAGGCCAGGGTTTGCAATTCGACGCCGTTATGGCGAAACAAAGTCAGGCTTAACTGTTCAACCTTTTGCCAGTCAACGTCCGGGCGCGCGGGATGAGTCAGCTTGCTGATTTCATCGCGTAGCTGCCCGAACTCCGTGAAAGCACGCGGGTCGCCACCGGTGCTGATGCGATTCGTCTCCATATCAGTACGCTCCTGTCTCAAGCCAACCCTGTTTTTTCAGGTGGCGGATGAGCACCCGTCCCTCGGGGGTAAAATCAGTGCCATAACGAACAACGCCAAGGTCCTGAAGTTCGGCATCGATGGAGTAGCGTAAATGCCCTGGCGTTTCCTGCTCCTGCATTGTGACCTGAATACTTTTCAGTCGCGGTTCATACTTCAACAAAACCTGAGAAAGCGTACTGATAAGTTGATGTGCCGTTCCCGGCATACCCTGGAGGATTTTGGTCATATCCGGCAGACCGTAGTCGGGTAAATGTTTAAGGCTACCGGCGCGCGTATTCAAAATGCGCTGCATATTATCCAAAACGGATAAGATGACCTGCGTGTTTTCACCAACTGCATGCAAAGGCAAACCACCGGAGAAATTACCCAACAAGATGTCATAAAGAGAAGGTCGTTTAATCATTACTCGTCCTCCGGCTTCAGGAGAACCAGAGCCTGAGAATTTAATTCAATCACTCGCGCTTTATCAGAATCGAGATCTTCTCGACGTATTACCACGCGCCATGAATCTTCAGACTGTTCGGGAGAAATAAACATTCCCGCCACGGCAACATACTGCGTTTCCTTTTCGAGTGGAATATCGATAGTTACGCTTTCACCAGGACGAACCCAAACATCTTTCTGAGCCAGTAAATCCGCTTTTACCACCGTGCTGTCTTGCGCAAATAAAGACTGATAATTCGCTGAGTCAAATGCTTTACGATCGTTGAGTTGGTAAATACGTACGACCGTTGAAAGCGCGATGCCCTGCGCATTTTTATTAGCGGCTTCTCTGGCGCAAAGATCCAAATGCAGCATTTTAATTTCCTTATAAAAAATTGACTTCGTTAATGACACCGTGCCTTCAGATACTTTTTGTGTCAGACCACACCCTGTGATCAGGCTGGTCATGCCGGTTATTACGACAAAATTAATAGCGATAATCGCCAGCCTCATCGGCTTCCCTCCGCTGATCGTGTTGGCTAAGGCTCTGCCAAAGCCCAAGTTTAATGGTGATAAGTTGGTTCAGAGCTTTCGGGTTATTCAGACGCATAACAGCCGTGCGACCGAGCTGTACTGCATGTTCGCTTTTATTACTGGTAAGTTGAGCATCCGGAAGCACCGAGCGAGGAATACGTAATTGCAGCCTCGCATTCACTCTGGCACCTAAATAAACGTGCAGGAGCGCGAGAAAATCATGGTAAAGCTGACCGCCGGGTAACCAGTCGCAAACCCCATCAGGAACCTCCGTGGTTATCCTCAATGTCCTCCACCACGACACGCCCATCACGCAGCGGGTGTGATGCCTGTAAATCATCGCCAGGATCGGTCATTTCGGTTACCAGACTGCGCAGCCAGTTGTTAAGTTCAAGCTCTAGCAGACGGCGATCTTTAGTCGTGCCAATGTTTTCTCGCTGCAGGATTTTCAGGTAGTGAGCGATACGAGAAAGCAGGAAGATATACGGCAGACGTGAGTTAATCCGACTGTTAGCCGTCGCTTCCGGAGTATCAAACTGTGCAGGTTTTTGAGCCGAGTTAGCAGAGAAGAAGCAGGCGTAATCACGATTCTTATAATAAGAAAGCGGAATAAAACCGAGGTTGGCGAATTCAAACTCGCGGGTTTCCGGAATCATTACCTCAGACGGGATTTTCACCTGATTACCTGTACCTAAATCGTACAAATGGATAGGCAAATCTTTAACCGCGCCGCCCGCCTGTGGCCCACGGATCTGGACGCACCAGCCATTCTTGATAAAACTTTTCACCATGTTCACAGCGAAAGAGAAAGAGGCACTGGTCCACAAATATTTTTCGTGATCCGGCCCCTTAACTTCTTCAACATAGTTAAAACTGCGTACCGGCACCGTATCTGGGCCATACGGCAGGCGACCCAGCACACGCGGCATAGTCAGCCCGATGTAGCGTGAATCATCGCTATCACGAAATGCTTTCCACTTGATGTATTCAGCACGTTCGAAATAATCATTGATGTCTTTTATGGCCGCGACTTCTTCCATATTTTCTTTCAGGAAGAATTTCGGCCCAACGGCACCAATAAACGGCATATGGCAAGCAGCCGACACGCCAGAAATATTGCGCAGCAGTGCAATATCCTGCGGACTGTTATCAAATTCGTACGCTGAAATCATTGCCGCAATCGGTTCGCCGCCAGGCTGATCATATTCTTCAATATAAACATGACGGTATAACCCGCTCTGGATAAGCTCCGGCGCATCGTCAAAGTCATCACGCAGCGCATCCTTGCTGATATCCATCATTTCTACCCGGACATTTCGACGAAAATCAATACCGGTGATCATCGAATGCAAACCACGCCAGAGGGATTCTTGTTTTTGAAATTCAGCATGGTGCATAACTTCATTAACCTGGTCGCTAATCTGCTTATCCAGGCGAGCAATCTGCTCATCGAGCAGCGTTTTATCCAGGCGCTCTACGGGCTGTGCAGCATCCGCCAGACATGAAACCAGAACCTGAATCGCAGCGGTCACGCGTTCAGCCGGAGCGGCATCAGATAGCGCTTCATCGCTCTGCCACGCATCGACGTTTTTTAATGTCGAAACCGGGGCAAGATTAATTTTGTCAAAGAGGGATTGATAAACGCTACGTTCACTGGTCGTGGTGGTCGCGACTGAAGAGGTATGTTCCTGAACAGACATCAACATATTCCTTTTATGATCCTTTACTATTCCTGCCGATTTAGCGGAGGAAACCCTGTATAGCCTTAAATCTCTTCCGGCATCATCGTTGCCAGTTCATCACGCAATTCCTGACTCAAGTCCGGATCTTTAAGGATGATTTCCAGCTCGCGACGAAAAGCGGCGTTATCGAGTAAGTTAGATTTCAGGTCACGCAGTAAGTTACGCATAGCTAACAAAACGCGTAATTGTGGGATATTTATTGCGACCTGTTCGGGTTCGAAATCGCGGATATTTTTAAAGGTAAGGTTAATATCGTCCTTTCTGTCATCACCAGCCAACGTATTTTTAACACTCAAATTAACCACTGGTGAGAACTTAGCTAACACATCATTAAAATTATTCTTATTAATATCAACCTTTTCGCGCTCCGATAATGGTCGTTGTTCTCTACCATTACTGAAATCCCCCACGGTCAAAAGTTTTAACGGCAATTCAACCTTTTTTTGCACGCCTCCGGTATGTAAATCTAACTTAATATTAACGCGTGCTGTCGGCACTTCATTCTGAAAACTGTCACCCATACGTCCCTCTCAGACCGGCGATTCCTGCCGATATTGTGCATTTCCTGACGGAGCATTTTCTAATCGCTCAACGTGTTTCTTACAACGTCATTTCTGTGGGCAGTCAATAATGACTGTTAATGACAATTAATGATTATAATTAGTACGCAGTCGGAATCCGATATATTACACGGGAGAAAACTTGATCAATATCACTAATCAGCCAAATAACACATTAGTGTTTATTATTTAAAATTAAAATCAATAAAATATTTATCTGATACAAGCGACGAAAATTAATCATTGGTGAATATATTCATTAAACGAATGCATTTAAGTTATAAAACATTAATCTTAAAAATATTTACGCCCTTATATATACATCACGAAATTTATTTAAAGTTAATCAGCACCAATTTAACTATAAATAAAAAAGCCGGAGATATACTCCAGCTTTTCGTATTTCAATCAAGAACATGCCAAAAGATTACTCTTCCTTCACCACAATCAGCGGCTCGATATCGCTCTCTTTCTTAATCACCAGCGACTCATCGCCGCGCAGGCAGGTACCGCCGTAGTTACCGCCTACGGTGAAGGTACAAACCTGAATATATTTACCGGCAATGTTTGGCAGACACCAAAGCTGCTGATAAATGTTCTTCTGCTCGGCAAACTTACCGCTGGTTTTATCCAGCAGCTCTTCCTGATGACTCACCAGATCGATGTTGCTGCCACAACGTCCTGCAATAGGTTTCACCGCATAACCGGTTTGCGCCAGCTCATCATTAACAGTGAAATCGGTATCAAGCAGATAGCGGTGGTGCGGGAACAATTGCCACAGAATCGGCAGAATCGCTTTGTTGCCAGGGATCACCGTCCACAGAGGTTCGAAGACCAGCACTTCCGGGCGCAGCAACACGTCGATTAAACGCACTTCCTGATTCGTATGCCCGGTACGAATTGGTACCGCGGCGTACTCTGTTTCGCTGACCTCTCGCACCTGCTCAATCGCGGTTTCCCACGCCCAGGTTTTCCAGACACAGTTCACCAGGCGGCCGTCACCGTCAATCAGTTGACCGGCATCATCCCAACGTAGCTCATCGAGGCCACGCAGAATTTTGCTGTCAAACCCGGCCTGACGCAGCGCCTGCTGCATAAACTGCGCGTGATAGTTTTCTTCGATATCCTTATCCTGCATGATGTGGACAAACGGACGTGCGCGGCTGTGCTTCCAGGCACCCGCCAGTTCGTTGATCAACCCTTCAGCCGGGTTGTGTCCCTGCCCTGTGTAGCCACGCTCGGCCCATCTTTCGAGAATCAAGCCAGCTTCGGTATGGCACGAGGCGGAATCGGCGTTGTACTCATACACCTTCAGTCCACGTTCATCCATACAGAAATCCATACGACCCGTAATCATATGATGCCGACGACGCTGCCAGGAAAGGCGCAGGCGCGGCCAGAGGATTTTCGGAATATCGAACAGCGCCAGCAAGTTATCGTCTTTCAGCACTTTGTCAGTCGCGTGCAGATACATCAGGTGCAGCTCGTTGGTGGCTTTGATCAGCTCCTGCTCGGCACTCTCGGTAATGGTGAAGTACTGATGCGGATCCTGATTAATCACATGCCCATTCGCCAGCACGTAGGCTTTTTGCAGCGGATCCTGTTCATCCAGCCATTTACCGTCAAACTGCCCGTTATCTTCCAGTCGCGCGCCGCCAATTTTCAGCGAGTCACTGGCGATCTCCGGCTGCGGCAGGCTGTAACGAGTATCCTCGGTCTGGATCATCCAGCCAAGGATGGTGGTGTCGTCAAAGGTATCCCGCAGGGTGTAGCAACCGTTTTCAACCACCATCTCCAGCTCGCAGGTCCACTGCTGTCCGGGAGGCAGCGGCGTATGGAGCACGTTCTGTTCGGCAATACGGATTTTGTTTTCCAGCAACTGGGTGACGACCGCCACATGGCCGGTATCTTTAAATTCGCCACCTTTTTGCCAGATAAGCAACGCGCCTGCTACCGGCGCGCGGGGCGAACCATTGGGAAATGCCTGTAACGGCAGGATATTGTCATTCACCACTTCACGCAGGAAGCGTAAGGAGAAGATCTCCCAGGCCATGCCTACATCGGTGAAGACCACGCCATAGTTAAGGAACAGAAAGCGGCGTGCAAACTCTACGCACTGCCATTTGTGGCCCATGTATTCGTCGTCGATATAGCTGCGAAATGCCGCATCATCGTCGTAGTCCCGTGGGTCGAGGGAGCTGTAATCTGAAGAGTAGATTGCTACGCCACCTGGGGCGTAGCCCAATAATGTCCCGAATGGGGCATCCTGACTGGTCGTTCCTTTGCTCATGCACCTTACCTCAAAACAATACAGCCTGAGCAGGTTGGCGTGAATTTTTCGCTCTGATTGCCTGCTCTGCGACACTAACCGGACAGAGGTCGACATCATCATACACCTCAACGCAGCGACTGGCGCTCAGAGGCGAAAAATTCACAACAGGAACTACACCTGGGTAAGGATTACCGGCACGCTTTTATAGGCCGGAGTCAAACTTTGTGTATCCACCGCGTCCAACGAGAGCAGGACATTGGCTTCAGGTAGATACGCGCCAATTGAGCCCGCCGCCATGTTGTAAATCACCACCGTTAAACCGTACATGATGCGATCCGCGCAGGGCTGACCGTTGTCGTCCAGCGCCTGAACGTTGACCACATCACCCTGGCTCAGACCGCGGCTCATCGCTTCTTCGACGCTTAAAAACACCACATCCCGACGACCGGTAACGCCACGATAACGATCGTTCATACCATAAATCGTGGTGTTGTACTGATCGTGGCTGCGTAGCGTCGCCAGTATCAGCGTATCGGCAGGCTGATTTTCCCGCTCTACCGCCCGCTGATGGCTGACGATAAAGTTGGCTTTGCCATTCTCCGTTCGCCATTCACGGCGCGAAGCAGGCGTATCCATACGAAACCCGCCCGGTTCAGCAATACGGGCGTTGTAGTCGTGGAACGCCGGGATCACGGCTTCAATGGCATTACGGATCAGCGCGTAGTCCCCGGTCAACGCTTCCCAGTTTACCGGCGAAAGCGGCAGCGTTGCGCGCGCCATGCCCGCCACAATCGCGGGCTCGGATTTTAGCCAGCGGGAAGCCGGCTTCAGCGCGCCACAGGACGCGTGGACCATCGACATTGAGTCTTCGACGGTCACAGACTGAATGCCCGTAGCTTGCAGATCGCGCTCGGTTCTACCCAACGCGGGGAGCAAATAGTTGTGTTTTGCCAGCAGCAGGTGCGATCTGTTCAGTTTGGTCGCTACATGGACCTGCAGATCCAGCTTTTTCATCGCCGCAAAGGTACGCTGCGGCTGGGGCATCGCCACCGCCAGATTGCCACCCATGCAGATAAGTGCTTTTACGTCTCCGCGCTCAATGGCGCGAATACTCTCCACGCTGGAACGACCATGTTCGCGCGGAACACGGATAGAAAAATACGTCTCAAGGCGTTGCAGGAAATCTTCGGACGCCGCTTCGTTGATCCCCACAGAACGATCGCCCTGCACGTTAGAGTGACCGCGCAACGGGCAGATCCCCGCCCCCAGCTTACCTATATTGCCTTTCAGCAGCAGCAGGTTTACCAGTTGCTGGACGTTCTCAGTGCCGTTTTTATGCTGGGTGATGCCCAGGCCGTAACAAACAATTGTGGCGCGGGATTTACTGTAGCTGTGCGCCAGATCTTCCATCTGACTGCGCGTCAGACCTGAGTCCTGTTCCAGTTCCGCCCAGCTACGCTGGCGTAAGTCATCATACAACGCGGCATATCCGGCAGTGTGATCATCGATAAACGTATGATCGAGCGTCGGCTGCTGATCCAATAAGATCCGCGCTTCGTCCATTTCGATTAGCGCTTTCATGATGCCTTTGAGCAGCGAAGCGTCACCGCCCATTTTTACCTGGTAGTAGTCGTTGCTCAGCGCCGTCGCCTGACCGGTGAACATCTCTTTCGCGCTTTGCGGGAAGCTAAAGCGCTCAAGCCCCCTTTCGTTCAGCGGATTAATGGAGATAATTTTAGCCCCGCGTTTGGCAACGTCGCGTAAGGTGGTCAGCATGCGCGGATGGTTAGTGCCAGGGTTATGCCCGATACAAATCACCAGATCGCAGTGGTCAAAGTCCTCAAATTCAACGGTTCCTTTTCCAAGGCCAATGGCCGGCGTTAACCCTGCGCTGGTCGGTCCGTGGCACATGTTTGAGCAATCAGGGAAGTTGCTGCTGCCATATTCGCGGGCAAACAGCTGATACAGGAACGCTGCTTCATTTGACGTTCTGCCGGAGGTGTAAAACTCAACCTGCTGGGCTGAATCATAACTGCGCAGACGCTCGCCGATTTCCTGGAAGGCGATATCCCAATCCACCGCCTGCCATGTGTCTGACGCGGCATCGTATTTCATCGGCTGCGTTAAACGACCGATGTTTTCCAGCTCATAATCGCTGTAATGCCAGAGTGTGGAAACCGGGTGACGGCTGAAAAATTCTGGTGACGCTTTCTTGTTTGTTGTCTCCCAGGAAACCGCCTTAACGCCATTTTCGCACAGCTCCATCGGTGCCCGATGGCCAGGGTCCGGCCATGCACAGCCCGGACAGTCGAACCCTTTCACCTGGTTCATTTTAAACATCGCGATAATATCGCGGGCGACAGCCTTTTGCGAAAACAGCGAAGCAGTGACGGCTTTTACCGCGCCCCACCCACCCGCCGGGCCCTGATAACCGCTTACTCCTGGAACACCCTTTTTCATTATTACTGCTTATTCACCGCCAATTTTTGATGGTGAATACGGTAGCAATTTCCGTGTAACAATGATTTCCTCTTCATGGAGTACGGGCCAGGTACAATGAACGGGTTAGATTTATCTTCCCCTTTCAGCACAAAACGGCATAAAGTCCCAATCTGTTAAATTGAGTTCTACCTGGCTGCTACACTGCATCAAACAACCACTCAGAAGGCAGGTCACTATGTCAGACAATACCTATCAGCCCGCGAAAGTCTGGACGTGGGAAAAATCGAACGGCGGCGCATTCGCCAATATCAACCGCCCTGTTTCCGGCGCTACACACGAGAAAACGCTGCCGGTTGGCAAGCATCCGCTGCAGCTCTATTCGCTGGGTACGCCAAACGGGCAGAAAGTGACGATTATGCTGGAGGAGTTGCTGGCGCAGGGCGTGAAGGGCGCGGAATACGATGCCTGGATTATCCGCATCGGCGATGGCGATCAGTTTTCCAGCGGCTTTGTTGAGGTGAATCCGAACTCGAAGATCCCGGCACTGCGTGACCACTCGCAAAACCCACCGGTTCGCGTATTTGAATCTGGCGCAATCCTACTCTATCTGGCGGAAAAATATGGTTATTTCTTGCCGCAGGATTTGGCAAAACGTACTGAAACGCTAAACTGGTTGTTCTGGTTACAGGGTGCTGCCCCGTTCCTCGGCGGTGGCTTTGGTCACTTCTATAATTATGCGCCGGTTAAAATTGAATACGCGATTAATCGCTTCACCATGGAAGCCAAGCGCTTACTTGACGTGTTGGATAAACAGTTAGCGCAGCATCAGTTTGTCGCCGGAGATGAATACACCATCGCCGATATGGCTGTCTGGCCGTGGTTTGGCAATGTGGTTCTGGGTAACGTGTACGACGCGGCAGAGTTCCTTGATGCAGGAAGCTACAAGCACGTGCAGCGCTGGGCAAAAGAGATTGCGGCGCGTCCGGCGGTTAAGCGTGGTCGTATTGTGAACCGTACCAACGGACCGCTGAACGAGCAGCTTCATGAACGCCATGACGCCAGCGACTTCGATACCAATACCGAAGATAAGCGCCAGGGTTAACGTAAGATGCCGGATGGCGGCGCAAACGCCTTATCCGGCCTACATATAAGGCGCGGGCCTGATAAGCGCTGCGCCATCCGGCATAAAATCACGCGCTGGTGACGTCGTACTCCATACGGCGAAGTGCGTCTAACGTGGCTTTAGCTTCATCTTCATCAATGATGCTCATGGCGAACCCTACGTGCACCAGCACCCATTGCCCGACCAGCTCAGCCGTATCACCTTCACAAATCAGGGCAATATTGACATCACGTTTGATGCCGCACACTTCAACCTGCGCAAGCTGGTGAATATCTTCACCAACGGCCAGAACCTGACCAGGGACTCCAATACACATATCTGACTCCGCCCCATAGCAACCTATGGGTTATTCGACTTCAATACTTTTCACTTTCAGTGAATCGCCCGCATCAACTCGCAGACGATCCCCCTGACAATGTGGACACTGCGCATCATGCTGGGCGATTTCCACAACCTGACTGCAATCCCAGCACCATGCCTGGGCTGGCTTGTAATCAATATGCAGCTCACACCCTTGCGCCAGCGTCCCCTGACAGACGATGTCGAAACTGAAACGCACGGCGCTCTCTTCAACGCAGGAGAGCGCCCCGATTTCCAGCCAAACGCCGGTTACACGTTTGACACCGTGCTGCTCTGCCTGCTGTTGAACAATCTCAACCGCGCTCTGACAAAGTGACAGCTCATGCATTTTCGCAGTTCCGACGACCCAGCAGCAGCGCGCGGCGATTGAGCTGCGGCGCATTTGGATCGCTCACCGGCAGCGATAACAGCATTCGCGCACAATCGTCAGTCAGGCGCACTCCTTCTTGCGCAGACATGCTGTGCGAAAGCGGCGACATCAGTGAACAGGCAAGGTATTGTGATACGCCCTCCAGTTCACCAACGGTAAAGGTCATCTCGCCATACGGCAGACGCAGCCCGATTTTTTCGCTGACTTTACGTACCGGCCAGACCTGGTCTGGTCCAGGGAAAATCAGTGCGCTGAGCATCCAGGGTGTGATAACACACCCCGTCCACTGCCCTTCAAACAGCGTAAAATCAGAGACATATACCGGCATATTCGGATGCAAGAAAGAGAGATCGTGCATCGAACGCCGGGCAACCTCTTCAAACGCTGCCTGAATCTGCATCTTCGGGGCCGTCTGAAAACCGACAAACTCCTCAGACATGAGCCGCCTCCCGAGGGATCGCTTCAACACCTGATTCGCGAAGCGCGGCAAGAACCTGCTCAAGCGCAGGTTCAATCATCGCTTCGACCGTTGGCGTTAGCCCGATATGCGGCTCCAGTGATTCCGGAATAATGCCGACTAACGTCAGCTTTTTCGGAAACTCTCCGGTGAAACGCAGGGCCGACAAAACGTCGGCCAGGCCAAGCTGGTGCGGTGAGATTTTGTTGGTAAACAGCGCCGGGATCTCTTCATCCCGCAGGACCATCATCGTTCCTGGCGTGTTTTTCTTCGACACAATGGCGTCAGCAATGATCAGATGATCTCTGTTCGCCATATCGCCGAGAAGCTCCATCCCAGCCGTACCACCGTCCAGAACATCAACAAAGTCTGGCAGGATGTACCGTTGCTCTAATGCCTCAACGATACGTACTCCGATGGCTTCGTCGGTCAGCAAAATATTGCCGACCCCTAAGACTAATATCCGCATTACAGAACCTTAACTGAGACCACTTCGTTCCCGTCAACGTCCACCACATGCACCGCACATGACATACAAGGATCGAAGGAGTGAATGGTACGAACCACTTCCAGCGGTTTGTTTGGATCGGCAATCGGCGTACCTACCAGCGAGCGCTCATACGGTCCCACGTCATCATTAAAGTTACGTGGGCCAGAGTTCCAGGTTGACGGTACAACCGCCTGGTAGTTGCTGATAATGCCATCTTTAATCACCATCCAGTGAGACAGCATACCGCGTGGCGCTTCGAGGAAACCAACACCTTTGAATTCGCCCGTTGCCGGAATATCCGGTTTCACGAAGGTGGTATGGTCGCCTTTACCGATGTTCACGATCAGCGCGTTGTACTGATCCTGCAGAACGTTCTGCAGTTCACAGCAGTGAACGGTACGGCCAATAATACGACCCAGCGTAGAGTGCAGCTGAGACACTTCGATAGTTTTACCGGTCAGCTTGGTGTAAATCGCGATGATTTCATTCAGCTTGGCATGAGTAGACTCGCGTTTGGCCGCCAGTTTACACAGCATGTTGGCCAGCGGACCCACTTCAACCGTTTTACCATAGAAGGTCGGTGCTTTAACCCAGGAGTACTTGCCGTCATCTGACCAACCGGTGTAATCAGGAACCGTTGTGCCTTCCCACGGAGCCTGCGGCGCTTCGTCTTTGTACCACGCGTGTTTCGCACTCTCCTGAATCCCTTTGATCAGGTACTCATCGGAGTGAGAGGTGATCGGACGATAGGTCGACAGATCTTCATTAGTAATGTAACCACCCGGGAACAGGAAGCTGCCGTTTTTACCATCAGTCGGGAATTCCGGCGCACTCAGGTAGTTAACCGCGCCCTGACCACGTTCCAGCCATTCAGGGTAGAACGCAGCAATGACTGCGGTATCAACCTTGTAAACCTGCTCAACGAAGTCGCTCAGCTTATCAATGAATGACTTGATGTACATCAGGCGTTCAAGGTTCAGCACGCCAAGACCGTCGAGGTTAATCGGGTTAGCAACCCCACCTACCGCCAGGTTCTGGATGTGCGGCGTTTTACCGCCCAACAGCGCCACAACGCGGTTGGCATCACGCTGGCATTCCAGCGCCTGCAGATAGTGAGCGACCGCAATCAGGTTCACTTCCGGCGGCAACTGCATTGCCGGGTGACCCCAGCAACCGTTAGCAAAAATGCCTAACTGACCGCTGGCAACAAGATCTTTGATCTTGTTCTGAACCTTGGTGAACTCTTCTGCGCTGTTCAGGTGCCAGGAGGACACGCCGTTCAGCATGGCAGATGCTTTCGCTGGGTCAGCTTTCAGGGCAGAGGTGATATCCACCCAGTCCAGCGCAGACAGCTGATAGAAGTGAACAATGTGGTCATGCGTGGTGTGCGCGGCCAGAATGATGTTACGGATATACTGTGCGTTCACCGGAACATCAATATTCAGCGCACTTTCTGCTGCACGAACGGAAGAGATAGCGTGAGTGGTCGTACAAACGCCACAGATACGCTGCACAATCATCCAGGCATCGCGCGGATCGCGGTTTTTCACGATCTCTTCCATGCCGCGCCACATGGTACCGGAAGCCCATGCTTTAGATACCACGCCATTTTCGATTTCGCAGTCGATGCGTAAATGACCCTCAATACGGGTTACCGGATCAATAGTAATTCTCTGGCTCATGCTTTGCTCGCCTCATGACGATTTTGATCGTTTTGTTTTAAAGGAGGAAGTATCGGCAGTAGACGAATGAGTACGATGTATGCACAAATCTCAATAGCCACAAAACCAATAGAAATCAATAGTTCTTCCCAGGTCGGGAAGTAGTGGTAGCCACCACCAGGATTGAACGCCACCAGCGAATAGGACAGACGCCATGTTGCACAACCCAGCAATGCGCTCAGCGCAGACAGATACAGCATGCGCGAGTCATTACGCAGCTTAGTGACGCGCAGCACCACCAGCGGGAAGACCATCAGCACGACCTCAAGCCAAAACATGGCTGAGTAGAAATCGCCTGCAAACGCATACGACAGCTTGTCGCGATAGATCAGTTCGCCAAAGCGCAGAACCACGAAAATCGCCAGCAGCACGCTGATGGTGTTCGTCAGCTTGATGAACAAACTTTTCTCGTCCGGACCGTTACCTTTCAGCCCCGCTTGTACCAGTGAGCCTTCAAAGATGACGATCGAGAAGCCCATAATAAAGGCGGTTAATACCGAGAAAAGCGGCAACATTTCATAAGCTTGCCAAAGCGGATGCACCTTATAACCCGCAGAAATCATCAATGACCCCATTGAAGACTGGTGCATGGTTGGCAGCAGCGCGCCGAGAGCAATAACAAAGAACATCACTTTATTCAAACGCTTGAGAGAAACTTTCCACCCCATACGTTCAAACAGAGCCGGAGCAAATTCCAGCGCCATGATGCCGATATAGATGGTCATACAGACCGCCGTTTCGAACAGTACCGAATTCACGTTGAAGTGGCCCGGAATGTAGAAATACGGCAGGTTCCAGTAACGACCGACGTCGATGGTGATTGACAGACCACCCAGCGAGTAGCCAAACAGGCTCGCCAACAGCGCCGGACGTACCAGCGGATGGTATTGTCCTCTGTTGAAAACATACACCGCCCACGCCAGCGCCCAACCGCCGCACGCAAAGCCAGTACCAATCAACAGGTCAAACGCGATCCATACACCCCATGGGAAACCGCCGTTCAGATCGGAGACTGAGCCCAGTCCGAAGACCAGACGTTTCACGATCAGGAGCATACACAGGACGATAAGCGGCCCAAAAATAATGACCGGTTTGCTGATTATTTTTCCGCCCAGCGGTTTAGGATCATGACTCATGATCGTCTCCTCCATCGTGATGGTCGTTTTTCGTGTTACGACGAACCAGCACGGTTAAGCCCGCCAGCGCAGCCAGGGGTAATATCATGCCCTTGTACAGGGAATGTTGAACATGTTCGGAACGCGCACCAGTTGAAAGATCATCCAGCTTCGGCAGATCCAAATCCTCGTAAGGAACACCCGTCAGCACCATAACCTGCGTACCACCACCTTCTTTCTCACCGTACAGGTGTGGGTAGTACTTCGGTACCGTATGCAGATAGGTATCGCCTGCTTTCACCGTTTGACGCGGATAGTGGTATTCGCTGCCAGGCTTCAGCGCGAGACGTTTTTTCGCCTCAGCCATCAGCTCTTCACGGGTACCAAAAATCACCGCACCGGCTGGGCACACTTCAACACAACCCGGCAAACCGCCTTTGTCCAGACGCTCAACGCCTTTCTGGTTACACAGTTCACATTTGTGAAGCGCACCAAACGGGTTGTTGTAGTCGTACTTAGGCACGTTGTACGGGCAGGCGACCATGCAGTAACGACAGCCCGTGCAGACGTCCTTGTCATAATGGACGATGCCGGTTTTCGGATCTTTCTTCAGCGCGGAGACCGGGCAAACGGAAACGCAGTTCGGATCAACACAGTGCATGCACTGTTTCTTGATGTATGCGTAGCCATTTTCTTCCTGGTCTTTGTTCACGCCTGTTCCGCTACGCCACACCTGGATGATGTTATTGGTATACGGAGACAGTTTGTCGTTGTTCGACCAGGTTTGCTCGCCTTCCGGGTTACGGGCCGGGAAGTTGATATCCTGACACTTGGTGACGCAGGCCTGGCAGCCTACGCACAGCGTCGAGTCATAGAGCATCCCAAGAGAACCCGGGATCGGCGGACGGTTTTCTGCAGCCGCATGACTGATGGACGGCGCTGCGCCCAACAGCAATGCCCCGCTGGAGGCTGCTTTAATAAAGTTACGTCTGTTCACGGTTATTCTCCCCGTGAGTCAGCGTTATCTTTCTTTTGCTGACGCCCCAGTTCACGTACCGCCATCACGCTGACGCCGGCAACCAGTCCTACTACGCCACCCAGCAGTCCAATCGCTCCGGCAGATACATTACCGCCTTCTTTCATATTGACGTCAGGCTTCTCGGAACGCGGCGTTTGGTTTTCCACATGAGCAAGCTGGTGAATACCTTTATGGAAACCGACACCTTCTTCGTTACAGCCGTAGCAAGGGTGACCAATAGCCACCGGCCACACGCCGCCAACGTCGCAGAATTGCAGCGTTGAACAGTTGCCGTAGGTTTCTGGCCCTTTACAGCCCAGATGGTAGAGGCACCAACCTTCACGGTGGCCTTCATCGCCAAACTCTTTCGCAAAACGACCAGCATCGAAGTGCGGGCGACGTTCGCAGTGCTCGTGAATCAAACGGCCATAGGCGAATGTCGGACGGTTTTTGGTATCCAGCTTCGGCGGCTTACCGTAAGTGATGATATGGGCGACCGTTGCGAGGAAGTTATGCGGGTTCGGCGGACAGCCGGGGATGTTGATGATGGTTTTGCCTGGCAGAACTTCTTGCAGGCCGACGGCACCCGTTGGGTTAACGCCAGCGGCAGCAACACCACCCCACGCGGCGCAAGAGCCGATGGCAATGATAGCGGCTGCGCCTTCTGCGGCCCGGCGGATGTGATCCACGATCGGCTCACCGGCAACCATGCAGTAAATGCCATTATCTTTCAGTGGGATAGAACCATCCACTACCAGAACATATTGCCCTTTGTACTTCTCCAGAGCGTTATGTTTGTTCTCTTCAACCTGATGGCCGAAGGCGGCAGAGAGCACCTCATGGTATTCCAGAGAGATTGTCTCCAGAACGAGGTTTTCCACTGTAGGGTGTGTCGCGCGAAGCAGCGATTCAGTACAACCCGTACACTCCTGAGCACCAATCCAGATAACCGGTGGGCGCTGAGGACGAGAAACTGATTCGGCCATTTCTGCGGCGGCTTTGCTACTGAGCCCCATGGTAGCGGCCAGTGCTGCACAAAGCTTCATGAAATCACGGCGATTAATGCCGCTCGAATTGATGAGAGAGTTATCTCCAGTCATTTTATAGTTATTCCGTTGCGAAGACCTGGCTTTTTATTTTGCACCATTCGCATGTTGCATATTGCGATCGGCGCGCCATTACCACACTTTTTATATGGTTATGTGCGATATATTACTTCGACGGAGCAACAAAACGAAGGTGTTGGTCAATAGTGTAATTAATTAAAGCAACGGAATACCCCTTTCGGATCAAGCTTCGAGCCGATAGCCAGCCATGAAAAACCGAATTGTCGTACTGGACTGGTTCTCTTTAAAGAAATCCATCACCATCTCTTTATCCAGGCCATAGCGGCGCGTGAGGATGCCCGCCTCCCACGCACTAAGTTGTCGATCGCCCGTTTTTTCAAACATGCGATGTGAAAATCCCAACACAAAACCACGCTTATAATCCGCACAAAAATTCGCCACTGAGCGTGCGCTGTCCGCACTTGAGGCGTTTAATCCGGCCATCAGGCCTTTTCCAAAATGGTTGTCCATGCATAACCTCCAATCGCTATATAATAAATTATATAGCGATTTTTTGAGCAAAGACCAGAGGTATCACGAACTTTTTATGCCAGCTTAAAAGGACACCCATTCATCCGTTTTAGCTGCCGCAGACGTTTTGCTGTCTGCTGAAGGGGAAGCAGTATTAGCAGCGGCGTATTGCACATCATTCGCTGAGAGGCGGAACTGTTGCACCGAGCGTTGCAGTTCCTCTGTTTGTCGTTCCAACGCCACGGCAGCGGCGGAGACTTGCTCTACCAATGCAGCGTTCTGTTGCGTTACGCTGTCCATCTGCGTGATCGCCACGCTCACCTGCGAGATGCCCTTATTCTGTTCTTCCGAGGCTGAGGCAATTTGCTTCATGATAACCGTCACTTCGGTAGCACCGCGCAGAATTGCCTCCATGGTTAATCCCGTTTCTTTAACCAGACGAGCCCCCTGATCGACACGACGAGATGACTCGCCAATCAGCGTCTCAATCTCTTTCGCCGCCCCGGCGCTGCGACTGGCAAGGTTGCGTACTTCACCGGCAACGACGGCAAAACCGCGCCCCTGCTCGCCTGCCCTGGCAGCTTCAACTGCGGCGTTCAGCGCCAGAATATTGGTCTGGAAAGCAATGCTATTAATAACTGACGTGATTTCCGCGATCTGTTTAGAGCTGGCGGCAATGCCGTCCATCGTCTCAACCACTTCTGAAACCAGCGTGCTGCCTTTACCTGCCGTTTCTGTAGCCGTATCGGCAAGCTGGCTGGCTTCACGCGCATTTTCAGCGTTCAGTTTTACCGTTGCGGTCAGTTGCTCCATGCTGGCAGCGGTCTCTTCCAGCGCCGCGGCCTGCTCTTCAGTTCGTGAGGAGAGATCGTTATTACCGGTGGAAATTTCCGTCGCCCCTCGCCAGATGTTGTCACTACCTGAACGGATGGTACTGACGGCTTCACGCAGGCTGTCCTGCATCGCGCACAGTAACGGCACCAGTTGGCCCACACAGTTACGACCAAAATCTTCAATGGGATGGCTGAGATCGCCCTGCGCAATCTGCTGGAACTGCTGACGGATGCGTCCCAGAGGTTTCACCATCATGGCGACGAGGTAACGGTCGGTAAAGAACAGTAGGGCAATACCGAGGATAACGGCAGTAATAATTAACGTCCGGATGATAGACGTTTTGCCATCGACCATCACGCGGGTGGTATCAAGCCGCTCTCCTGCCGTGGCGTTAAAACGTTCGGCACTGGCGCCAAATTCACGGCTCAGCGCTGGCGTTATGGTACTGGCATGTTCCGCAAAGGCCGTGAGCGTGCCCTGCTTTGCCAACTGCATTTGCGGGATCACGCCATTGTCCAGCAGCGCCTGCCACTTCGTCAGTACCGCCGCGGCAACTTCCGGATCCATGGGGCCTGGAGACAATGTTTTCATCTCCTGGAGTTTTTTACTCATATTCTCCAGGGACTGCTGCGCCGGCGCAAAATCAGGCGTTCCGCCGCTCATTTTGACATCCATGGCGCGACTTAAGCGCGTTACGAAGCGAAAGTACTGATCGTTACCCTGACTGAGAACCGTCATCTGATGGACAAGATGGCGGTCAATATCATTGCCTTCAGATATTTTTGATAACGAATGAAGACTGAATAAACCCACGCCCGACCAGAGCAGGCAGAAAAGTCCCAGTATTGCCAACATGACAATACGAATAGTGAAGTTTTTCAGCAAACGCATAATAATTTCCTTGCCGTTGATGAGGAATTCGCCATCAGGCGATACTTATCCTTGTTATCGGCAGGCAGTAGAGAAGATATAATGCGTTCTTTATTTTTTTACTTTCTTAAGTACATCCACTATCTCTCCGCCCTATATCAATATGAATGCTAATGAAATTAGGTAGCATTATTATTCAGGTAATTAATTAAAAGCATTAAATAATCTATTGTTTTCTATCGCAAATATTTGTCAAACCACGCAAGAGTACGTTCCCAGGCTAAATCAGCGGTAGCTTTATCATAACGGGGGGTAGAATCATTGTGAAAGCCATGATTAACACCGGGGTAGATATATGCTTCATAGACTTTCTTATTCGCCTTTAGCGCCGCTTCATATGCAGGCCATCCCTCATTAATTCGGGTATCTAATTGCGCATAGTGCAGTAATAAAGGCGCGCTTATTTTAGGGACATCTGATGCAGGAACCTGACGCCCATAAAAAGGCACCGCACAGGCCAGTTCAGGGAAAGCCACAGCTGCGGCATTCGACACACCACCACCATAGCAAAATCCGGTGATACCTACCTTTCCTGTCGTCCCTGAATAATGCTGCATAAATTCAATGGCGGCAAAAAAGTCGTTCATTAACTTTACGGGGTTAACCTGCTGCTGCAATTCCCGACCTTTATCATCATTGCCTGGATATCCCCCTACCGAACTTAACCCATCAGGCGCGAGTGCCATAAAGCCCGCCTTCGCCACCCGTCGCGCCACATCTTCAATATACGGATTCAGCCCACGATTCTCATGCACAACCACCACCGCCGGAACTTTCCGCGTCACCTTCGTTGGTTTAACCAAATACCCCCGCACATCACCATGTCCTTCAGGCGAGGGATAGGTAATATATTCCGCCAGAATATCGGGATCGGTAAATTCTACCTGCGTTGCGAGAGCGTAGTTGGGTTTCAATAAATTGAATAAGGCCAATGCCGTCATGCCACCCACTGCATATTTCGCTGCCATATTGAGAAACTCGCGTTTCGTTATTTTGCCATGAGCGTAATAGTCATAGTAGTCGAGCAGTTCTTGCGGAAAATCTTTGGCAGTCAAACGCGGCATCGTCGCACTCCTGATTGATGTTTTTTTAAGCAAAGCACAGTGACCTGTTTTTGCCCAGTTTTTCATCTCAGTGTGACCTGGTGAACGGGATATTCACCGTGAACCCGCTAGAATAGAAACGTTGTTTCGAAATTTACCTGCACTAAGGAGATCTCATGGCCTGGTTTGCCAATCCTGAACGTTACGAGCAGATGCTCTATCGCTACTGTGGGCGCAGCGGTTTGCGCTTACCCGCGCTATCGCTGGGTTTATGGCACAGTTTTGGGCACGTTCAGGCGCTGGATTCACAGCGAGCCCTATTGCGTAAAGCATTTGATTTAGGCATCACGCATTTTGATTTAGCCAATAACTATGGGCCGCCACCAGGCAGCGCAGAAGAGAATTTTGGCCGATTACTGCGCGAGGATTTTGCACACTATCGCGATGAACTGATTATCTCCACCAAGGCAGGCTATGACATGTGGCCAGGGCCATACGGTTCTGGCGGTTCGCGCAAATACCTGCTCGCCAGCCTCGATCAGAGCCTGAAACGCATGGGCCTCGACTATGTCGATATCTTCTACTCGCACCGCGTCGACGAAAATACGCCAATGGAAGAGACCGCCTCAGCCCTGGCCCACGCCGTACAGAGCGGCAAAGCGCTGTATGTCGGCATCTCATCCTATTCGCCAGAGCGTACGCAAAAAATGGCCGAGCTGATGCGGGAATGGAAAATTCCCCTGCTGATCCACCAGCCGTCTTACAACCTGCTTAACCGCTGGGTAGACAGCAGCGGCCTGCTGGATACGCTGGAATCCAATGGCATGGGCTGCATCGCCTTTACGCCACTGGCTCAGGGACTACTGACGGGGAAATACCTCAACGGCATTCCGGAAGGTTCACGCATGCAGCGTGAAGGGAAAAAAGTTCGTGGGCTGACGGAAAATATGCTGACGGAAGAGAATCTTAACAGCCTGCGGTTGCTCAATGAGATGGCGCAACAGCGTGGACAGTCGATGGCACAAATGGCCTTAAGCTGGCTGCTAAAAGACAACCGGGTGACTTCGGTATTAATTGGCGCCAGTCGACCGGAGCAACTGGAGGAAAACGTTCAGGCGTTGGCGAACCTGACGTTCAGCACCGAAGAACTGGCGCAGATCGATAAGCACGTCGCGGACGGTAAGCTGAACCTGTGGCAGGCCTCATCTGACAAATAGCCGTATGTAACATCGTGCCGGGTGGCAGCGTTAGCCTCCCCGGCACGTAATACGGGCCAAACAGTCCCCTTCACACCTCTTCCGCTTTGATCTCCGGGCGTTGATACTCCGGCCACACCAGCGCGACAAGCGCGGGATAAGCCTCCAGACTGAACTCCCTAAAACACTGACGCAGGTTGAGCACGTCCAGGTCGGCATGCGGGACCTTCTCACCGCTCAAACAGCGCTTTTTAATATTGTCGTAATATTTATACACCGCAGAGTTGAGATCGCTACAACGCCGCTGCGCATCAAATAATCCAGGTGTCTCATTCAACTCCACCATTGTCATCCGCTTGATCGTGGAGTGGATAAAATCGATATATTCGTGATTAACGCGCCAATACCAGACCGGCGTAATCGAATTCATCAATACCGAGAAATGGTCCTCGCCTTCTTCTTTACTCAGCATTTCCGGCTGGTTTTCAGAGTGCCCATTTTCGGCATGTCGGTTTTTATTTGCACTGCGCATTAACAAAAGTACCCCGCAGGTCAGCAATAGCAGGGTAATAACAGAATAAAATATACTGTTCATATACTGGCTCCATTTTTTTTGATTTTAAAATTACGCCATGCTATTGTCAACGCGGCCTGGTTTATTTAAAACAACATATCATTGGCATCAAAGGATATTTCAACATGCTTCCCGAGCATCTTGTTCCCTCGCACTTTCACTTATCCAGCCCCGCTACCAATACCAATCCCGTAGATAATAGTGAAAATTTGACTCAGGGAAAGAGAACATTAAGCGATTACGAATCCGATATTTTGATTAGCTCAACAGCTGCCGGTCAGTCACGAAATATGCTATTTGAAGAGTGCGATCGTCATTTAAAAGAGCGTCTGTTTCGTGCAGCAAAAATTGAGTCATTCTCTCGCCTGCTCAATTCACTACAAGCAGAAGGCGATATTAACGCACAAGAATTAAGTAAAATTTTGACTCAAAAAACAGCCATCATAAATGAACAGGGCAACAAAATTTGGCTTAATTTAATTACGCGTGAAACCAGCGACCCTATTTTTTATTCTCTGGAAGAGAAATAAAATGAAAGATGTTGAGGATAACAATGTTTATTTGTCTTTAGATAACCATAAAAGCGATGAGTTTGTCTTAAAGCAAAATTTAGCCGTGTTGATTGCCAATAAAAACGCGACGCTGGAAAGCGTTGCTCAGGAGATAGTCTCTATTCCCGCTGCACTGGTGCGGATGAAATGGCAAAATCGGCGTGAAATTTACACGCTACAGGCTAAAGAAGAGATCTACGGTGCCGCGATCGAAGCCATTATGGAGCAGCAACCAGAACTGCGGGACAAAATCATGGCCCGACTGGAAAGCACCTACCAGCATATACTCGCGCGGGAAACAGCCACCTTACGCCTGACACGAAAGCTGTCTGAAGGGAACTACGAACCCACCAGGATAACCACGGTCGCGTTAGACGAGAACAGATAAGAACAGGTATGCGAGAGAGTTGAATCAGGAGAGGCACGCCGGGTAAGGCGACAACCATTACCCGGCAATGAGGAGGATTACTTCGCTTTCACAGTCTCTTCGCCAACCAGACCAATCTTCAGGAAGCCCGCCTGATGCAGCGTATCCATAACCTTCATCATGGTTTCATAATCAACGGTTTTATCTGCCCGGAAGAAAATGGTGGTGTCTTTCTTCCCATCTGTCAGTGCATTTAACTCGCTAATCATGGTGTCATCCGTCACCTGATTGTTGCCAATAAACATACTTTTATCGGCTTTAACAGACAGGTAAACCGGTTTTTCCGGACGCGGCTGCGGCGTGCTAGTGGAGGCAGGAAGATTCACTTTCACATCCACCGTTGCCAACGGTGCGGCCACCATAAAAATGATCAATAAAACCAACATAACGTCGATAAACGGCGTCACGTTGATTTCATGCATTTCACCGTTATCGTCCAGGTTTTCATTAAAGCTCATTGCCATGGAACATTATCCTACACGTAATTTCTGCGCTGCACGTACCGGATGCGCGGATGCGCTTGCGTTCAGGTCCAGATCGCGACTTTGCAGTAACAGCACCTGTGCCGCGACGTCACCCAGCATCGCTTTATAGCTGCCAATCTGACGTGCGAAAATGTTGTAGATAACAACCGCTGGAATTGCTGCGACCAGACCAATTGCGGTCGCTAACAGCGCTTCTGCGATACCCGGCGCAACAACGGCCAGGTTGGTCGTTTGGGTTTGTGCAATCCCGATGAAGCTATTCATGATGCCCCATACGGTACCGAACAGACCGACGAATGGAGAGATAGCCCCGATGGTGGCCAGGTACCCGTTACCACGCCCCATATGACGACCTACTGCCGCGACGCGACGCTCCAGACGGAAGCCGGTACGCTCTTTAATGCCTTCGTTATCGTCACTGCCTTCTGACAGTTCCAGCTCGTTTTGCGCTTCGTTAATCAACTGTGCGCCCAGGCTTTTGCCATCGAATCCTGCGGCAATCTCACTTGCCTGATCTAAAGAGCGGGCTTCCGCCAGCAGTTGCTGTTCACGCTTAAGGCGGCGTTTCTGAGTAAAGAACTCAAGGCTCTTACTAAAGAAGATAGCCCAGGTGACCACTGACGCCAAAATCAGCCCAATCATCACGCACTTAACCACGATATCGGCGTGCTGATACATACCCCAGACGGAAAGATCCGTCTGCATCAAATTATTACCCACTCTGTATCTCCAGGACGCAAATCACAAAATCTGAGCGTAATGATATCAAAACGACGTCGAATTGATAGTCGTTCTCATTACTATTTACATATTGCCGCACCTTTGGTTTCTTTTCCTTGCGCTTACGCAGTAAAAAAGTCACCAGAAGCATTTTGAGATTATTTTCTACTGTATGACCGTTCTGCAGGATGCGTCATCTTTGATTCATGGTAGTTTAGACATCCAGACGTATAAAAACAGGTAAGACAACATGGCAGATAAGCAACTTGAAACCAAGCTCGTTCACGCAGGACGCAGTAAAAAATACACGCTGGGCTCGGTAAATAGCGTGATCCAGCGCGCTTCTTCGCTGGTGTTTGACACCGTGGAGGCCAAAAAGCAGGCCACACACAACCGTGCCAACGGTGCGCTTTTCTATGGACGTCGCGGAACCCTGACGCATTTCTCTCTGCAGGAAGCGATGTGCGAACTGGAAGGCGGCGCGGGTTGCGCCTTGTTCCCTTGCGGTGCGGCTGCCGTTGCCAACACCATCCTCGCTTTTGTGGAGCAAGGCGATCATGTGCTGATGACCAATACCGCCTATGAACCCAGTCAGGATTTCTGCACCAAAATTCTCGGCAAGCTTGGCGTGTCCACCGGCTGGTTCGATCCGCTGATTGGCGCCGATATTGTGAAGCACATGCAGCCGAACACCAAAGTCGTATTTCTGGAGTCGCCCGGTTCTGTCACCATGGAAGTGCATGATGTTCCGGCTATTGTTGCCGCAGTCAGAAGCGTAGCACCTGACGCAATCATCATGATTGATAACACCTGGGCTGCCGGGGTGCTGTTCAAAGCGCTGGATTTTGGCATCGATATTTCTATTCAGGCAGGCACCAAATATCTGATTGGCCATTCCGACGGCATGGTCGGCACGGCGGTCTCTAACGCCCGCTGCTGGGATCAACTTCGCGAAAATGCGTATCTGATGGGGCAAATGCTGGACGCCGATACCGCCTATATGACCAGCCGTGGGCTGCGTACGCTGAGTGTACGCCTGCGTCAGCACCATGAAAGCAGCTTAAAGGTCGCCGAGTGGCTGGCCAGCCATCCGCAGGTCGCCCGCGTGAACCACCCGGCACTGCCCAGCAGTAAAGGGCATGAATTCTGGAAGCGTGATTTCACCGGCAGCAGCGGCCTGTTCTCCTTTGTATTGAATAAGAAACTCAATAATGAGGAGCTGGCCGCGTATCTGGATCACTTCAGCCTGTTCAGCATGGCCTACTCCTGGGGCGGTTTTGAGTCGCTGATTCTCGCCAACCAGCCGGAACACATTGCGGCAATCCGTCCGCAAGGCGAGGTGGACTTCAGCGGAACGCTCATCCGTTTGCATATCGGTTTAGAGAACGTTGACGATCTGATTGCCGATTTGGCCGCAGGATTTGCCCGAATCGAGTAAAATTGCCACAGATGGACATATATGCAGACACTTCTGGTGGAAAAGTCTGCAATTGTTGCGTCCGGGATCAAGGCATCCCGGACAATTCAGGAGTACAATCCACACATAAACGCTGTTCCACAGGAAAGTCCATGGTAGTCATTCAAGATATTGTCTCCGCGCTCTGGCAACACGATTTTGCCGCGCTGGCGGATCCACACGTTGTGAGCGTGGTGTACTTCGTCATGTTCGCCACACTGTTTTTAGAAAATGGCCTGCTGCCCGCCTCCTTTTTACCCGGAGACAGCCTGTTATTGCTGGCAGGGGCGCTATCGCTCAGGACGTGATGAGTTTTTTACCTACCATAGCTATTCTGACTGCCGCCGCCAGTCTGGGTTGCTGGCTGAGCTACATTCAGGGACGCTGGCTGGGCAACACGCGCACGGTGAAAGGCTGGCTGGCGCAATTACCTGAAAAATACCATCAACGCGCTACCTGCATGTTTGACCAACACGGGTTGATGGCGCTGCTTGCCGGGCGTTTCCTGGCGTTCGTCCGTACCTTGCTGCCAACGATGGCGGGCATTTCAGGGCTTCCTAACCGTCGGTTCCAGTTTTTTAACTGGCTGAGCGGACTGCTGTGGGTCACCGTCGTCACCAGCTTCGGCTATGCGCTGAGTATGATCCCGTTCGTCAAACGTCATGAAGATCAGGTGATGACCTTTTTAATGATCCTGCCGATTGCTCTGTTAACCGCAGGTCTGTTGGGAACGTTGTTCGTGGTGATTAAAAAAAAATACTGTAGCGCCTGAGTATTAGCCGTATGCCGGAGTCACTCCGGCATTTCATTGATGGCACACAGCTTTAAAGCCGACAAGAAATCAACTCCCCTGCATCATACGAATTCTTGCCGCATCTTCCCCCGGCGTTACGCCAAAGAAACGTTTGAACTCCCGACTGAATTGCGATGCGCTCTCATAGCCGACGCGCATTGCAGCCGCACTGGCCTTCATTCCATCGTGGATCATCATCATCCGTGCTTTATGCAGGCGATAGCTCTTCAGATATTGCAGCGGCGAGGTACTGGTCACCGCTTTAAAATTATGATGAAACGCCGATACGCTCATGTTCGCCTCTGCCGCCAACTGTTCTACATTGAGGTTTTCGGTGTATTTGGTTTCAATCCGCTTGAGTACCCGGCTTATCAAACTGAAATGCGTCTGGCGACTGACCAGCGCAAGTAACGCGCCACCGCGCGGCCCGGTCAGCACATGGTAGAGGATTTCGCGAATGATCTGTTTCCCCAGAATACGCGCATCCAGCGGTCGTTCCATCACATCCAGCAGGCGCTCAGCAGCACAGAGAATTTCGTCTGAGAGCGTCGCAGAGTTAATCCCACTGGCAGCCATAGCGGGCTGGAACAGCTCGTCTTCCCCAATGTCCATCAACAGCTCCTGCAATTGCAGGATATCGACATTCAGGTAAATACCGGCCAGAGGAACCTCCGGCGTCGCATACGTTTCACATTCGAAGGGTAAAGGTACGGTTAGCAGCAGGTATTCGTTGGCGTCATAGCGAAAGACGCGCTCATTAATGTAACCAATTTTATGTCCCGAAAAGAGAAATATGATGCCTGGCTGATACATGACTGGTGTACGCGCCGCCGGCTCCGTACCGTGTAGCAGGCGGACATCTGGCAGCAGTTCGTTGAGTTTATTTTCATTGTTTTTCAGATGCTTAATTTTATCTGTCAGCAGAAGGCAGATCTCATCACGGTTCATGGGGCACCATTTCATTATCGTTTTTCGACCCTGACATAATGCGCAGATTTATCCGTTTTCTCCAGCAGTCTGTAGAAATGGGCAAGACATCGGCAGAAATGAGCATTGAGAGCAGCGCGGCGGGCGACCACAATGTTCATCATCCGGCAGACACTCTTCTGCCCTCTTTTATTACCCACCAAAGGGAACGAGTAATGAACAACTTTAATCTGCACACCCCAACCCGCATTCTGTTTGGTAAAGGCGCAATCGCTGGTTTACGCGAACAAATTCCTCACGATGCTCGCGTATTGATTACCTACGGCGGCGGCAGCGTGAAAAAAACAGGTGTCCTGGCACAGGTTCAGGACTCGCTGAAAGGCCTGGACGTGCTGGAGTTTGGCGGTATCGAGCCAAATCCGTCTTATGAAACGCTGATGAACGCGGTAAAAATCGTGCGTGATGAGAAAGTGACGTTTCTGCTGGCAGTAGGCGGCGGTTCCGTGCTGGACGGCACCAAATTCATCGCGGCTGCTGCACAGTACGCGGACGGCGTAGACCCATGGCGTATTCTGGAAACCCACGGCAATGACGTAACAAGCGCCATCCCGATGGGCTCCGTATTAACCCTGCCCGCAACCGGCTCTGAATCTAACTCCGGCGCGGTAATTTCGCGTAAAACCACCGGCGATAAACTGGCCTTTATGACCCCGTTTGTGCAGCCAGTATTTGCCGTACTGGATCCGGTTTACACCTACACCCTGCCGCCACGTCAGGTTGCAAACGGCGTCGTGGATGCGTTCGTTCATACCGTTGAGCAGTATGTGACTTATCCGGTCGACGGGAAAATTCAGGATCGCTTTGCCGAAGGCATTCTGCTCACACTGGTAGAAGAAGGTCCGAAAGCCTTGCAGGAACCGGAAAACTACAACGTGCGTGCGAACGTCATGTGGGCGGCAACCCAAGCGCTGAACGGTCTGATTGGCGCAGGGGTACCGCAGGACTGGGCAACGCATATGCTGGGTCATGAACTGACTGCAATGCACGGTCTGGATCATGCTCAAACACTGGCCATCGTTCTGCCAGCGCTGTGGAATGAAAAACGTGATACCAAGCGTGCCAAACTGCTGCAATACGCAGAGCGTATCTGGAATATCACCGAAGGAAGCGATGACCAGCGCATCGACGCCGCCATTGCCGCAACCCGCGCTTTCTTCGAACAAATGGGCGTACCGACTCGCCTGTCTGACTACGGTCTGGACGGTAGCTCCATCCCGGCGCTGCTGGAAAAACTGCAAGCGCATGGCGGTACGAAGCTGGGCGAACATCAGGACATTACGCTTGAGGTCAGCCGTCGGATTTACGAAGCTGCCCGCTAAGGTTTTTTAACCTCCGCCTTTCGTTTTTGGGTATTTATACCAGACTTAAGTCACACCTATGTCACCGGAATATGTTCCGGTGACAGTCATTAAGGGGAGGAATTATGACCACTCCAACCATTATCAAACTACAGGATGGTAACGTCATGCCGCAACTGGGCCTGGGGGTCTGGAAGGCAAGCAACGAAGAAGTCATCACTGCCATTCATAAAGCGCTGGAAGTGGGGTATCGCTCAATTGATACCGCGGCAGCGTACAAAAACGAAGAAGGTGTCGGCAAAGCAATACGTGACGCAGGCGTGCCACGGGAAGAGTTATTCATTACCACCAAGCTGTGGAATGATGACCAGAAACGCCCCCGGGAAGCCTTGCTCGAAAGCATGGAGAAACTCCAGCTTGATTACCTCGATCTATACCTGATGCACTGGCCAGTTCCGGCGATCGACCACTACGTTGAAGCGTGGGAAAACATGATCGACCTGCAAAAAGAAGGGCTGATTAAGAGCATCGGCGTGTGCAACTTTCAGATCAACCATCTCCAGCGACTGATGGATGAAACCGGCGTACCTCCGGTGATTAATCAGATAGAACTTCACCCGCTCATGCAGCAGCGCCAGCTGCACGCCTGGAACGCCACACATAAAATCCAGACCGAATCCTGGAGCCCGCTGGCGCAGGGCGGCAAAGACGTCTTCGATCAAAAGATAATCCGTGACCTCGCAGAGAAATATGGCAAATCACCGGCGCAGATTGTCATCCGCTGGCATCTGGATAGCGGCCTGGTGGTGATTCCGAAATCGGTCACCCCTGCGCGTATCGCAGAAAACTTTAACGTCTGGGACTTCCGCCTGGATAAAGATGAATTAGGCGAAATCGCGAAACTCGATCAGGGCAAGCGTCTGGGGCCAGACCCGGACCAGTTCGGCGGTTAACCCCTTCCCTCCAGCCCGACACTCTCGTCGGGCCTTTACTGATTTGAAATATCAGGAAACAATTCACGCACATATATTGTTGTATTTCTTGCAGTCACTGGAGCAGCATTGCGCAACACAACCCGTTAATTATTAAATAAATATATTTATTTGATGAATATATTCACCATATCCATAGGTGCGTAACCGTGACTGAGAAAAAAGGTAGCGGAGTCAAATGGCTCCCATTAATTCTTATAACATTCATTTCTGCCGGGCTGTGGCAACTTCCCCCTCCATCCGGGTTAAGTGCGCCAGCCTGGCATTCAGCAATTATCTTCGTTGCGACGATTGCTTCTATCGTGGCAAAAGTTTTACCCATCGGCGCGGTCGGCATTATTGGGATTACGGTTTTTGCACTCGTCTATGCGGCCGGGGATAAAACCGCCAGCGGCGCTATCACCACGGCGCTAAGCGAGCTGAACAG
>OJSN01000487.1_pt1 | contig 39402 bp, 59 predicted proteins | sample 1599421 | NCBI WGS metagenome assembly OJSN01 (sample SAMN04168659, study PRJEB22393) | human gut metagenome | biome: human gut microbiome; feature: stool | host: Homo sapiens | collected 2014-05-12
TCCAGTGCAGCTTGTGCAATGGCTTCGTCGCCAAGTAAGAGTTGCTTGCTCATATCTTTGTTTTTTAATTAGTGTTAGTCACGGTTATTTTTATTTAGTAGTCAGGTAGTTAAGTAAGTAGTAAAGCGAGTAGTTAAGCAGTCAAGTAGTTAAGTGGAAATGTTTCATTTTATCTATTCTACTTGCTACTTGACTACTTGACTACTTAACTACTTACTTTACTACTCGCTTGCCTACTTCTAGTCTTTGGCAAAGATACATTTTTACGGTCATTTTATCACAGAATTACTTGAAAATCTTTCTTTCGTTCAGTGCTTTCCAGTATTTTCTGGCATTTGCCATGTGGTCGGTATAGTTGGATGCAAAGTTGTGGGTGCCCGAGAAATCTTCTTTGGCACACATGTACAGGTAGTTGTGGCGGGTGTAGTTGAGCACGCTGTCTATGCCTTTGGCTGAGGGGATGCGTATCGGTCCGGGAGGGAGCCCGGTGTTGGTATAGGTGTTGTAGGGCGATTCTACGCGCAGGTTTTCATTGGAGATTCTTCTCAGTCCGAAGTCTTGCAGGGCAAATTTGATGGTAGGGTCTGCCTGAAGGGGCATTCCGGTGTGCAGGCGGTTGATGTAGAGTCCGGCTACGGTGGGTTTTTCGGCGTTGTTGTTCGTCTCTTCTTCCACAATGGAGGCAAGGGTGCACACCTCTTCGGGGCTCATGCCGATGGCCTGGGCTTTGGCGAGGCGTTCGGCGTTCCAGAATTTCCGGTGTTCCTTCTGCATGCGTTCAAAGAAATCGTCGGCGCTCATGTCCCAGTACACTTGGTAGGTTTCGGGGATGAAGAGGCAGGGCATGGTTTCGGGGTTGTAACCCAGTTGCTGCTGGAAGGCGGGCTCGAAAAGGGGGGCAGCTATTTCGGCAGAGTCTATCATGAGTTGGCGGGCTACGCTGCGTGCCAGGCGGTCGAGGGTACGAACGCTGCCGATGGTGAGGTTGATGGGCTCCTGATAGCCGCGGGAGAGGCGGCTGTAGACGTGGTAGGCGTTGTCGCCGGGGCGAATGGGGTATCGTCCGGTGTGGATTGTTTTTTCGAGTTGCCGGTATTTGGCCAGCCAGCGGAATCCGGTGAGGGTGGTGGGATGGCCGTAGGTTTTCGCCTTATTATATATGGAGTCGGCTGTGTCGTCGCGGTCGATGTATACGTAGACGGTGCGGGCCGGATGAAACTGTGGATACAGAAGGTAATAATAAACGGTTCCGGCAGCTGTTGCGCAGGCGATAAGGAGGATGGCCAGGAGGCTGATGAGGATTTTTTTCTTTTTCTTTTCCATGGGGAATGTTGACGTTATAAAAACGGGTCAAAGGTAACAAGAATCCGAGTAATTCCGGAGGTTTTGCAGGGGAAATATTTGGAGGGGAGGAGCGGAATTTGTAGAAAATAGGCAAGGCGTTGGCTGCATGGAGGGAAGGCGTTGGCTAGATGGAGGCAAGGCGTTGACGTTTTCACCACGGAGGACACAGAGTTTTTTAGATCTTTGATGAAGCGCAGATAAATAATGAGCATATTGGCAAATTATTCATACTTCACCACAGAGTGACACAGAGTTCTTTAATCTTTATTGAAACGCAGATAAACGCAGATTTTCGCAAAGGGGAACAAATGTATGATAAAGAACTACAGTCTTTTAATCTGCGTTTTATCAGATAAATACCACTCTGTGGAACTCTGTGTTACTCTGTGGTGAAATACTATTTATTTTTCCCCTTTGCGAAAATCTGCGTTTATCCGCGTTTCATCAAAGATCTAAAAAACTCTGTGTCCTCCGTGTCCTCCGTGGTGAAATACACTTGAAACTATTTCCACAGCCTGATATCCGCTTTTGCCTCTATGCTATCTTCCAGTTCATCGGGTAGCGGGGCAAAGAAGTCCATCCCCGTCAGCGTTTCGATGCTATCTACGCTTACGACGTAGGTGCCCAGAGGTTCTACCGAACGTTCATTGTCGAAAAGGAAGCCGATGGCCCGGGGATTGTCGACGAAAGGCGAGAGAATCACTTTGAAGAATTTCTGTGGCACAACCACTCGGTTTTTCCCTATTTTCTGTGCAGAATCCTCTACGATGGGGCCGCAGATGATAATGATGGCACTGTCGGCTATGGCCCAGTCGCGTATCTTTTCTTCGAGGTCTTTCCATTTCCGCCTGTTCAGTTCGGGGTGTTGCGGGCACATGTTGCTGAAGTAAAACGACTCCTTCATGGCCGTTACGCTCCATTTCATATCGGCAGCCGGGGCCATGTGCCCCTTGTCGTAGCCAGAGCGGGTGTAATCTGCATTGGTGGCGATGCCCCCCTTCACCTGTGGGTCGGCAATGAAGCGGTCGGTTCTTTGGGCGTTGCCCTGCGTTTCCTGGCGGGTAAGTTCGTAAGTTACCCAGTTGGGCAGTCGCAGGTTTTCATTATAAGATACGGTATATCCGGTGTGACGGATGATCTGTCCCTTTCTGGGGGCGGTCATTACCGGGATTTCCAGTTCCTCGGCTGTGGGGATTTTCTGCTTCTGGGGAATTGAAGCTTTTGAATCTTTATTTAAAGAAGCTTCTGTTTTTTTACCAATAGGTTCTGGTAAGTCTTTGTAGATAGCTCTTTGGGGGTTATTTACTGCGACAATAGGTTGTAGCGTTTTATTATTGTCGTTGTCTTTTGCTTCAGATTGTTGTATGTAGAGATACAGTCCATAAAAAAGTGGTATTAAAGCGATGAAAATGATGATGCAGCCTAACTTGAGTTTGTTCTGAGGCTTTCTTTTTTTTAAGGATTTTCTTCCACTCACGATATAATATTTAAGAATTATATATCCTGTCTCTATTTTAAAAAAAGAGACAGTTAGAAATAAACAAAGCGCTGACTATATTTTTATAATCAGCGCTTTTATAAATGAGCCGCTAGCCAGACTTGAACTGGCGACCTACGCGTTACGAAGTCCCGTACGGAGACTTGTTTATTGCGCTGATTATTAATCTATTAATTACTCTTTTCTAACCTTTTCAAAAAACAATCTACTATACAATTGTCGTTTTTGAGGTAGAATTGATATGTTAATAATAGGATTTACATTGTTAGTTTCGTTCCTCCGCTGATCTTGGGTACAGAGTTGTGAACCACTTCCTTTTTTCGTTTTTCGTCCTCATCTTTGAGATACTTGTCTTACCTCCTTAACGCCATTGGTCATTCCCCATATTTTAAAAAATAGAATGATTTGCAATACTCCGAATATTAGGAGTACAATAGTTAAAAAGTCAATCATAATATATTAAATATTTAGTTTATTCTTTAATCCGTTGAAAATGTCGGGATTTTCCATATCCAACCATGTGTATCTTTTATAACTATTCCGATCAAAAGATTGCTTCTTTTCATATACAAATAGATAATATCTGTCACACAGGACAATAACAGATGACTCCAACAATTGAGCGTATGATTTAGCTTGTATGAAAGCATCTTCTATCGCCTGGTTATTTTTCATATGCAACTTTGCTTCTATCAAAACTTTTGCCCTTCCTTCATTTGGTTTGTTATCATAATGTAAAGCATAATCTGAAAATACCCGGTGTCCTCTACCCGCCTTTATTCCTAACTGTCGGATGAAGTCTTTATTCTCATACCATCCCATAGAATTTAGCAATGGTTCCAGTAGTTGTTTTTCTACATCTCTTTCTTTTCTAATATTAAGATTCTTAGGCAATGTAGGTGCATACAACTTCGGAAGAAGATCAATATCGAACCCTTTTGCTTTTATTATACGAAGTAACTCCAAATAATCTTCATTGCTCATCGGATAGCCATTTACCCCTTGAAACCTCTTTTTCACCAACGGATATTTAGAGAAATATTCATCCATTTGAAGTTCTTTCAAAGTAATATGGGGGATTTCTATTCTATTTCCAATATAAGTATTGCTATAAAAGCGAAATAATGGGTCTATAACTCCATCCGTTTGTGCTATTTCCACACAAGAAATAGCACTAATGGGTGATGTCTCATAATGTACAAGAATATCACCCCGCCTCGTTTCTTGACTTGTTTGCCAAAACTTCATATCTAACGCAGTATCTTTAGAATAGAGCAAACCACCAATAAACCAAGCCTGCGCTGGTTGTGGAATAGCAAATTTTTCTTTTCCTATAAAATCGAGAGCAAAATCATACAAGAAAGCACATAATTCTACAGAAGATAACCCATATTGTTTTCTAAATTGATAAAAGACCTCGCATAATTCCCAGTAATACATGCATCTACCATAATAATTTGTTCTTTTAGGCAACTTTGGTAACACTATATCAAACACATCAGCTATTCTGTTTAAATCTAACATGCGACATAAGAATAAATAAGGAAAGAAATATTCAGGAGAAAAACGTGAAAGAATATAAGAAATAGGTTGAATATATCCAAGCATTTGCTTGGAATCATCACGCGCCAACCATTGGTTATCCTCCACCCTTATCCCTTGTGTGATTAACAATACATAAAACTCCTTTGCTTCATCCAATGACACTAGCTGTTCAACATCAGATACTCCGTAGTAATAAATGTTTTCTAACCAATCCTTATATAAATCTTCTTTTATAAAATATGCATGAGGACAATACTTTTCAAACAAAGTATACCCATCAGCTTCCTCAAAAAGTTTTATAGTTTTTTGCCCTTCGGAAGATTGCTTATATAAACTCCATATGTATGAATTAAATTTCATAGTATCAGTTTAAATAGACTGGATAAGCTTTAAACTACCTCCTTCTTGGTCTTTGTAATTCTATTACATTGAATATTTGCCTAACCTCTGCCAAATCAATGACCCTATCAGAATACATATCGTTTAGGGAATGTATCGTTATTGTATGATTTTCTAGATTATGATCAATAATCCTTTTGACTAATATACCTTCCTCATGGATTATTACAAAATCCCATTTTCTAATATGAAGTTTAGACTCCGCCCATAGATAGGGGGCAATTTCACGACAAAGAAGCCTATCTCCTTCAAGGTAACTTTCCTCTGTTCCATCATTCATACTATCGCCTCTCACCTCAAAAGCTACATAGTTTCCTTTAGCCTCATGATCTATTATAAAAGGTATAGTAGGCAATGTAGCCATATATGCAGCATCTTGGAAGCCACATAAATAACCAGCTTGTGCATATTGATTCACTAATGGCACATTTATAATATAGTTCTGATTTAATGGTATTGCTTCTAGAATTTCTATATTTTCTTTAGATATAATAGGTTCTCCTTTTTCATAAAGAATCCAGTCCATATTCCAATGTGGGAAGCTTTTTTTTATTTTTTCTATTGTCGGTTTCCTGAAACTTTCACCAACATTATTCAAGTACCCATTTCCCAAACCAGAGATAGTATAGAATTGGTTTGGGTTAATGCCTTCTTTCTTAATAAGATAGAACATTCTTTCTCTTAAAGTCATATAGATATTCTAGTTTTTAATTATAGAAAATCTAGCATATTTACAATAATTAACTAGAAATTCTATGCTAGATATAGAACTTCTAGTATATTTGCATCATCAAACAGTGATAACCTAATCACTTTTGCAAAGAAACGAATTTAAAATCTTTTACGCAATAGTATAAACATATTAAAATACACGATTATGAGCACGAATTTAAAAAATCAGATGAAAGAGGTCATGAGTTTAGCATGGTCTTTTGTAAAGAGAAACGGTTTCTCTATGAGCGAAGCACTGAAATGCGCATGGGCAAATATGAAGTTGAAAGCTCAAATGAAAAATAAGATTGTGAAGTTCTACTTTCAGAAAGTCGATGGTACAATGAGAGAAGCTTACGGCACACTTTGCGAAAAATACATGCCGGCAGTAACTGGCAATGACAAAAGAGCAAAGAATGATACAGTTCAAACCTATTTCGATACAGAACGCGGTGAGTTCAGATGTTTCAAGAAGGCTAACCTTTTAAAAATTGTATGATTATGACACACTACGAATTAGAACAAGGCTTGAATGCCTTATACAGAGACTTAGATAATGTTGAAAACATGGATGAAACAACAGCATGCAGGGTTTACAACGTAGATTGCAAGGCTGATATTATCGAAGTGATACAAGAAGAAATAGAGACTTACCAAGCTATTTTAGGATTTGATGCTAAAGAAGATGATGGTATGGATTATGATACACTTTGTATGGTTCAAGGGTTGAGCCGATACGCATAATTATTTATCCTACTGACGGATTGAACGGCAACCGACAGCGAGAATCGGGTAGGGTACTATTGATTAGCTCTTTGACAAGTTTGTAAAGGCCTTTACGATGTAATACTATAAGTCGTATAGGGTCAACCAAAGATAACGAATGCACATAAGCAAGTTGGAGCTTGTGAACTGTGCAATGTTTAACAATTAATAGATTGCACCGCAAATAATCGTCCCAGAGCACTAAGCATTCGGGTTGGGCGTCCGTACTACAATCAATCATATAGCCTATACTGAGCTTGAAATATGAGTTCTACCAAGCATTATCGCTTTTCTTCAATGGGGGTATAGGCACTAACTAATACACATTATTATGAAATTCGTTCAATTTGTTTTATCTATACTGGTGACTATATGTTCTATCGGTATGCTTTACGGGGCTATCACTACATACAGCCCTATGAAAACATTCTCTATCACTATAACGAGTATAATCTTTATAGGCTGTATTGCCTTTGTCGGCTTGGCTTATAAAGAACTGAAGTATTAAATGTCTGAGGCTTGGTAGTCCTTGAAGCTGAATCTGTACAATTTGGAGACCTACTGTCCGGCCGGCAGCAAGGCAACACCGTATAGACAGGCATTTAGAATTTAAGTTTGTCGTGTTTTATTTTGTGTTTGTACTGGGTGTGCCGTCTGTGAAGATAGTACACCTTTCTTATCTGGTAAGTTAGCTCAGTGGTAGAGCGTAGTTGTACGGGTATTTGCAACTAAGGTCAGGAGTTCGATTCTTCTACTTGCCTCTCATCATTAATTTAAATTATAATCTTATGGCAACAATCAGAGAAACAATTGAGAAGGTGAAGCCGGGTAAACAAAAGATTATCCCGCTTTCAGAAGTTGATGTTACAGGCTACAGACAGCAGGCTCATGTAATAAACAAGGAGTTGAAGGAAAAAGGTATTGTAGTCCCGGATGGTAAACCGGCTTATACTATATCCAAAAACAAGTACACTAATTCCATGTATATCATTAATAATATGAAGAAGTGACACTTGAAACTTACACGATTATGGAAAGAGTATTAACTGAATTAACCCCTGAATGCGAAGTTACAGCACGAATGTACGCACAGGGATATGAGAAGAAGGAAATAGCTTCTATGAAATGCAGGGCGTTGAGTACGATAAATAACCAGCTGCAAGAGGCTTTCAGAATTCTTAGAATTAGAAACGGAAGAGAGCTTGCCACAATGTTTTATGAACGAATGACAGGAATGAAATTCACGATGGATTTTGCACCAGTTGTACGTTCTGCAGTTGCTTGCTGTTTATTATGCCTTTTTTCATTTTCACTTTATCACGAACAAAGCGATATGAGAAGGGTAAGAAGAACGAGAGTAGAAACTATTGAAAGAATAAGGAGGTTAGAATGAATGCAGAGACAAAATTAAGTACTCTCTACCGAATTGGAAACAGAATACCTTTGAATAAATCACAGGCAGCAGGATTTGTGGGTGGCCGATATCGTCTTGAGAAATTAATAGCAGAAAAAAAGATACGAGCCACTAAAACAGGTCCGACTAAGATGTCTCCTTATGATGTAAACGCTTGTGATGTATTTCTTTATGCCGTTGATTCTAAAGAACAAAGAATATAATTAACCCTTTAATTTTTACGATTATGTCTCTAATAAAAAAATCAAATGAATTAGTAATACCATCGACTGTAAAGATGATGATTTACGGTCAAGCAGGTATGGGAAAAAGTACAGTGGCATTAAGTGCACCGAAACCGTTGTTGCTTGACTTCGATAACGGAGTGAAGCGTATGAACATGACGCATCTGGAAAATATAGATACCGTACAGGTAACTTCTTGGAACGATGTGCAGCAAGTCTTGCAGGAGGATTTATCCGCCTATCAGACCATTGTGGTTGATACCATTGGTAAAATGATGGATTTCATCATTACTTATAAATGTGGCAGCCGACAACCATCCATCAGGGATTGGAGCGGTATCAATGCTGAATTTTCTTGGATGACAAGAACGCTTTCAGGATTGAATAAGCATATCATTTTCGTTGCCCACCGTGACACAAGAAAAGAAGGTGATGATACTGTGTTTATCCCTGCTTTGCGTGAGAAGTCTTACAACTCCATTGTTACCGAACTGGATTTGCTTGGTTATCTCGAAATGAAAAGCGAAAGAAGCGTACAAAGGCGTACTATCACTTTCGACCCTACTTCAAGGAATGACGGTAAGAACACCTGCAATCTGCCTTCTGTAATGGAAGTACCTACTATTCTTGACAAGAACGGTAATCCGACTGCTAAGAATGACTTTATCACCTCGAAGATTATTAACTCTTATTTGGGTATGCTTGCCGCCAAGAAAGCAGCGCAGGAGAAATACGATAAGGTGATGGAGGAAATCAAAGAGCAAGTGGAGTTGGTGACAGATGCAGAATCCATTAATTCCTTATTGTCAAGACTTAGCGAATTCCAGCATATAGGTAGTTCGATGGTTGCGGCAAAAGTTCTTATTAATAATAAGGCAAAAGCATTGGGGCTTGTTCCCAATAAAGAGACAAAGACTTATGAAAAACCAGCAGCTTAATTACTGTATATACGCAACATTATTGGATGCCTTTTGGGGGTATTTGAATAGTGATGTTATTTGGGATAAATATTGGGGATGGAGTGAAAATCCTCCCCACACTTCCGAAGAATTTCACGAACAACAGTTTCACGAACTGATAGACCGTATCAATCGAAAGCCTTTTGATAGTGAAGCTGCTGACCGTGGCACGGCTTTCAATGAAATCATTGATTGCATGATTGAAAACCGTAAATCTTCTATAATGGAAATCAGCAAGGCATATCACGATGATGGAACACTTTACGGAATAAAAGCCGTTTACAACAATCGCACATTCACTTTTCACATTGACCTCTGCCGTGAGTTTGCAAACTATTACAAAGGAGCGTTAACCCAACAGAGAGTAGAAGCGATTCTGCCAACTGTATACGGTAATGTATTGGTGTACGGTCTGATAGATGAATTGATGCCTACCAGTGTTCATGATATCAAGACAACTGGCAGTTATACTGTAGGAAAGTTTAAAGACCATCACCAGCATCTGGTTTATCCATATGCTCTTATGCAGAATGGATCAGATGTACGGACGTTTGAATACAACATCGTAGAGTTCAACAAGGGCGGTTATGTGGTAGATACCTATACAGAGACATACGTTTTCAGCCCGGAGCGTGATATACCGATTCTTACTAACCATTGTGAAGAGCTTATCAGATTCCTGGAAGAGAACAGAAGTTTAATCACTGATAAAAAGATATTTGGAGGAGAAAATTAATGGCCAATCAAATAACCGGACGGATAATCGAAATCGGGCAAACCGTTCAAATTCCATCTAAAAGCGGTGGTTCCCCGTTTACTAAACGGGAATTTATTTTAGATGCTACCACTTACGACCCTTATACTGGTGAGCGTAGTGAGTATGAGAACATTATTCCCTTAGAGTTTTCGGGTGATAAATGTGCAGAGCTTGACCGCTTTAATCATGGTGATGTTGTCACTGTATCATTTATGATACAAGGTCGTTCTTGGACGAATCAGGACGGAGAACTCAAACGTATGGCATCTATTCGGTGCTACAAAATAGAAGGACGTGGCGGTGTATCACAATCTCCACAGAGTGTACCAGTACAACAACCAGTACCACAGCCGACTTATCAACAATCGCAGGATTTTCCACCTCCTGTTGATGCGAATGGTAATGCTAAGGATGATTTACCCTTCTAAAGTATGCTGTTTGATTTGAAGAATGAATACCAAATACCCAAGTTCAAAGAGTTTGTAAACAAGCTGTTTAGTGAGCGTGCTGTGGTGGAAGTAAAAAAGAAGTTACCCAACCGCACGCTGGCACAAAACAGTTACTTGCATCTTCTTTTAGGGTATTTCGGTAGTGAATACGGTTGCAGCCTCGATGAAGCAAAAATTGACTTTTATAAGAGGACTTGCAACCGTGATTTGTTTGAGAGAAAGGCGATCAACAAGAAAGGCAAAGAAGTAACTTACTTGCGTAGTTCTGCTGAACTGACAACGGGTGAAATGACTTTGAGCATTGACCGCTTTCGCAATTGGAGTGCATCAGTAGCAGGTATCTATTTACCGGCCGCCAATGAACATCAAATGTTGCTATATGCTCAGCAGGAAATACAAAGAAATCAAGAATTTATTTAGTCATGATAGAAACAAGAAAAACAGAAAAACGGTACGTGACATCCGACCCAAAGAAGATGCTCAATATGTACCTTGCAAAGCGTGTTCTCAAAACATGGGAGGAATCTTTCATAGATGAAGATACCGGCGAAACGGTAAACATTGAACGTAATGAAGTCCTTTTTGATCGTGGTTCTCTGATAGACCAAGACCTATTGGCAAAAATTCGTTTCAGTATGGAAGCGGATGGTATCAAAGAAGTGGAAGTCAGTAGTCAGAAGCGTTTAGCTTTTGAGAATGAAAACAAGTTCTTATATCCCTATCTTGCACAAGCACAGATAGGTGATAAGAAGTATAAATTCCTGCTTTATGCTACCGGCCTGGAGAATGTCTGCCTTATTTTGAGAGACTACATTGAACTTAATTATCAATCGGGATTCACCTTAACGATGGCAAAGGAGTTTGATTCGTGCGTGATTCTTACTGATAATCTGAAAGAGCGTAAAGTCGATGATGCTTCGATTGCTTATCTCAAAAATGAAATCACAATGGCAGAGTACGTTGACAAGATGGACGATGAGACCGAGGATAGTGACGAAGAATCTAAACCGGATGAAAAGAAGTTCTATCAGATTGAAACGAAAATCACATTTGACGAAGAGCAACGTACTCAAACATTCGTAGTGAATACTTTTAATGTTGACAGAGCGATGATGCTTATTATCCACTATCTCAAAAATAAAGAGGAAGAATGTGAGAAGCAAGCCAAAGAAAAGGGACATGAGTTCAACAAAAGAGAAATCCATGCGGCCATTGAATCTGCCAAACCTATCCCGGTTGGGCGGTTCATTCCGAAAGAGTTTTCGGTGGCTTATATGGAATAACTTTGTTAACCTGCCTGCTCCGTCTGTGAAGATATAGCGGGCAAACATGGAGAAGTGGCGGAATTGGTAGACGCTGAAACAAGGGAAGTGTGAGTGCGATACTCCTTAAAATTAGAACATGTACCATTCCCGGTTCGAGTCCGGGATTCTCCACAAACTTGTGTTGGAAAGGGGATATGAAAGTATTCAGTTGCAAATGGATATTTCCGTAATGCGCATACGGATAGTGTCCCCGAATGGAATAATGTGAGCCACACATAAATGGCAAGGGTTAGTGAATAATGGTTGTGCCCCGGAGAATATGCTTCGGGGCTTTTAATTAAAAAATTATGGATGAAATATTAACTGGCAAGATTTGCCCTTATTGCGGTAAGCCTACTGAATACGTGGATAGTTCCATAATCTACGGACGTTCCTACGGTATGATTTATCTGTGTCATGATTGCAGGGCTTATGTAGGTGTGCATAAAGGTACAGACCAAGCATTAGGACGTTTGGCAAATGCTGAGCTAAGAGGAGCCAAGAAGGAAGCCCACTTCTACTTTGACCAAATAGCTAAGACCAATCTTATCAATAAAATTTGGAAGAAACATATCCCCAACACTTCAAATAGAAATAAAGCTTATTTGTGGTTATCCATTCAATTAGGAATACCATATGAAGTTTGCCACATAGGAATGTTTGATGTGGAGGATTGTAAACGAGTTGTTGAATTGTGTAAACCAATAGTAGAATGCCGTACTATATAAAACGAACCAAGGCTAAGAAGAAAGATAAGCCTTTACCCTTGTTTGATAAAGCGGGGGTAACAGTGAAAAAGAAGCCGGATTTGAAAGCTAAACTCGACAAGGAGTTTTCTCTTTTCATCCGGCTTCGTGATTGTATGCCAAACGGTTTCTTCCGATGTATTTCATGTGGACAGATAAAGCCGTTTACACAAGCGGACTGCGGGCACTATTTCAGTCGTACACATTTGGCAACACGATTCGATGAAGATAATTGCCATGCCGAATGCCGGCATTGCAATAGATTCAAAGCGGATCATTTGGAAGGGTATCGGGTGAATCTGATAACTAAAATGGGTCAACAGAAATTTGACTTACTGAAAGTGAAAGCTGCCAGTACTTCTAAGATGTCCGATTTCGAGTATGAGCAGCTAATTAAGTACTATAAGATATTGAACAAGAAGTTACGAAAGGAGAAAGGTCTATGAGTTATGTATTGCGAGATTACCAGCAGAAGGCCTCTGATGCAGCCGTTTCCTTCTTCAACAATAAGGAGAAGAAAACAAATGCTATCATGGTTCTGCCTACGGGTAGCGGAAAGAGCCTTATCATAGCGGATATAGCTGCAAGACTTGACGGGCACACTTTGGTGTTTCAGCCAAGCAAGGAAATACTTGAACAGAACTTCAAAAAGCTATGTTCATACGGCATACTTGACTGCTCGATCTATTCGGCTTCCTTCAACTCAAAAGAGATAAGCCGGATAACATTCGCTACAATCGGATCAGTGAAGAACCATCCCGAACTCTTTACTCATTTTAAAAACATCATCGTTGATGAATGTCACTTGGTGAATCCTAAAGAGGGAATGTATAAAGACTTCTTCGATGCAGTGAAGTGCAAAGTTTTAGGATTGACCGCAACCCCTTATCGTCTTAGTTCCAGCCGTGATTTCGGTTCTATGCTGAAATTCATTACCCGGACAAAGCCCCATGTTTTTTCAGAGGTCATTTACCATGTACAGGTATCAACTTTACTTGATATGGGCTATCTGGCTAAGCTGAATTACTATCCAATGAATCCTTCAGGGTGGAACGAACTCAACTTGAAAGTAAATACCACCGGTGCCGACTACACGGATAAATCAGTCCAAAGGGAATATGAACGGATAGACTTTTACGGTTATCTTGTTCACATCGTCCAAAGGTTGATGAATCCCAAAGCAGGTGGTAAGAGAAAAGGCATTTTGGTATTTACTCGCTTCTTGAAAGAAGCGGAACGATTAACTATGTCTATACCTGGTTGTGCTATCGTTTCCGGTGATACTCCAAACTCCACTCGTGATATGATTCTCAAGCATTTTAAATCCGGTGAAATTCCGGTTGTTGCCAATGTTGGAGTATTGACTACAGGTTTTGATTATCCTGAACTTGATACGGTAGTTATGGCACGTCCTACGATGTCACTCGCTATGTGGTACCAGATAGTCGGTCGAGCTATTCGTCCGCATCCTTCAAAGGAAGTAGGGTGGATCGTTGATCTTTGTGGAAATATTAAACGCTTTGGAGAGGTGTCGGACTTGAGGTTATTTGATAGTGGCAACGGTAAGTGGGCAGTATTTTCTAAAGGAAGGCAATTAACTAACGTGAGATTTTAATCTGAATGGAAAACGATAAAGGATTTATAAAACTAAGCCGCAAGTTCTTCTCGAATGAGTTGTGGAATGAAGCCCGGACTTTTAGCAGTTGCGAAGCGTGGCTGGACTTAATACAGTCAGCACGATTTGAGGCAACGCCCCGAAAGGTGAGTATCGGAGGTCGAGAAGTGATCTGTAATCGTGGACAATACCCAGCATCCATTAGATTTTTGGCAAAACGTTGGAATTGGACTGAAAGAAAGGTGAGAACATTCATTTCTTTTCTTAAAAAGAGGGAAATGATAAGTACTGAGTGCGTACAGGGGGTGAATATTATAACTCTTTGTAAATATGAGGAATACAATAGAAGTGACACAGTAAATGACACAACTAATGACACAGATATCATAAAGATAATCAATGATTTACAGTCGAAAGTGACACAACTAATGACACAACAAGTGACACAGCCACCTAAAAAGCGACACACGGGTGACACAAATACTAAGAAAGAAGAAGATAATACTAAAGAATCTCCTAACGGAGATAAGAAAGAAGCCGAGGCTTCTTCACCCGTTTCTTCAAATCTTGATTATTTAAAATTCAATGATTGGCTAAAACGAAAAGCTCCATTCTGTAGTAATCCTAAAAACTTCTCTTCGCAAATTACAGAATTCGAGTTTCTAAAACTCAAAGAGAAATATACTGGTAAGCAGATAGCGGATATCATTGAACAGATAGAGAACCGGAAAGATTTACGTAAACGATATACCAACCTTTACAGGACGGTATTAAATTGGGCAAAAAAAGAATATGGAAGTTAATGTACAATTACGAGATGAAGATGCTGAGAAATTAGTTTTAGGCACTATAATCACCGAGCGTAATGCGCTTGAAGAAGTTAGAGAACTATTATCAGAAGAATCTTTCTACAACCCGTTTCATCAACAGGTATATAAAGCTATCCTTCAAATATCTTCTTTAGGCGAAAGGCCGGATATTATCACTGTAAAAAACAAGTTAGTAGCCAATGGAGTGAAATTTGAATTGGTGGAGTATATGAAAATTGCCTCTAATTGCACTTTTGACTTATACCAATATGCAGCAAGGTTACATGATTTGGCTATTAGGCGGAAGTTCTATACAATTGGGCAATATCTCATTTCAAACTCTTATTCTGAGGCGGAAGATATTCTCGATGTTACCAATTCTGTTAGTGATGAACTTGCTTCTTTTTTCAAGTCTACCAGTACAACTGTTACGACTATTAATGACGGTCTTGAAAGTGTCTACGGAATGATAAATGAGAATCTTTCCGGAAACAAACCTTTGACCGGAACACCTACTGGCTTTGAGAAAATAGATTCTAAATCGGGAGGATTACAAAAGTCTGACTTGATAATTATTGCTGGTGAAACATCACAGGGTAAAACATCATTAGCAGTGTCTATGATGCGTAATGCAAGTTTTTCAGGTGCGAAGATAGCCATGTATTCGATGGAGATGAAAAAAGAGCAAATAACAGCTCGTATCCTTTCAATGGAAAGCGGTATTCCTTCCAATCAAATCATGTACTCACGCCTGACAGATTCACAGATACAGGCGATTGACAAAAGAATTGGTAAACTATCAGGGAAAAGTATCTACTTTGATGATAGAAGTACATCTAATATTGACACTATTATTTCTTCTATCCGGTATATGAAACTGAAATTCGATATTGACGGTGCTATAATAGACTACCTGCAAATTCTCAATGTCAACATGAAAGGGGCTAACAAAGAACAACAGATGGGAGACGTGGCACGAAGGTTGAAGAACTTGGCAAAAGAACTTGATATCTGGATTATAGCTCTTTCCCAATTGAACAGGGATACCATGAATCCGGTTCCTACTATTGCAAGATTACGTGATAGTGGTCAAATAGCAGAGGCCGCTGATGTGGTTATACTGGTTTATCGTCCGGAATATTATGATAAGAGCAGACGTTATCCAGATCCGTTTTCTAATGCCTCGACTGAAGGTACAGCTATGATAGATATTGCCAAAGGACGGAATATTGGAATATTACGGTTCATATGTGGTTTTAATGCTGCAACAACTTGTTTTTTTAACCTTGATTCTGTTCCTCTTTCCGGTTGTAAAACTTCGGATATGGAGGATGATAATCCATTTTAGATATGAAGTTAACTATCTGTTGGACTACTAAAAATCAAGTCACGATAAATAAGATCCGTCTCAAGTTTGGCATATCCGACTACATGAGTATCAATCGTGAGACTCCCTGTGAAATCAAGGAAGAAGATTTACCTCTTCTTCGTGAATGTGAGAAACGTGGATTTATCCAAATAAGAAACAAATAAAGTCATGAATGTTTTTGCACACATTTTTGAGTAATTAAACTTACGTAATTATGAATAATAAACTAATAGCCTTCTTATATGCTATTTCAGCGATAGTTGTTATAGCATTTTTCTTTTTAGTCTATCTGTTTGCAAACAGTTTTTTGTATTAATTACAATGGGTAAGAATTATAAAGAACGTGCCGCCTACGCCTACCTACATGACATAGGTCGAAATATTCCCCGAAAACTATTATACCGGATTAAACGCAAATGGTGGCGGAATAATTACGAAATTGGGGAAATGAGAAATAAAAAAAATGAATTAATAAAAAAAACAGAGTAATATGGGTAAAATAAAGACAGTTAGAGATTTGATAAATGAATTGTACAAAATAGAAGATTTGTCAAAGATAATAGAAGTAAACGGCCAGTTTGCGATACTCGATATTCAAGAAATATCCAATCGAATTAATATAGTAACAAATGATTAAAACAGAATAGAAATGAATAAGAATGAGATTAAACTTCAAAAGAATAATTCTAATCGTGATTGGAGCGATTTAGAATGGATTCAAGAGTTTCATTCCTTTTTGCAGGGTGATATTCCAGAAGGAATTTCTTTAGGTGATGAGTATAAAGTTAAACTTACTCCAGAGCAATCAAGTACTGTTATTTGGTATCTACAAGAACACTTCCCCATACTACCGGATTCGATAGAAATGTGTGACGTGTGTAAGAGATTGTATGATAGTTATTCCGAAGGTTGTCATTACGAGATTGAGGGAAAGAACTTTTGTGGAGCATGTGAAGATGAAAGTGAGGCTACATATTGCGATAATTGTATGTCTGATATGTGGAAATCAGAGGGTAGAGATGAAGATACAGAGCTTTATCTCTGCAAGAAATGCAAGGAGAATAAGAAGTAATTGACGAATAACAATATGATAATGAATCTTTTGCTCACCTTATAAATGAGGTGAGCAGAAAAAAGTAATAATTAACCCTTTAAAATGATACGGCCAAAGCATTACAATTATCACAACCGATCCGGACCGTCCAAGTACGCAAGGATTACATTAACCATTTTCGGCAGACGAAGCCTTTAGAAGGAGTATAACTTCTTCAAGTACATTCGTCTAACGAGTAATGATACCGCCAGATCAATATCTGGTGATATGTTTTTTAGGAAATAAAAGATTGATATGAAAAAAGATTCTGATGTTTATAGCCAATCAATTAAGATGGCTTTAAAAGTTGAGTTCCTTGCAAATAGTGAGGAACTCTTTTTATATGCAGGTGCTCTCTATTCTGCAATGATATGGGGTAGGGGAATAGATGAAAAGAATGAGTTGATACAAAGAAAAGATACTTCAGTAAAATAAAGAAAGGAGAACCAAGCGCACGACCACTCAATCCTCCCTTACACGATTATGATGCAAATATACTATTTACTTTTAAAATAATCGTGCTATGGTAAAAGAATTTTCAGTAGTTTCGGAACTCAAGGCTATACGTGAACAAAAATCAAGACTTTCAGAGAGAGAAAATGAATTATCGACACCTGTGTTGTCGGATTTGGAACTTATCCCAGTGATATACGAATGGTTCAAAGAGGTATTGTCAGAGATGGCTTTTCCGCCACAGGTAGAATCTATTACTCAGAGAAAGAAGTTTCTTTTCATCGTTCTTTTCCTCTTTTCTCCCAGTGTATTAGCCGGTGGTCGCATGCCTAATGGAGTGAGAAAGAGCTTGGAAGAAGTGTTTCCTAATGTAAAGCCTTGCACAATATCGAACAATTTGGCAGATGTTGTATTTCTCTATCAACAATATAAAGACTTTAGACAGGATATAGAGTATATTTACACCGAAATCGTGAGTCGGTTGAAATGCAGAGGGCTAATCAATTAGTGAGCCGGAGTTTAGTACTCCGGCTTATTAGCTTTCGGGATACATCCAAATAATTGGAGCAATGTCGAATGGTGCATATGTAATCCAATGCTTTGCTAATATCTGTTTTTCTTCTTCTGTCGTCTGTGAAGACCATTTATTTATACATTTCTCTACTCGTAAATCATCATAAATAGTGATATTTGTTGGCTTATGTTTTCCTCTACGAAACTCATTTACAAAGTTTTGCATTGTAATTTTATCTTTATTGACTCCTAGATACAAAACATTGTAATTATCAACAACCATATTCCTTGATTGACTAATAATTTGATAATTATATATATCACTCTCATTTAACTCGCTACATGATAATTTATATGAGTTGTTTGTTCTATTTATTTGGTAGAATTTTATGTTTTTTCTTTTTAGTTTGTTTATGATTAAATTTCGTTCTTCTAAACCAATATTTAAGCCAAAATAAATACCTGTAATAATTTCTTGGGGATAGTGTTTTATTCCAGATTTGAGAAATACCAACCTAATTTCATGTTCATATTCCCATGCCAATGATTTTGTACCAAATACTTTTTTTTGGATGCCAAAAACATCATTAAAGTCTTCTTTGACGATAGTTGGCATATCTGGCTGATAATTTACTATTATTTTATTTCTAACATCAAAGTCAGGATAAGAACTTTGTAACATCTTATCTAAATCAAATTCAATGCAAAATCCTTTATGTGAATTTGCATAATGTGCCCACATTAATTCTTGGGACGGAAATGACTCTTTTTGCTGTAGCATCCCCAAAGAATATATGCCAACATCAAGCGGATTGATGGAATTATAGAAAGTCGTTTTATCTGAATCTTTCATCTGTAAATCAAAAGAACATTCAAATGGGTCATTTAATTCTTTAAATTTTGCAGCATAAAATTCATTTTTTAGTAAGGATTCAGTATCTCTTCTCCTTTTCTCTTTCTCATTAAATAAGTTGGCTCTATATTTATAAACTTTCATTGTTCTATTTTGGTCTTTTTTTTACGTTCTAATTCTCCCTTCCTGATTATGCAAACAGCATTCTCATAAGGTTCTTCCGTCTTTTGCCAGTAGTTTAGAAGTGACTGTCGGGCAATTCCGAGTTCTTGGCTTGTATAATTATCATACATAGCCGATGGCGAACCGAAGTATCTATGTAGCCCGGTCGCTTTAATTTCCAAATGTATTATTCCTTTTGCTTCCATAATGCAAAAATACTTATTTATTAGTATGTATTATAAATAATACTGTATTTTGTGATTTGTTAACGTATAAATGGTATTTTGTATTATAAATAATACTATCTTTGCATCATCAGAAACGAAGTAATAACAATTAAAAGATATACGATTATGGCAGCAAAGAAGGTAGATGAAAAGAAGACTTTAGCTTACGCAGTAACATTTCACTTTTGCACATCAGGTTCAATCAACTTCATTATGGGTAAAACGATGTACCAGCACATTAATACAATCTACGACCAACGTTCAGACAACGGTGGCTTTAATACCCTCGAGGTTGTATATAATTTCAAGGCAATGAAATATGAGGTACTGCCTGTATCAGACGAAAGAATAGGGGGCAAAGAGATTACGATATTATAAGTTTAACCAGCAGGGCGAAATTATGAAACGGTATTATTTAGAACTTAATGGTGTTTTTGTGAAAGATTCTACTTCTCTTAAAATCATAACAAGACACTATGAAAAATACCATAAAAGGTATAAAGACAGTGTAATAAGTGTTTATGATAAACAAACAGGCGAATATATATTTTGATTATTAATCCAGCAGGGCAAAAGCCATGCACAATATAGAAGATTATGAACTCAATAAATAAAAACGGCTGCAGTGTATGCGTTCCTGGTAAAGAGAACTACTGTACTTTTACTGTAAAAATCAAAGGTAAATCAAAGAGAATGTATCAGTATGATTATCGTACTGAAACCGGTGAGCTGTTTACAACAGTTGCCCCAACACTAAAAACATGCAGAGAAGAGAGGGATATTTGGCTATATTCACGTCAATAGCAAACCTTTTGAATATTGTTTGTTATCACCAATTAGATAATTTCGTTATCTTTGGGTGTGGTAGTACCTTTGGGATACTATCGCGGGTTAGAGCAGTGGGTAGCTCGTCACTTTGACTTAGTGAAGGTCAGCGGTTCGAATCCGTTACCCGCAACTACTTAATTATTAATTTAAAAGACACGATTATGAACATTCTAACGCTTAGTATTAAGCAAAAGTATTTTGATGAAATTTTAGCAGGTACCAAAACACACGAATACCGCGAAATTAGACCTACCAATGCAAAGAAGTATATAACCTACTTATGTGGTGGTAAAGAATATAAGGCTGACGAAGAACTTCCCGAAGAGGGTGAAATCGAATTGAAACCTATCAAGTATGATGCTATTAAACTTCTTACAGGCGAATACAAGGGCAAACGCCCCTATATGATTGTAGAGGTAAAGAGCGCAGAAGCGGTTATTCTCACGGACGATAAGGGGGATGATATTGTTTACGAGTATCAAGGTGAAGAATACCTAGCAGCTCAGATGAATTATACTTTAGGCAAGGTATTAGAGAAACATATAGATTGATTGTTTAATTTAAAAATTATTGCTGAGTCGCAAGAAGAGTAAACAGAGTAGCCGGACCGCGCAGAAACATGAATGGCGCAGGGGCTGGCGGTAGATTAGTTGCTAATCGTAGGGGTACGGCAAGTGCCACCCAGTTAGGTTCACGTAGACAACGTTACGGTGATCTTCGTGTTTCATTTGGATTATCTGGTGGTTAGCTATGAATAATGTAGAGCAAGCGAACCGGTATATAGACCTCATTCGGGTAAAATCGAATGAGGCTTTACTGTTTTTATCACTTGGTAAAGATTCGCTTGTTCTGCTTGATTTAATCTATCCAAAGTTTGACCGGATTGTTTGTGTGTTCATGTACTTTGTCAAGAGTTTGGAGCACATTAACCGATGGATTGGCTGGACTAAAGCCAAGTATCCGAAGATAGAGTTTGTTCAAGTACCACATTGGAACCTCACTTATATTCTCCGTGGCGGTATGTATTGTGTGCCAAATCCGAAAGTAAAGCTATTGAAGTTGGCAGATGTGATAAAGGCTATGCAGCTTACTCATGGAGTTTATTATACATTCTTGGGCATGAAAAAAGCTGATGGTATGAATCGTAGGCTTATGTTGAAAGGGTATGAGGTAAACGGTTACGAGAATAACGGTATGGTTTATCCTTTGGCTGATTGGACACAAAAGGATATTCTTGCTTATATGAGGCAGCACAATTTACCCGAACCAGTTAGATATTCATTGAAAGCCAGTTCGGGTGTCGGTTTCAATCTTGATTGTATGCTTTGGATGGAGAAGAACTATCCACAGGACTTGCAGAGAATTTACAGAGTTTTCCCAATGGCTGAAAGAGTGCTTTGGGAGTATCATAACAAACAAAATTAATAGGAGGAAAGCTGAGTCAGAAACAGAAGAAACGAGACTTTATCACAAAGAATATCACGTCTTAATAGAACGAATGAGGCGTATAATCTTGGAGTTAATCGTAGCCGCTACGAGGCTAATAACGCCCGTATTACGAGAGCGACTTTGAATGTGAGTAAAAAAATAGCTTCAAAGGGCTTAAGTAACGGATAATATGGAACTAAGTAAATACATAAAGAGCGAATCGGTAGAACTAAATCGTTCTGCCATTCACTTTGCAAATTATAATCCCCGAAAACTTTCCGATGAATCACGGAAGACATTAAAACGTGGTATCAAGAAATTCGGGTTAGTAGGTGGAATTGTCGTGAACAAGCGTACCGGATTGACTGTAGTCAGTGGACACCAGCGTTTGTCTGTCATGGATGAATTGCAGAAGTTCCCCGATAACGACTACCGCATTCGTGTTGATGTCATAGATGTGGACGAAAAACAGGAAAAGGAACTCAATATCTTGATGAATAATCCAAATGCACAAGGTACATGGGATTTTGATGCTCTTGCACAGATTGTTCCTGATATTGATTGGAAAGACGCGGGCTTGACCGATGCCGACCTAAACATGATTGGTGTTGATTACCTGTTACAAACCGAAGAAGAAAACTCTTTGGCTAATGCTTTGTCAGATATGATGACACCCGTCATCGAACAGAAGGAAGCAGATAAAGCCGCTAAACAATTGGTAGAACGTGCCGAAAAGGTAGCTCACATGAAAGAAGTCAAGCAACAGGTGAAGGAGAACGCACAGAAGCAAGCCGAGGATATGGATGCTTATGTGATATTGTCCTTTGATACCTATGAAGCGAAAGCTACTTTCTGTGAAAGATTCGGTTATGATCCAGATATGAAGTTTATAAAGGGAGAAGTATTTGACGAACAAATTGAAAGGGTAGATTGATATGACAGAGCCTAAGCACGATTATGCAGGAGATAAGTTCTATGAGGATATTTTTGCATTGGCCTTTCAAGGGTTAACTGATGCAGAAGTTGCTTATAGTCTTGATTTAACACCTGAAGTATTTTCCCGGATGAAAAATGGAAAATATGAAGGATGGAATGAGGAAGAAAATGAATATCGTGGAGAAAGGCTATCTCAAGTGTTAGCGCGTGCTCGTATGAAGGTTAATTCTATTGTTCGTGGTGCATATTTAAAAGGAGCTTTGGGTGGGAAAAAGATAAAGAGTACTACAAAGCGATATGTTCAGGATAGATGTATGTGTGAAGGAAAAGATAAAGAGTGTGCTCAATGTGGTGGTACTGGATGGGTACAACTTACGGATAAGGCTATATCTCAAGAAACCGAAGCAGAGCTTCCTCCCAATATGCAGGCTCTTTCTACGTGGCTGTATCATCACGATGAAGATTGGAGAAAGATTGAACGTAAACAGGATGAAGATGCAGACGATATTCCAACAGATATTAACCATGGCATTAGTGTTTCAGAATGGATAAAGGGATTAATAAAGAAAGAGAAGTAAATTTCGGATTCATACCACAAGATATCTACTTTCCTCTGTATTTAGATACGGAACATTTTATCATTCTTATAACTGGTGGGCGTGGTAGTGGAAAAAGTTCAAATGCTTCCACTTTCATTGAGCGTTTGACCTTTGAGATGACAGAAGCCCAGAAGATTGTTCATCAGATACTATATACCCGTTACACTATGGTTTCCGCCGGCATGTCTATTATTCCCGAAATGATGGAGAAGATAGACCTCGATGGAACCACCAAGTATTTCAAGACTACCAAGACGGATATAGTTAACAAAATGACTAAAAGCCGTATCATGTTTCGGGGTATTAAAACATCTTCCGGGAACCAGACAGCAAAGCTGAAATCCATTCATGCGTTAACGACCTTTGTGTGCGATGAAGCAGAAGAGTGGACGGATGAGAATAGCTTCGATAAGATAATGCTTTCCATTCGACAGATAGGGATACAGAATCGGATAATGATTATAATGAATCCGACCGATTCCAATCACTTCATCTACAAGAAATACATTGAGAAAACTCACAAGCTCGTAGAGATTGATGGCGTGCAGGTTCAAGTCTCCACCCATCCGAATGTACTTCACATTCATACTACCTACCTAAATAACCTAGAGAATCTTTCTCCAGAGTTCTTAAAAGAAGTGGAGGATATGAAGGTAAACAACCCCGAAAAATATGCTCATGTAGTTATCGGTCGGTGGGCTGACGTGGCGGAAGGTGCGGTATTCAAGAAGTGGGGTATTGTGAAAGAGTTCCCGGTTCATGCAAAGAAAGTAGCTCTCGCTTCCGATTGGGGCTACACGAATGACCCGTCCACTGGTATTCGTTGTGGTATTGTGGATAATCGATTGTATGTTGATGAGTTATTCTATGAGACTGGCATGCTCACCAATGCAATAGCAGAGAAGCTAAAGCCGTGGGGGCTGAAAGTCTACGGAGACAGTGCCGACCCGCGCTTGATTCAGGAAATCAAAAATAGGGGTGTGAACATCTATCCGGTAGATAAATTCCCTGGTTCTATTAAAGCCGGTATTGACAAGATACATGAGATGGAACTATTCGTTACTGAACGTTCATACCATATCATTGAGGAACTCCGTAAATATGTTTGGGATAAAGACAAAGACGGTCATTATATCAATGAACCGGTAGACGCTTGGAATCACTGTATAGACTCTATTAGATATTATATCTTGGGGCACATTTTAGGACGTATTTTGAAACCGAAAGATTTAACTGGAATATTCACACACTAAAAATATAAGCTATGCCATTGAGTTTAGAAGAAATATTAGTATTACCCGATATTGGGCAGAAGATAAGTTACTTGAAGAAAGGTAGAAAAACCGAGCTTCCCGACCGTTGTAAACTTTGGGATGACTGGAATCCCGAACGCCATGAAATCATGGTGGATAAAGAGAAGTACCCGGATAGAAAAGTTCTTGAAAAAGAAGCAGAGAAAGTTTTCGATGAGAAGACTGGAAAGACCTATGAACTCGAAGCGAAATACAAGACCGAACCTGTGAATCGTATCTCCATTCCATTGGAACAGGATATAGTGAACATCCAAACAGCTTTCACGGTCGGTACAGAACCTTCAATAGACTGTACTCCAATAGATGATGACGAAAAGAAGCTTCTGGATGCTGTCAAGGCTGTATTCAAGTCCAATAAAATCAAGTATCAGAACAAAAAGATTGTCCGGTCGTGGTTATCTGAACAGGAAGTTGCCGAGTATTGGTATGTGACCGATGATGATTTGTTTTGGGATAAGTTTTGGAAGAAGCTAAAGACTACCTTCGGAGGAAAGGTAAAGCCTACCAAGAAGCTGAAAAGCGTTTTGTGGTCTCCGTTCAGAGGAGATAAACTCTATCCGTTCTTTAATGATGAAGGTAAAATGATTGCTTTCTCCCGTGAGTACAAAAAAAAGCTCATGGATGATTCGGAAGTCACCTGTTTTATGACTATCACGGATAAGGCTGTTTATCAGTGGGATTTGTCCAAAGGATATGAAGAAAGAACTTCGTTTGCTCATGGATTCCCTAAGCTGCCAGTTCTCTATGCTTATCGTCCTGAACCGTATTGTAAGAAGATAAAGACCTTCCGTGTCCGGTTAGAGAAACTGTTATCTAACTACGCTGATTGTATCGACTATCACTTTTTCCCTTTGCTGAAACTGATTGGCGATGTAGAAGGCTTCATGGGTAAGATTAAGGATAGGATGGTTAAACTCACAGGGGAAGGTGCAGATGCCCAATATCTGACGTGGAATCAGGTCCCTGACACGGTTAAGTTTGAAGCTGAAACGCTTACTAACATGGCTTACGATATGTCGAATACTCCGAGAATATCTTTTGAAACATTGAAAGGGGTAGGCAAGGCTTCTGGAACCGCATTTCGCTTTATGTTCATGGGAGCGCACATGAGTGTTAGCAATCATGCGGAGGTTATCGGTGAGTTCCTTCAACGAAGGGTGAACTTTCTTGTTTCCGCTTTGGGGGCTATCAATCCTTCCGAATTCAGCAAGGCATCGCAGACGATTGATATTGAAACGGAAGTACAGCCATATATGATTGATGATTTGAACGACAAGGTCACTACTGCCGTTTCCGCTGTCAGTGGTGGCATTTGGTCAACACGTGAAGGTATTATGTTTGCCGGGAATGCTGATAGGGTAGAAGAGGAACTTGCAGAAATCAAAGAGGAGCAAACGGTAAAGAATAACAATGCAGCGTCTTCTAACCCCAAGGGATAATTCATTACTTTATGTTTTTGTAGTACTATTGAGCGGAGCTAATTTAGTTCCGCTTTTTTTATTGTTAAATTCTATATTATAGAATATTTTCCTTATAAAAATTTTATAATTCAAAATTAATTCATATTTTTGCATCAAACAAAAGAGATATGAGAATTGTATCACATAAGAAATTGAAAGAGTTCTACGAGACGAAAGGTTATGAAGATTCACGCATTGCCTTAGAACGTTGGTATGATATAGCGGAAAAAGCTGAATGGAAAAACCTATCAGACATTAAAGTGGATTTTCTTTCAGTTGATTATGTAGGTAACCAACACTATGTATTTAATATCAGAGGTAACAATTATCGTTTAGTGGTGGTTGTTAAGTTTACGATAGGCTATGTATTCATCCGATGGGTCGGTACTCATAAAGAATATGATAAAATAGATTGTTCAACCATTTAAGATATATAGTATGAATAGAGTTACAAAAGAACAATATGAATTTGCTTTGGCAAGAGTGGAAGAACTTTTGCCTTTGGTTGATGACAATACTCCTGCAAATGATAAGAATGCAGTAGAACTAACTGTTATGTCTGATATAGTCATCGCTTATGAAAAAGAGCATCACCCAATAGAGAAACCAACAGTTGCGGAATTAATAGAACTTTCTTTAGAGGAAAAAGGAATGACACAAAAACAACTCGCTGGCGAAATTGGAGTAAGCCCATCGCGAGTGAATGACTATTTATCTGGACGTTCTGAGCCAACTTTAAAAATAGCTCGTTTACTTTGTCGGGTGTTGAATATTCCTCCAGCTGCAATGCTTGGATTTTAAACAGAAAAATATAATACTAAGTATAAATTTCATTTTGATACTATGAGTGAAATAAAGATTGGTAATGATGATTTTATCCTTTATATAAGGAAGAATCAGAGGGCAGATGGGTTGATGTCTAAAACAAAGAATGATAGAATTGGTCGGATGATATGGGAATTTATTAGAGATAATAAATTCGGAAAGAAAGTTTCAGAGGATAGTGTTTCTTGCATTTGGAATCCTATAGGATGCAATGATGATGGCTTTGGACTTCCTAAAAATGCAACCCAGTTTTATATTGATACTTCAAAACTGGAAGTTATTTATGATGAATTGTATCTAATGTCTCAAAGATAAGTTTATAAATTCAAAATGAAGCCGTGTTCCTTTATTGGTTCACGGCTTTACTATTATCCTTTTAGCCCAACAATATCTTGGAACATTTTAGATATATAGGGATATAACTTATTGAAAATGTAAATATCCGCCTTTTTGTCATCGCAATCATGCTTTAAAAGGAATCCTTCTATTTTTTGCAGAATATCACAAAGTGGAATTTGCTTTCTATATGTCCTTTCCTCTAAATTATCTTTTATGCGGTAATAAGAATCTACATAAATGTGACAACTGCAATCTCGTTTATAATCTATCCAAGTGCGTTCCTCCTCATCCAATAGTTCAGATATTATATCCAAATGTTCCTTCAATTTGAAATACATAGATAAATTTTCATTATACTCTCTTTCTATAATTGAATTTACATATTTTATTCCATACATAGGATTCAATAATTCGGAGAGGTTTATGTAATACAATGATTGGTAAAATGAATTATACTCATTTTTTAAATCATTATTTAGTTCGTATAATTTATGAAGCCAATTTCTAAATAAAATTTGATTGGTGGCGATCTGACATCCAAATTCAAAAAGTTTTTCTGATTCTTCCATTGTTATTCCTCCACTAATTTAAGCCGGGTCCCACACTTCGGGCAAGTAAGCCCTATTTCCTTCTCAAACAAATCACCGGTATTCACACCAAGAATCTCGGAAACCTTATAAAGCGTTTCAACTGTTGGATTCCCGTTCAGCATCTTAGAGAGATTACCTTGCGCCATTCCCATCTTCTCCGCAAGTTCGGTGATAGTAATCCCCTTTTCCTTGCATACTTCTTTCACTCGTAACATATACTATAATATTTTAATGCTCCTGCCACAAAGATATTTATTTATATATTATGTGCATATAAATAGCTTTTAAACATATATCACATTACATATTATTAACATTATACCTTACCTCAATTATATATTAAAAGCATATATTTGTGATGTGAAAATATAATATAATATATAAGATTATGAAGTCAATCAAAGAACAAGTAGATGCAGTTATCAAAGGTACAGGTAGTAAGCAAGTAAAGAGTATTTCTCTTATCAAATTAGGCTTAACCAGGTATGAGGTGAACCTTTTGTTAGGCTCTATGCCTAAAGTGTCTAAAACGGCAAAATTCAATGCTAATACCTTGACATTTGGTGTTGAAATTGAATGTTACAATGTAGTTAGAGATAGAATAATCAGAGAAGTTGAACAAAGAAACATTCACATTCAGTCACAGGGATACAATCATGCTGATACTAAAGAGTTTTATAAGATAGTTTCAGATTGTTCTATTCAAGGTAACGATGCGAATGAGATAGTAAGCCCTATTCTCAAAGGTAAACAAGGCGAGAATAGCCTTAAAGCAGTTTGTGATTCACTAAACGCTATTGATGCCAAGGTAAACAGGTCAACAGGGCTTCATGTTCACTTTGATGCAAGTAATATTTCTGATTCTCACTTTGTGAATATTTTCAGAAACTATGCTAAAATTGAAAGCTTGATTGATTCTTTCTTACCTCTTTCAAGACGTTCAAACAACAACCAATTTTGCAGAAGTTTTGCAAACAAGTCTTTTAATAATTGTGAAACGAAAGAAGATGTTATGCACAATTTAGGCAGTCGTTATTTCAAGGTAAATGCTGAAAGCTACTTACGTCACCAGACAATAGAGTTTCGCCAACACAGCGGTACGACAGACTACACAAAGATTCTGAACTGGATAAACTTCTTGAGAAAGCTCATTCAATTCTCTTTTGATTCAGATATTCAAGAGTGCAATTCTATTGGTGAAATACCATTCTTGACTGCGAAAGAAAAATCATACTTCATGGATAGAAAAAATCAATTATCATAATGTGTGTAATCATTTATAAGCCTGCGGGGGTAGATATACCCTCACAGGCACTACTTTCTAAGGCTCAAAGAGCAAATCCTCATGGGTGTGGTTTATGTTCGCCTACAGCGATTTATAAGGGGCTTTCTTTTAATTCATTTATGAAAGTATTGAAGAAAGTGCCTAAAGAAGAACCTTTGCTTATTCATTTTAGGCTGGCTACTCATGGCAGTATAAAACTATCTAACTGTCATCCGTTCTATGATTCTGAAACAGACACTCACTTCATGCACAATGGGATACTATATGGCATTCGACCATACCAGGATAAAACAGATTCAGAGTGCGCTTTTGAATGCTTTTTGCAGCTTACTATCAAAAAATACGGGCTACATTCTGACGAACTAGGCATGGAGGTGGATAATGTTATAGGATATTCTAAGTTTGCTTTTATGCAAGGCAAAGAAGTAAGATTGTTTGGTGATTTTATTTTTCGTGATAGTCTTTACTTCTCAAATTTGCGTTTTCTGTAATCAACTATTCTATGTGTTTTAGGCTCTACTACTTTGGTTTTAGAGCCTTTCTTGTTTATTATCAAACCTTTTCTCAATTGTTTGGTATCGTTCATCCTTATATTTCAAAAACAGCTACTTACTATCTACTTTTATACCACGAATTTTGATATAATAATTTAATTCATACGGTATGACAATTATAGAACAAATTTTAGCAGGACTTCAAACCAAATTTACTGGGGTGGATGCTGCTATTCTCACCCGAATTGCCACTAAAAAGGCAGAGGGTGTAACGGACGAGACAAAGGTAAACTCTATTGTTGAGGGTATCAGCTTTTCGGACGTGTTAAATTCTTATGGTGATTTCCGTGCAGGGGATGCTACCCGTACTTCTGTCCAGAACTACGAGAAGAAGCATAACCTTAAAGATGGTAAGCCAATAGAGAATCCCAATCCTAACCCAAATCCGAAGCCGGAAGACAAGAAAGATGATGTACCTGCATGGGCACAAGCTTTGATTGATTCAAATAAGAATCTTTCGACTGAACTTTCCGCTTTAAAGCAAGAAAAATTACAGGCTACCCGACAGGAGCAGATTATGGCAAAGGCAAAGGAGTATGGTATTCCCGAAACATTCGCAAAGCGTTATGCGATTCCCGATGATGCGGACTTAGATACTTTTTTCAAGGACGCAAAGCAGGAACTCGCTAATATAGGCTTTAGCGGTGTGAACCCTCCCGAATCAGCGGAGACGAAGATTGAGAAAGAAAACGAATCTATTGCTGGTATGATTTCGGAAGGTACAAAAACGATTGTTGAATCTAAAAAGTAAATTAAATGGCAGCAGGTACACATTATGACTTGAAACCGGATTATAAACCGGAAGAGTTTTACCGTGTTGAGACAGGTGTGAGAAAGAGCGGTCCTTGGAAGTTGGACATAGCCAATTTGGTTGTTGGTTCTTTCTTACCCGTATTCACCCCGGTTCAGGCTGATTCGGTAAAACGTACATTGATTCCGGTTCGCAACGTGAAGGTTGTAGAAGCCTACACGACCGGAGCTGATGCTTTATCAATCAAAATTGCAAAGGAATCGCTGGCTTATGTCGGCATGTTTATTGGAAGTGGTAAAAAAGGAGCGAAAGTAGTCGCTATCGACAAGACTAACAAGGGCTATGATGTCCTGACTATTGAAGCGGCTTTCGGTGAAAATATCGCTAAGGATGCAGTTTTATTTGAAGCGACTGCAGTAGCAGGCACAGTGAAGAAGAATACAGCGAACTTCGTTCTTTATGATGCGAAGAAAGTTGAGAACGATGGAGCGGTTCTTTGTACTCTCCTGATGCAAGCCTATGAGGTAAAGGAAAGAAAGTTAGTTCTTCCGATCCATGAATTGGATAAGGTGGGATTGACAAGCCGTTTCCAGTTTGAGTATTAATCATTAAAAGTTTAGATATGAATTTGACCATACAAACTTTATTCACAGACCCCGCAATCGTTAAGGCGATTATCGACCGTGTGCTTCAGATGAGATTGGACACAATCTATTGGAAGCAATACGGAGATTTCTTGGAAACTAAACCCCGTGTTTTTAAGACTTATCTTGGAACAGTAACGGGTGTTGTTGCTGGTTCTATTATTGGCAAGAACGATCAGAAACCGTTAAGGGAAAGGCGTTCACTCGGAAGCGGTTATACTGAAATCGCTTACTTGGGCGACCGTTATCAAATGGATATCGAACGTTTGTCGCAGTTGCAGGATATCATTGATAAGTTCAATGTTGCCAATACTGCAGAACAAAGTACAATCTTACAGGAGATTATCGACTTTATTGTTGATGATTATCGTCAGATTTTACTTGCTCCACACAAGCGTATGGATATCGTTGTTCCTGGATTATTGATGACTGGTAAAGCACAGGTTCACTTGGCTGACAACAAAGAAAATATCGAGTTGCTTGATATCGAGTTGCCGTTCCACTTCCTTACTCCAGAAGCTGCAGTAAAGGATAAGTTTATCTCTTACTTACAGCAGGAGATTCAAAAACTGAAAGCTAAATACGGTGTGTTCTCCAAGATGATTATGTCTCGTGGCACATTCATGAAGAACATTGTAGGTGCTTCCGATTTCGGGGATAAATTCAAGATGATTCTTGGCGAGCGTGAGTTCATGGTTAACGCTGGATTGGTGACTGACCAGATGGCCTCCAGTGTATTTACCGGCATCGGGCTTCCTGCTATCGAGATCAAGGAGGACTATGTAGAGAATCAGGCGGGCGAGAACGTGCAGATTTATGCTGATAACCGTATTACCCTGTTGCAGACTGATAAGGTGATGAAGATGCGCCACCATAAGCCGTATGTTATGACCGATCCGGTTCCGGGACGTTCTTATAATACCGCTGAAGGTCAGATGTCGGTATGCAACTATCGTGACGAAGAAGGTCGATACATGGAGTACACTGCTGAGTGGATTCCTGAGTTTACTTCTCCGAATAAGATTGTGAATTTCGATTTATCAACCATGAACGCTATCCCGGAGGGATAAGGAGGATTCTATGAAGATTAAAGTGATTGATATTTTCTGCGACAAGTTTACTGGCGAAGTGTACAATCCGGGTACAATCCTCGATTTTGAAGACGAAGCCCGTGTGAAAGACCTTTCGGAACGCAAACTTGCCGAAATTATCGAAGAGAAGAAAGCCTCTAAGGGGATTTTTCTCTTCGAACAGGAGTTTGAAAAGAAAGACGTTGTAGAAGCATTGAAGTCTATCGGTGTTTCTGTAACTGCAAATATGAGAGAGGGAACACTTCTTTCTAAAGCAGGCGAACTGGATGAAGAAAAGACTTCTGCTTTGAAAGAAGCATTAGGTATCGAATAAAAGGGATAGGGTAGTATCTCTACCCTTCCATTGTTTAATTTTATAAATAAGTAAAGAGATGAAGAATTTTATTTTTGCCATGTGTGGCTTTTTGATGATGTCCTTAGTTTCGTTGGGCGTACAAGCATCAAGTTTTAGCGAACCTATTTTGCCAAAATCAGATGTCGTGATGGTTGATGTTGGTCTGCCGATGATTCAGAACGAGGTCGTTAAAATCGTTCCTATGGATTACTTGGTGTTAACAGCCCCGCAACCTGTATTTGTTATTGCTGAAAGTCCGGCTATTCAAAGCAAGCTGGTTACTGTTCCTAAATGTCCGTTCCGATACGTATATAAATCGAAGCATTGTACGCATTATAGTTACACTGCATATAGTAGATTGATTACACCATACTAAGATGACGGCAAACGACTACATACAACAGAAGTTTCAGACCTTCGGCATTCAACTGTCGGAGGCTGACCTTTTGGATATTGTAGAAGATGCTGGATTAGAGAACGGAGATGTTGAACGAGATGCAAGCAATAAAGTTCGTGTGTCCGTGGCGATGGCTAAGTTCATCCCCTCTCTATTGCTTCGGCCCGTTTCAATGGGAGAGGGGGGAGTTTCAGTCTCTTGGAATTTTGACGGAATCAAATCCTATTATTTCTTTCTGTGCAAACAATATGGATTGAAGGATGAATTGTCTAACAAACCTAAATGTACATTCCTATGATACCTAATTTCAGACCTCACATATTGCAATACCAGGTAATCATCGAAGGCTACGAAGACTATCTAGGCGATTATCATCCCGGCACATCTTTCTTTGAAGGTAGTATTCCCTGCCGGTATGAACTTAACAATAAAGCTAATCAGATGACTTTTGAAGATGGTAAGGTATATGTGTATCAATATGTGGTTTATCTGAATCAAAATTGTAGAGAGTTCAAGATAGGTGATGTTATCCGGCTATTAAACAATGGGTGCGTAATAGCTGAAAAACAGGTTCAAGGTTTTCACAGAGGACAATTAAATGCAAAACTATGGCTATAAGAATGACTACATCATTGTCGGAGATTAATGCTATATTTGATACAGGAACTAAACAGATCGATTCGGTTACTATTCAGGCTTTGGCGAATCTAGGTAATGAGTGCGTGACAGAGGCTAGAGATAGATCACAAGAAGAAAGCTGGTTTAATCAAACTGGAAATCTTCGAAGCTCTGTTGGTTATGTCGTTGTTGCTCATGGGGAGATTGTGAAGACGTCCGGCTTTGAAACTGTCTTAAGTGGTTCAGAAGGATCAAAAACAGGTAAGGAACTAGCTGTTAGACTTGCTAAGAACTACTCAAGCGGATATGTGCTGATCGTCGTTGCTGGTATGTATTATGCCGAATATGTAGAAGCCAAAGATAGTAAGTCTGTTCTTGCTTCTGCAGAACTGTTGGCTCATGCTGAATTTTATCATATGATGGAGAAACTTAAAAGTCAGGTAGTAGGATGAAATCGGATATTGAAATAAAGGATGATGTTTACAAAATAATCAAAGGGTCTGAACTGGAGAAGGCTGTTACCGGGAAATTGAGCAAGACTCTAAGACCGCTTAACTCAGGCAAGGAAGATATTGTCATTTCTATGCTTGACAATGGCAAAGGACAGATTCAGGAAGCTTTTGTAAATGTGAATATCTATATTCCCGATAATCTACGTGATGGGCAGGCTGAGGAGAATTCAGTCCGTCTGCGTCAACTCTGCAAACTGGCCGCTGAACTTTTAGAAGTGCAACGTGGAGAAGATTACCGTTTCACGCTGGATAAACAAAGGGTAATGGAAGTGAACGGTAAGAGCGAGCACTTCATCAATAACAAGTTATTGTATAAACAAGTAAACGAATAAGTATTATGGCACAATTATCATGGGGAAAACCCAAAATTGAATTTGGAAAGCTGGGTGCTGATGGAGCTGCCCCAACTAAATGGGATAAGTTAGAATACGATCCGGTAGAAAACTCTACTAAACTAACGACAAGCAAAGGAGAGAAGAAGGAAGCTAAGGTTGAAGGGGGCGAAAACGAAGCGGTGAAGTATTCCAGAAATACATACGCTTTTGAGTTCGAGATCCGTGCGGCCAAAGGTAGAAGTAAGCCTATCGAAGATGAGGATGGGGTAGTCAAGGAAGAATATGCTGTCCGGCTTACTCCTGAAGATTCGTCTGTCGAAGGGATTCTGATTGATCGGGCAACTGTTTCAGTAGAAGATACTTTCGATACGTCAGAAGGAAAGAAATGGAAATATACTTTTGACGCATTGAAACCTGTTACCGGCAATCAGGTTAAACCCTATACCGCAAGTGCTCCTGCACCTGAAGGTTAATAAAAGATTGTTTTCAGAAAAGAGTGCTTTAACCGGCACTCTTTAATTATTTAGCACTATGGAAGATAAAGAATTGCTTGAAATGAACATTGCTGATACCATCATTGAGAGACCTGTCGGTTTCAATATTGGTAGTCAGCAATTTTATTTATATCCTCCTACGTTGGGGATAACTTATCACTTGGCAAGATTGTTCAAGAGCCTGGAGGCTGATGCTAGACTGATATCTGCTAATCCATATTTGGAAGCCATTCGGTTATGTACCGAAAAGAAGGAGATTGTTTGCCGAATACTGTCTAACTATACGTTCAACCGGAAGGAAGATGTCTTTGATGGCATTAAGGTGGAAGCACGGGCGAAGGAACTCTCTGAATTAGCAGCAGAAGAACTCGCTACCATATTTACAATCGTTCTGTCCGGAGATAATACAGAAGAGTTTATCAAGTACTTCGGAATAGACAAAGAACGCTTAGAACGCAGCAGGATAGCCGCAGTAAAGAAAGATAATAGCAGTGTTACCTTTGGAGGCAATAGTACATATGGGACATTGATAGAATTTGCTTGTCAGCGTTATGGATGGACGATGGATTATGTCATGTGGGGAATCAGCTATGCTAATCTAAAGATGCTCATGGCTGATGCTATTACTACTATTTATTTGAGTGAGGAGGATCGGAAATTGCTTGGAAAAGGTGCAGGAGAGGTGATAAATGCAGATGATCCGAGGAATAGGGAGTTGATTCGGAGAATGATTGGTGAATAAGACTAACTTTTAATTTTCATATATTGTTAATGATATTAAATTTAATATCATTTTGCGTAGCGATTTGTTTGATATTAAATTTAATATCATTAACTTTGTATTGTTAATCAAGCGAATAAGATATGAAGTATAATGAACTGGAACGACTACTTGCTGAAGGTGGGTGCGTAAAGACAAAAAAACAAAGAGCCGGACATCCCTTATGGTATAGTCCAATTACAGGCAAGTTCTTTACTACAAGCAATCACGGCAAGCAAGAGGTAGCAAGTGGAACATTAAAATCAATTAAACGGGATTCAGGGGTTAATTTTTAATCCTATCCATCTAAATACACACGATTATGAAAGTTAGAGTTTTTATAGAACGCAGCAACGACGGGTATAGCGCATATATGCCCGATGATAACAATTTGCCTTTCGGTCTTACGGGTGACGGAAAGACTGCTCAAGAAGCTATGCAGGATTTCTTGCTAGCTCGTGATGAAATGAAAGAGTTCTTCATTGAGGAAGGAAAGGAATTTCCTGAGGTGGAGTTTGATTTCAGCTATGATGTGGCTTCTTTCCTTGCGTATTATAGTGATAAGTTATCTCTCGCAGGACTTGAACGTATAACAGGAGTGGCACAAGGGCAATTAAGCCACTACGTGACAGGACGAAGACAACCTAGTAAAAAGACTGTTGAAAAGATACAGAAAGCTCTACAAAATTTCGGCAATGAATTAAGTCATGTGAACTTTGCTTGATTAACAACTTTATGCAGTTCATTTGACAGCTCCGGATTTCAATTGATTCGGGGCTTTACTTTTAGTATGGGGCTGAATGGTGGGTAAAGATAAAGCCGGATGGTTAGTCCGGCTTTAACCATCTATTTATGTAAATAATGTATACGAAAATTATCATATTCTTCTGAAAAAGTAGTTTCGTTTTTCTTTGAAACTTCATTTAAAACAGCGGTCATTAATTTTTCTATATACTGAGCAACACAATCTGCTTGGGCTCTGTGTTTACAATCTTCAAAAATAGGTTCATCTAACGATAATGTTGTTCTTATATCATCCAATGATATATCAACTCCATTGTTTTTCAAAAATGATTCAGCTTTTTTATGGATGTATTCTTTTGTCCCATTCATAAAACTAAAATTACTCATAATATTACCTCCTGTTTTTATTAATTTATCCGCAAACATACTTATAAATTTTGACAAATCAAATAATTGAAAGAGAAATGAGTAGATAATAAAAAAGTTACCAGAGTTTCAATACCTGGTAACTATTATTTTAACGCTCCATACTCAGTTTGGCGACTGTATGGGGCGTTTGAATGAAATAAATTAACGCTCTTTACCCTTCTCTAAAACTTTTATTGCATTCTTCAAAATGTCAACGATAATATTTACACTTCCTTCTTTCTCAATGATTTTACTAAGTGATTCCATACTTTGAGGAACATTTGAATCTGAGTTTATATTTTTTTCCAATAGCTTATCTATTGCATTATTTACTTTTTCAGTTCCTTCATCTATATCTTTTGCCAGCGTATTGGTTGCTAGCATTAATTCCTCTGTATAATTTATCTCACGTATTTCCTTTGCTATTTGAACCATCTGAATTTGCGCTCTGTTCATTTGGGTTATAAATCCATAAAGCAATCCTAATGCTATTGGTATAGGTAGCATTAGGGGGAGGTATTGAGTGATATTGGGATATGTATTAACAGAGTTGATTTTATAACATATGCATGTAATAATAATAATTAAAAAGATAAATATACCTATAGAAATAATTTTATATAATAAGTATAATTTATTGAGCCTCTCATATTCTCGTTCGATAGTATTGTTAACTTCCTTAATACCTTTAAATGCATCTCGAATTTTATCATTTAATAATTTTATGTGATAATCTTTTTCTTTATTTTCCTCAAGAATATTTTTGATTAAAAATAGCTGATTATTGATGGAGTTGATATCGTTTTGTATTTGCTTTTTTTCTTCGGATGAAATTTGTTCGCTATTGATTTTATTGCGTTCGGATTCAAGTTTAATTTCCAAATCGTGAACTTCGTCATTTAAGCTTTTTTCCTGATAAAGCAGCTTATCTAAATCTTTTTTTATTGTATATTTCAAAAAAATATTTGTGAAAATATTTCAGTGCATAAACGGCTATTAATGAGGCTATTAAAGATGATGTTAATGATGATATTATTGTTTGATTCTCTAAAATATAAGAAACGATATTATCATAAAGTGAAGTTGTATTTTCCATATTCTTATTCCTCCATCTTAAATTTAGTACCACACTTGGGGCAAGTGATTAATCTTTTGTATGTCCATTCTCGTCAAAATCAAATGGTAACTCCATTTGTCCAATCTGGCGCATTTTCATCTTCTTAAAGTTGTCCCAGAATTGTTTCATATTGTCGGATACTTGAAAGAGTGTGATAACCTTATTGATCTGCTTTTCAAGATTTGGTTCTCCGACGTCAAGTGTTAGATATTGATGATATCTTTCAGTTCTATTTCCTAATTCACTTTTGGGAGTTACTTCTTTCAACTTATCAAGTACGCCATTGGGGAGTTCTTCATAGATGATAGAATTTGTCCATTTACCGATAACTCCAGGTCTTTTCTTTATTCCATTTACAGTAAAGTCCCAGCCATTCAATCGAAATAGCTCTTTATAATATATATCAGGGAAACGTTTTTGCCACGGAAGTAAATCCTCTGCAATGTATGCTTTGAGAATTTTTTGAAGTTCGTCCTTCTCACGGTCATATTGATAACCGGTTGCTTCATCGACTAAAGCGACAATACCAACCTTAGAGAATCCTAGTAAGATTTTGTAAGCATTTTGCGGAACTTCCTGATTATCAGCGAAAGCGCCTCCTTGTGCTGCTTTTACATATACATCACAAATATCAGCCAATAAAGTAGCAGGTACTCCTTCTGAATTATTATTTGCAGAGTTTATATAAGGTATTGGTTTTGAGATGATTCCTCTTAATTCATCTGAGATGTATGGTTCTAAATATTTAGCTGACAAATATTCAGGAAGGAGAGTTCCTTCTTCTTTTTTCTTCTTCCAGTAAGCGCCTCCTCCTTTTATACCTAACGCATTCGCAAGACTTCTATTTACCAATACTCTTGTTCCGTCTTCTAATACGGCACATGAAATTTTTATACCGTTTAACTCGATTTCTCCGGAATATTTCGATTTTAGTATTTTCTTTTCCGCCATAATAACCTCCTATTCTAATTTTTAAAGTTTCTCCGCCAGTTTCTTAATATCCTCCTTACTATTCACTACATGAGTATTATTGCCGATTCGGATGACTCCGACTACTTCGTCGTAAGAAGGTTGTATAACTATTTTTTTCTGCTAATAATAACATTCATAAGCCCTACAATTTCATTTACTTTTGCTCCATCTGTTCCCAAAGGAATTTTTACTATCGGTTCTGATAAGCTATTTATATTAATAATCACAGTGTAGTCATGTATAATTTTGTCATTCTCTTGCTTAACGGTGGTTTCTTTTCTCGCAGTAGCTCCACCAACAACAGCACCAACGCCACCGGTTAAGACACCTCCAACAATCGCACGTTTAGCCATATTGCCTGTACTTGTTTTGGTTTCATAAGAAACATTTCCTTTTACTATACGTTGATTGTCGTTGAAAGTACAACTTAGTATATCGCTCATTGGTAAGTCTTTACCTAAGAGCCAAATGCGATTTACCTTTCCAAATACAATTATTTCTTTCTGAAGATTAAGTTCTTCAAAAATAAAAGTCTTATCAGGCTCTCCATATTTGGATATAAGATCGTTACGAGAGGCATTGTAAACAGGGATTTTAGCTTCTTTCTCAGCCTTTCTTTTAATAGCCACTTTTTCGTTTAACTGTTTTAGTTCTTCTTGCTTCTTTTGATTTTCGTTACTTGCCCATATAAGAGCAATTCCAGCAACAACGAAAAATGCGACAAAAATCCATCCTAATGTAGTCCATCCTGCCATAAAAGATATGATACATAAAAATATAAGAAAAAGAACCCATCCCATAATCGTAAGCTTCCGATAAAGTACACATTGTAGCTTCAATATAAAGAAACTCTTCCTGT
>OJSN01000637.1_pt1 | contig 32799 bp, 27 predicted proteins | sample 1599421 | NCBI WGS metagenome assembly OJSN01 (sample SAMN04168659, study PRJEB22393) | human gut metagenome | biome: human gut microbiome; feature: stool | host: Homo sapiens | collected 2014-05-12
GAACTATCTTGTCGGGCAGATATTTGGCGATGACGAAGTGCGGGTGAACTGCGCGGCGGCGAATCTGGATATTGTTAACGGCGTGGCGCGTCCGCAGATTTTTGCTTTTGATACGGAAAACGCAGTCATTAATGTCACCGGTACGGCAAGCTTTGCGTCGGAGCAACTGGATTTAACCATCGATCCGGAGAGCAAAGGGATTCGTATTATTACTCTGCGTTCGCCGTTGTATGTCCGCGGCACCTTTAAGAATCCGCAGGCAGGCGTGAAGGCCGGACCGCTGATTGCGCGCGGTGCGGTTGCAGCTGCTCTGGCAACGCTGGTGACGCCAGCGGCAGCCCTGCTGGCGCTGATTTCACCTTCTGAAGGGGATGCTAATCAGTGCCGGACAATCCTGTCGCAGATGAAGAAGTGATGAGAGCGCCGGATGAGGTGTAAACACCTTATCCGGCCTACGGGGGATTGCAGTCTGTAGGCCTGATAAGCATAGCGCCATCAGGCCATCAAATTACAGCGATTGATGCCGTGTCTCATGGGTTAACAGCAGCGCAATTAATGTTAACGCCGCCATTGATGCCAGATACGTACCGACTGCCGCCAGACCATAGTTCGCCTGCAACCATGCAGCGATGTATGGGGCAACGGAAGCACCAAGAATCGACGAAACGTTGTACGAGAACGACGCCCCTGTGTAGCGCACTTCGGTCGGGAACAGCTCCGGCAGCAGCGCGCCCATCGGACCAAATGTCAGCCCCATCAGGCTTAAGCCCAGCAACAGGAAGGCGAAAACCAGCACCGGATTGCCAGAGCCGAGCAGTGGTTTAAAGGCAAACAGCGCAAACAGAATGATAAGCGTGGTGATGATGAGCATGCTCTTGCGACGACCAAATGCGTCGGCCAGCAGGCCCGCCACCGGCACCATGACGCCAAAGCCAATCACCGCCATCATCAGCATCCACAACACTTCATTACGCGGCAGGCCAAGTCCTACAGGCGCGGCAGCGGTGCTGAACGTCATCGAATAGACGGTCATGATATAGAACAGCGTATAGGTCGCCAGCATGATGAATGTGCCGAGGATCGTCACGCGAACATGTTTGGTCAGCAGGGTACCCAGCGGGATTTTTACCTGCTTTTTCGCCGCGGCTACTTTGGCGAAGACCGGGGATTCATGCAGCGAAACGCGAACGTACAGACCGATAATCACCAGTACCGCAGAGAAGATGAACGGTACGCGCCAACCCCAGCTCATGAACTGCTCGTCGGTCAGCAGCCAGGAGAGCAGCAGAAAGGTACCATTGGCGAAGAAGAAGCCGATAGGTGCGCCCAACTGCGGAAATGATCCGTACAGCGCGCGTTTGCGCGGTGGCGCGTTTTCCGTCGCCAGCAGCGCAGCACCGCCCCATTCACCGCCCAGACCTAACCCCTGGCCAAAACGCGCCAGCGCCAGCAGCAGTGGGGCGAAAATGCCGATAGTTTCATAGCCCGGCAGCAGGCCAATCACAACCGTCGAGATCCCCATGGTGAGCAGTGAGGCAACCAGCGTGACTTTACGGCCGACGCGATCGCCGAAATGCCCGAATACCGCAGAACCGATCGGTCGTGCCACAAAGGCGATAGCAAAAGTCGCCAGGGACTGTAGCGTCGCGGCAGTCGGATCCCCCTGCGGGAAGAAGATATGCGGGAACACGATCACCGCGGCGGTGGCGTAAATATAGAAGTCGAAGAACTCAATGGCGGTGCCAATGAGCGAGGCGACGACGACTTTATTGCGCGAGTTGACCGGGGTGTGTTCCTGTTCGTTGTCGAGTGTTGTGGCTGTTGCTTGCATAATATTTTCTTATTTTTGGCCGAACGAAAGGCCATATTACGCACAGCAAAAGAGACATTTCAATCTGTAACAAACTTTGAGAATGGTCAAAAATGGAGCAAAAAGGGGATAATTTTTAGGCTTGAGATTTCACTTCCATGAAATGCTTCACATAATTTAAAACTTAGATGATAAAACTAGTTTTTGGTTAAATAAAAGTTACGGGTTGGATTTATTCACTAAATCGGTGAGATCGGGCGGCATTATAATTGCCGGATGGAGCTGCGCTTATCCGGCCTACAAAACTCACCCGTAGGCCGGATAAGACGCGTGCGACGCCATCCGGTAATTCACAACTAATCCGGCGGTGGCTACTGCGTTTTCCCTGGCATACGCGGGTCGTCTTTGTATTCAGCCGTGGCAATCCAGGCAGCGCAAAACAGAGTCAGACGAGCGAAGAAGTAGAAGAACGCCATCAATCCAAGCACGGAACCAAACGCCGCGCCTGAGGGGGATTTTACCAACGATGGCAACGTGTAGGTCATGACGATCTTAATCACCTCAAAGCCAATAGCCGCAATAAATGTCCCGCGAATCAGCGCCTTTTTACGCGGTCGGTGACGCGGTAGCCGCCAGAAAATCCAGAAGAACAGTAAGTAGTTGGCGAAAATGGAGATGGTCAGACCGATCAGCCGCCAGGCGGGCTTCAGCCATTCGATACCGTCGAGATACAACGCAGAGATAATCATCTGCTGGGCGGAGCCGGCAATGGAGGTAATGGACAGGGTAACAATCAGCGCAATCAGTAAGCCAATCAATGAGATAAAATCACGCAGATATTTGACCCAAATTTTTTCCTGATCCTGTGGGGTACGCTCCCAGACATCCCGCGACTGAGCACGAATCGCTTCGCGCAGGTTTCCCATCCAGTTAATGCCGGAATAGAGCGCGATGCCAAGCCCTACCAGACCTACAGTGGTACGTTGCTGTACGGCGGTATTAATGGTGTTTTTCAGCGTAGAGGCGAGCGTCGGATCGCTGACGTTCAACAAAATCTTGCTGAAGATATCCTGCAACAGTGTAGGGTGCGAAGCGAGAATAAAACCCGCGGCAGCAAACGACACCATCAGGATCGGGATCATCGACAGAAACGAGAAGTAGGTAATGGCGGCGCCAAACTGATTTCCCATACGATCGTTAAACCGCTCTGCGGCACGAATAAGATGGGCGATGATGGGCTGACGTTGAATTTTATCGGCGAAGGTCAGAGCCGTTTTCAGCGCCTGGTTCGCTTTAGCGTTTTTCTCCGGCGCGGCGGAGGCTGGTTTATGTTCTGGCGTAGGGTGTTTTGCGTCTTGTTCCTGCGTCATCCGATCGGTTGTCCTTATTTTGTTCACTCATGACATTATAGCCTGCTCAGGGGCGCATCCTGAAAAATGGACTAATCCACATAGTCTTTCATCACGCCAGTCAGCCATTCCATAAACAGATGTACCCGGCGAGAGAGGTTGCGTCGATGCGGATAAAGCAAAGAGACCGGCATTGGCTCGGCGCGATATTGCGGCAACACTTCGACCAGCGTACCGGCGCGCAGGGCATCACGCACGCCAACGCGCGGTACCTGAATAATGCCCAGACCGGCAAGGCATGCCGCGTGATAGGTTTCGGTACTGTTTACCGTTAGCATGCCGCCGGTTTTAACCCATTGCGTGCCGTTTTCTGTCGCCACTTCGAAACCTTGCGCACGCGTTCCCAAATTGACCGAGTAGTGCACCACTGCATGTGAAGCTAAATCCTCCAGGCTTTCCGGATAACCAAAGCGGGCGAGGTACTGTGGGCTGGCGCAGTTAATCTGCGTGAGTTTCCCCACTGGGCGCGCAATCAGCCCTGAATCTTTCAGCGTGCCTACGCGTACCACACAGTCGAAACCTTCGCGGACCAGATCCACCAGGCGGTCGCTGCTGCTGAGTTCGAGCTCAAGGCCGGGATACTGATGCAAGAAAGTGGGTAAGCGGGGCATCACCAGATTTCTCGCCACGCCAACCGGCATATCGACGCGCAGCTTGCCGCTGATGCTGGACGGATCGTGATGAAATAGTCCATCCAGCTCATCCAGATTGCTCAACAAATCTTTTGCGCGTTCGTAATAGATCATACCGTCTTGTGTGAGCTGAACGCGGCGGGTAGTGCGGTGCAACAACTGCGTGCCCAGATGATTTTCCAGGGCCTGGATTTGGCGCGATACGCTACCTTTAGGAAGACCAAGGGTGTCTGCCGCACGCGAAAAGCTCTCCAGTTCTGCGACGCGGATGAACAACTGCATTGCGTGAATTTTATCCATTCTTATGCCCTATTGTTGTTCCAAATGAAACAGTAATGCGCAACAGACGACATTTATTGTTTTTCTATCACCTAATAAGCTTTATCTCAATCATCACAACGTCGGAAATGAGGTTTCTTATGACGCAACGTATCGCATTAGTGACTGGTGGTAGTCGTGGGCTCGGTAAAAACGCCGCACTTAAGCTGGCTGACAGAGGAACGGACATTATCTTTACCTACAACAGCCAGCAGCAGGCGGCGCTGGATGTGGTTGCTGAAATTGAGCAAAAAGGCAGAAAAGCTGCGGCAATACAACTGAATGTCAGCGATGTGGCTGGCTTTGAGTCCTTTACCCATGAGGTACAAGCGCAACTGAAAAGCATGTGGAATCGTGAGGCGTTTGATTATTTAGTGAACAATGCCGGAATTGGTCTGTATGGCGCTTTTGCCGATACCTCCGAAGCGATGTTTGATCAATTAGTGAACATTCACTTTAAGGGCCCCTTCTTCCTGACCCAACGTCTGTTGCCGTTGATCCAGAATGGCGGCAGGATCCTGAATGTTTCATCGGGACTGGCGCGCTTTGCACTGCCAGGGTATGCCGCCTATGCCTCAATGAAAGGGGCGATGGAAGTACTGACGCGTTATCAGGCGAAAGAACTGGGAGAGCGGGGTATTTCAGTAAATATCATCGCGCCTGGGGCGATTGAAACCGATTTTGGCGGCGGTCGACTGCGGGATAATAAAGAGCTGAATGCATATGTGGCATCGCAAACGGCGCTGGGACGCGCGGGCTTGCCGGATGATATTGGCGACGCGATTGCCGCGTTGCTCAGCGATGAGCTGGCCTGGATGACAGCGCAGCGTATCGAAGTATCGGGCGGAATGTTCCTGTAAATCGCTCGTATCTTATTCAGCTTTTGAGCAATAGAAAACCGGTGCGCCACTCCAGGTAAAAATATAGCTGGTGGCGTTTACCGGTATTATCTGCAATCTAATTCAGCGATCGCGGTGCCGAAAGAAATCCGGGATAAACTTTCTGAATAACTCATTTTTCTTCGACAGCGGATTTGTCTCAGAAGAAACCATGATCACTTCCTCATCCCCACAGATTCAGAATTTAATTCTTTGAAATGTTAAAAATTCGACATTAAAAATTGAGCGTTCGATCGCGTATGTGAAAACATGGCCTATGTGCTAAAAATTTCGCATAGGAAGAATAATAAATCGTGAATTTCATTTATAACCTTAAATCTACCATAAACGAATACTAAACGACCGCTTCCTCATAGTAGATTGGGATGAAGATTGGAAAGCATTTATAGCAGTCATATAATCCACCATACAAACGGTATGGATTATCTCAACGCTTATATGTAGAGGTGCATGTTCGTCTTCATTTAACGTGGGTATAAGATATGGGCTATCGTCTATATGGATTTATGATTGGTGCTGAAATTCATTTTGACATTTCTAATCGCCGACTGTATCGGCTTACGGGTAGCCATACCGAGAAAAACATCGTTTTTGCGTCAATTTACTTTAATGAAACAATGCTCAGGCTTTTCCTGTATTTATTAATAAATGCCAGGAGCCAGCCGGTACCGAAAGAAGAGTTATTTGATAAAATCTGGGAAGCGCATAATCTGAGCCCCTCTGCGCAAAGATTATGGCAAGTCCTGCACAATCTTAATAATAAACTTGGCCTGCTGGGGTTACCCAGGGATTTTATCCTTAATATAAGAGGTCAGGGTTATGTCATCAATTATCCTGATGTCATTCCCGTTTATTACAAAGTGAGCGAACTCCCAACTCATGCTGTCAAAAAAAGGGAGAAAATAGATAACCTGAGTGAGTGATGTCAACCCAGGTATTTGCCCTGAGCATGCAGTGCGAGGGGCTTTTTTTATCGTTATCTTTACTTTTTATTTTCAATGAATGTTCGCTAAATAGCGTTATTGTTCAATAGATACCAATAACGGCCAGGGCGATTGGGTCAGGTTCTGATGATTGCTGTGCGGTTGTCCTCAATAGGCCACTGCACGCTTGAGGCTCGTGATGATTACCACAACCAGGCAACTCCCGATATTATTCTCTGACGCCAGCGAATTACTGGCCCGTTTCCTCACCTGTGCACCGGTAAAAACGTTGAATGCAGCCATTATTCAGCGCCAGTTCAGACCGGTGTATCAACCCATTTTTAACAGCCAGACGGGTGAAATTGCAGGTATTGAGGTGCTTGCCAGATGGACGCATCCCCAGTATGGCGCTATTCCCCCTGATATATTTATTCCCCTTGCGGAAGAGCATGGTCTTATCGCCTCGCTGACGCATCAACTTATTCAGCAAGTCATTGCCGACCTGCAGTCGCGGCTCCCCCTTTTCCCTAATGGACTTTATCTTAACCTAAATCTGAGCCCCGAAAACTGCCTCGATCCGCGTTTTAAGTCGGACGTCGTGGCGCTCATGCAAAAGCTTGCCCCGGTTCAGGTTCAACTGGTTATCGAAATTACCGAAAGACGCCCTCTGCACTTTACCCCTCAGCTAAGCGAGTGGTTTGCCGCGTTGAGAAAATCCAATATCGCCGTAGCGTTAGATGATTTCGGGACGGGATACTCGAATCTGTGTTACCTCCACGCGCTGGAACCGGAGTTTATTAAGATAGATAAACTGTTTGTCAGCCAGATTGGTGAGGGGGGTGATACCCGCATTGTCGATACGCTTATTGAGCTGGCGCAGAAGATGGGTCTGCGAATGATTGCCGAGGGCGTTGAGACTCAGGCTCAGGCCGATTATCTGCGCATGAAACGCTGTGATTTTTTACAAGGGTATTATTTATGTAGACCCGTTCCACTTGAAGATCTGATCGGAGTGATGCAATCGCCCGCAACCTTCAGTGTCGATTGATATAGCAACGCTGTTAGGCGGAAAACTACAGTTGATGATCATTTAATGCGATATTTCGTTTTGTAACATATTTGTCTGCTATCGTGAGTTCTTTATTTTTAGCAAAGAATATAAACTTCGAAAAATTAATATTAATAAGCTGATTTTGAACATTGGATATTAAGAATTTCCTTAATATTTAGCGCCGTTTTTGTCCATTTGTGTGATTGTTGGGTTTTAGCTGTAACTATTTTCGATTTCTTCTTCTTTCTTCTCCGTCTATCGGTAAAATGGCCCCCGCCAAATGGTGACTTCTTATTTTACCCCTCGGGTAATACCCTTCCGCGTGTTAAGGTTAGTATCTTATTCAGACGGAGATAAGTAATGCAGGTAATAATGTTTGACAGGCAGTCGATATTTATTCATGGAATGAATGTAAGTTTACAAGAGCGTATTCCAGGAGTGGATGTTCAGGGTGTCAGTCAGGCAGATGACCTTTGGCAGAAACTGGAAGACACCCCTGATGCACTGATAATGCTGGATGGCGACCAGGACGCTGAGTTCTGCCGTAACTTGCTACAGCAGATAGCGCAACGCTTTTCGACAGTAAAAGTGCTGGTAACAGCAACGGACTGCCGTAAAAAATGGCTGCAGGAGGTTACGCAATTGAATGTGCTGGCCATTGTTCCACGCGACTCTGACGCGGAAACCTTCACGCTGGCTCTCAATAGCATTGCGATGGGAATGATATTTATCCCCAGAGATTGTATGGCAACCCCCGAGAACAGCGGGCAAAATATCAGATCGCTTAGTGCGCGTCAGCGAGAGATTCTGACTATGCTTGCCGCCGGAGAATCAAATAAACAAATTGGTCGATTGTTAAATATCAGCACCGGAACGGTCAAAGCCCATCTTGAATCGCTGTATCAGCGCCTCGAGGTAAAAAACCGTACGCAGGCGGCAATGATGTTAAACGACGCTATTTAACGGGCGAATATTTCACAGTCAGAACGTTTCTGGCTGTGAAATAACCCCCGAGCAGAATTCTGCAGCACAAAACCGGCTTATCCCCACGCTGAGCATCCACGCAATTAACACTTCCTGTTGAAACCTTTCTTTTATTTGCGGCATTTTCTGGTGTATGAATTCCTCGCAGATTTCCAGATCCGCGAGCAGTAGTGTTTCTGCCTGCGTTACCGAAACAGGCGCAGGAAAGCTTTCATCGGATGTGATTTCGTGCCCGTAGCCAATCACCCAGACACCATTTTTGTCCTGATACTTTTCCAGTGACAGGCCTTGCCATTGTTTAATAAATGCAACACAGGCGGGCGTGAAATACGTTGAATGGAGTGGCATATTCATCTCTGTACAAAGAGACCTATTTTAAGAAACCACCCTCGTTACGCCAGTTGCCATACAGCCAGTTTTTTCAGCAAAACGTCTTATGCTGCGGGTGGCTGATAGTCGTGTTTTAACAGGCCGAAAATCCAGTCATCATTCCAGGTTTGATGCAGCCAGTAGCTTTCCCGTAGAGTGCCTTCGTGAATGAACCCGACCTTTTCCAACAAGCGCCGTGAGGCTTCGTTTCCTGCGGTGACGCAAGCCGTAAGCCGGCGTAGCCCTCCGGTGGTAAATGCAAAATCGCAAACTGCATGCAGAGATTCAGTACCATAACTTTTCCCCTGCGCTTCAGGGGCGAGCAGAAAACCGACCTCGGCACATTCATTGCTTTCATGAATATATCCAGTCACCCCAAGCGGTGCTCCCGATGCCTTATCGCACAGGACCAGACATAGCCAGTGCGGGCTGCCGGGAGACCATTCAGGCAGGCGGGAGTTGAAGGCTATCCGTATCTCCTCTTCAGTACGCGTGTCAGCGACAAAGCGCATCACATCTGGATTCTTCTGTAGTGTTAAGAAGAACGTCCAGTCATTTTCTGTCAGTGGGCGGCAGAGCAGACGTGATGTTTGCAATACAGGCACAGGCTTATCTCCAGAATAATTTTCAATGATTGTGCGGAAGTCACTGTAAAACTTATTTATTTGCTATATGAATGTGTTTTAGTCTACATCGGCACAACGTTGCGTTTAAAAAAGATAATTACATACCATGATGAGGCCGCACGTTTTGGGTCCTTTTAGGGAAGATGATGACCAATAGCGCGTTACAAGCGACGTGTACACCCTTTGAACATTGTCTGGGGATTATCCGTCAGGCGTCGACAGAAATATTACTGCTGTTAGGCGTACATGTCACAGAAGGCAAAGACCCTCGGTGGTTTCTCGAACAACTGGATCAGGCACGACTGAATCTGGGCGGCTGGGGGGCTGTCGCCAGACGGTTGCAGATGAATGATGCGCAATTGAGCCAGTTCACTCTGCGGCTACGCCATCTTCAACAGAGTGTACCCCAATATGAAAATGGCCAGGACGTCAGTGAAAACCAGCTGATTTCAGCGCTGCGCTTTGTGGCCTCTCTGGAACAATTACGCCAGCAACAGCCCATCCTAAAGTATCAAACCGAAATTACACCTGTAGAGCCGGATGCTCAGATGCGGGCGCAGCGTCAACTTCGCGCAATAGAATTAACCCTCAAATCCCTGATTGCGCGGGTATGGCCGGATCAGCATCCTCTCAACAGCTTTCTGAAACAGCACTTTGGCGGTGAACGTCTGCGTCGCTGGCTAAAGTTGGGCGAAGGACGAGATGCGCTGGACGGTATGATGTTTAGCGAGCTGGCACTGATGGTCGTCGATAAGAAATTATTTGTTCGCCACTTTACGCAGATTTTTAACGATACCTCGGTGCTGATGTCGTTTGTTGAACCGCGCATCACGCTACGCATGTTTTTGGATGATTGCCGCCTGGCTCGTAACTGCGTTATCGCGCAGCAGCCGCTGACGTCAGTACAACTGATGTTGCTGGACTACCAGTACCGGCAGATAACTCATCCTGTGCAACGGGCATTTGAAGAACGGCGTACGCGCATTAATCCTGCGTCGTATCTGGAATCTGATGAGTCCATGGTCCGCCAGTTTTGGGAAACGGCAAAGCAAAAAGACGAGCAAGCGGGAGGCGATAAGCATGAAATCGCAGACAGTATTGATCCGCCGGAGAAGCGGGCCAAACGCTCGGCGGAAGAACGTGAACAGCTGATTTCCGGCATGTTGTGGGTAGCGGTTGGCGTGATGGTGCTGGCGATTTCGCTGGGTGCGTTCTGGTTATTCACTTCGCCAGCGCCACAGGCGTCATCCGGACAATCCGTTGAAATTGTGCAGGAGGAACCGCGACGTGACGCCCCCAGCGCGCGGGAGGCGGTGACCCGAATGGGTATCACCTGGGATGCCTTTAACATGCGGGCGGCTATCGATCGCAATGACACCCGCGTGACGTCACTGTTCCTGCAGGGTGGGATGGACTGGAAGCTGGCGTGGACGGAGCAGGCGTTCTCAGCGGGCAATACCGAGGTGTTGAGACTGCTGCTGCGTTACCCTTCGCAGATGGATGAAAGCAAACCATGCCGACAGTTTATGACTACGCTCAGCCATGCAATGTCAAATGGGGCGTCACTCACATCGCTGCATAAAAGTTATCTGCAAAGTTTTTGTTCCGTGCCTGCGGTCGTTGCGCGTCAGCAATATGATCTTGAGCAGGCCGAGCTGCGTGTTCGCGCCCAGCCCAGCCCTGAGAACAAGAAATGGCAGAGAATTCATGCCGAGTTATACGATGCGATTAACTGACATCCTGATGACTCAGACCGTCAGCCGCTAGGGTTCGCCATACAAACCGATGAGTCGGCGCACCACGCCATTGGTCCAGCCAAAGCCGTCCTGCAACGGATATTCCCCGCCGCCGCCTTCGCGCGGCGCGGCGTCTGCTATATGGTATTTTTCGATCAGTTTGTGGTGCTCCTGATAAAAGAGATTCACCGTTTTCAACCAGTTACGGGCGATTTCATCCCCGAGGTGGTCATCACCGTACAGTTTGAAGCCCTGGATCGCCATCCACTGCAGCGGCGCCCAGCCGTTGGGTTTATCCCACTGTTCACCCGTTTCATGCTCGGTTGCTAAAATCCCACCGGGCGTGAGCAGGCGACTGCGAACCGCGTTAGCAAGCCGGTCGGCTTGTTCATGTGTTGCCATACCGACATACAGCGGCACAATACTGGCGGCAGAGAACAGGGCCATTTGTTCGCGCCGCCAGTCGTAATCGCGATAGCAGCCGTTTTCATCGTCCCACAGATAGCGGTTTACCGCATCGCGACGGTCACTGGCTTTCTGGCGAAACAGCGCTTCCGTTTCTTTGTCGCCTTTCAGCGCGGAAATATTGGCGATAGTGCTTTCCAGCTTGTAGAGGAAGGCATTCAGATCAATCGGGATGAACTGCGTGGTGCGTATGCTGGCAAGGCGGCCTGCATCGCGTAGCCAGCGCGAGGAATAATCCCAACCAGAGGCTGCACCCGCGCGCAAATCCCGATACACCTCATTGGGCGGGCGACCTGAATGCTTGGCGGTCTCAACGTCTTCAAGCCATGACTCATCGCGCGGCGTATCACGATCGTCCCAATAGCGGTTGAGCAGAGAGCCGTCCGACATTCTGATCACGTGACGGTAGGCCTGGTTGAGCACCAGGGAATCGGCGCCATCCATCCAGAATGCGTATTCCATTTTTAGATGTTCAAGGTAGCGACGCGCGCCGCGCACGCCATCCTCTTCAAACAGTTCCACCATCAGCGCAAAGACCGGTGGCTGCGAACGGCTCAGGTAGTAGGTACGGTTACCGTTGGGGATATGACCATAGTTTTCAATCATCCAGGCAAAGTTATCCGCCATACATTTCAGCAGATCTTCGCGACCGCTCTCTGCCAGACCCAGCATGGTAAAGTAGGAATCCCAGTAGTAGGTTTCGCTAAAACGTCCGCCGGGCACAATATATGATTGCGGTAACGCCAGCAGCGAGGACCAGGGAATATGATCCTGCGGCTCGCGCGTCAGCACAGGCCACAGTTGATCGATATGCTCTTTCAGCGAGCTTGCCGGATCGGACACATATTCACTGGAGGGCGTTTCCGGTAGCCAGAAATGGTTCTCGACAAAGCGTCGCAGATCAAAGTCGCGGTGACGTTTAACTTTGCGATAGCGGATCAAAATGTCCAGTGGGTCCATTTTGGGCGCACAATCAGGGAAGGTTTTGCTATCAGCAAATAGTTTGGATGACTGGACGTGTTCAAACAGCTCGAGGTAACGATCGGCGGGGGTTAACGCATCTGACGCGGGTAACCCTGCAATCATCTCCGGCTCTGGCTCTGCCTCAATCATTTCATCCAGCTTTAACTCGCACGGATCCATTTCATAAAGCAGATCGATATCGATCGTCATTTCTTCTGAAGGGGCGTGGGGTAGTTTCTGGTTGAGCATAATGAGAAAGACCTCCGATGGACGTTGAAAGATTAAGGCTATTGCCCGGTCGTCAGTTAAGCGTAGACATTCGCTTCGGTGTCTGGTGAGTAAAGCGTGCGGTTGATCACGTTTTAGTGCTGCATATTATTTAGAAAATAAGACTATCCCAATGAATATAATGAAGAATTCATAATTCTGCGTGACCTGAAGATATTTCATTTTCAGAACATTCGATTGCAACGAGTTGTGAACGGAAAACCATAACGGCTTATCTCCGTAATAGGCACAGGCTATTCTATCGATAGTTATCCCCCATGTAATTGCTTGATACTTATCAAAATAATAAATCCCTTACTTTCTATGATGGTTAAGTCTGATAAAGACTATGCACTCATTATTCTAATTTTTCTGGGTCACAATAACTCACAACGGTGAGGGTAAAATAATGAAAATCATTACCCGTCTTACCGCGATTGCCATAGCTGGCGTCGTGATTTGTTATTTTGGATTATCCGGTTATGTGTGGTATCACGATAATCAACGTAGTAAACAGGCAGATGTTCAGGCCTCTACGCTGGAAGAAAATAATAAAGTATTAGGTTTTTTACGCGAAAAAGGATGCGATTATTGTCACACGCCTTCAGCTGAATTACCTTTCTATTCTTCTTTTCCTGTCGCTAAGCAGTTGATGAATTACGATATTCAACTGGGATACAAATCATTCAATCTTGAGGCCGTTCGTGCGGCGCTGGTCGCAGATAAACCCGTTTCGCAAAGCGACCTGAATAAAATTGAATGGGTGATGCAGTACGACACCATGCCGCCGACGCGTTATACCGCACTGCACTGGGCTGGCAAGGTAAGCGATACGGAGCGAGCAGAGATCCTGGGCTGGATTGCGAAACAGCGCGAGCAGTATTATGCCAGTAACGATACCGCCGCGCAGCATCGTAACGAGCCTGTGCAGCCGATACCGGAAAGCATTCCGACCGATGCCCGTAAAGTGGCGCTGGGCTTTACGCTTTACCACGACCCGCGTATTTCCGGTGACAGCACGATTTCTTGCGCGCACTGCCATGCTCTGAATGCGGGGGGCGTAGATGGTCGCAAAACGTCAATCGGCGTAGGCGGCGCGGTTGGTCCTATCAACGCGCCGACGGTATTTAACTCTGTCTTCAACGTGGAACAATTCTGGGATGGTCGAGCACCAACATTGCAGGCGCAGGCAGGCGGCCCGCCGTTGAACCCTATCGAGATGGCGTCTAAATCCTGGGATGAAATTATCCAGAAACTGGATAAGGATCCGCAACTCAAACAAGAGTTTATCGCGGTTTATCCGCAGGGATTCAGCGGAGATAATATTACCGATGCGATTGCTGAGTTTGAGAAAACGCTAATTACGCCAAATTCGCCGTTTGATAAATGGCTACGCGGTGATGAAGCGGCGTTAACCGCCCAGCAGAAACATGGCTATCAGTTGTTTAAAGATAATAAGTGCGCGACCTGTCATGGCGGTATTATTTTAGGCGGGCGTTCATTTGAGCCATTGGGTTTGAAAAAGGACTTTAATTTCGGCGAGGTCACTGCCGCAGATATTGGCCGCATGAACGTCACTAATGAACTACGTGACAAGCTGCGTCAAAAAGTCCCTGGCTTGCGTAATGTTGCGCTGACGGCACCTTATTTCCATCGCGGTGATGTGCCAACGCTTGATGGCGCGGTCAAACTGATGCTGCGCTATCAGGTGGGTAAAGAACTGCCGCAGGAAGATATCGACGATATCGTGGCGTTTCTTGAGAGTCTGAACGGGGTGTATACGCCGTATATGCAGGGTAAATAAGAGAAAACCGGATGGCAAAGCGCCATCCGGTATTTTATTGATTAACGCATGGTAACGAACTCTTCTGCTGCCGTTGGGTGAATCGCAACGGTGTTATCAAAGTCTTTCTTGGTTGCGCCCATTTTCAGTGCGACCGCGAAGCCTTGCAGCATTTCATCCATTCCAAAACCAATACCATGAATACCGACAATCTTCTCTTCCGGACCGACGCAAACCAGCTTCATGCGGCACGGCTGACGATGTGAAGTGACAGCGGTATACATCGCGGTAAATGATGATTTATACACTTTCACCTGGTCATCGCCGTGCTGTTCACGAGCCTGCTGCTCGGTCAGGCCCACGGTGCCAATTGGCGGATGGCTGAAGACCACGGTCGGGATATTGCTGTAGTCCAGATGTTCGTCCGGTTTGTTGTTAAACAGACGCTCAGACAGGCGACGGCCCGCGGCAACGGCAACCGGCGTCAGCTCTACGGCGCCGGTATTATCGCCGACGGCATAAATACCCGGCACGCTGGTGTTCTGGTATTTATCCACGACGATGTAGCCTTTTTCGTTGGTTTTTACGCCAGTAACTGCCAGGTTGAAGTTATCGGTGGCTGGTTCACGACCAATTGCCCAAATCAGGCAATCTACCGTTTCGCTACGACCATCTTCCAGTTGCAGGGTCAGGCTGCCGTCAGCGTTTTTAACGACCGCTTTCGGAATCGCGTGAGTATGCAGAGTCGGGCCTTCGGCGTTCATCACTTCAACCAGCGTGTCGACGATCATCGGGTCGAAGCTGCGTAGCGGCGCGTGTTTACGCACGAACAGATGCGTTTGGGCACCCAGGCCGTTAATCACGCCCGCCAGCTCAACGGCAATGTAACCTGCGCCGACGACCGCAACGCGCTTCGGCAGCGCGGGCAGCTCAAAGAAGCCATCGGAGTCGATCCCGTATTCCACACCCGGAATGTTCGGATGGCTCGGGCGACCACCGGTAGCAATCAAAATATGATCGGCAGTAATGGTTTCACCGTTCACTTCAATGGTTTTGGCATCCACAAAGCGGGCAAAACCTTTAATCACATCGACATTATTTTTGCCCAGCACATTGTCGTATGAGGTATGAATACGATCGATATAAGCGGTACGCGTGGCGATCAGTTTATCCCAGTCGAACTTATTGATGGTGGTGTCGAAACCGTAATCCGGCCCGTACATGTGGATCGCTTCGCGAACCTGGGCGGCATGCCACATCACTTTCTTTGGTACGCAGCCAACGTTAACGCAGGTTCCGCCTAACTCTTTGGCTTCAATCAGTGCGCATTTCTGGCCGTACATTGCTGCACGGTTAATGGAGGCAATACCGCCGCTGCCGCCGCCAATAGCGATGTAATCATAGTGCTTGGTCATGACCGCTCCTTCATGTTCATTGTAGGGCGGAGAAGCGTTACGCCATCCGCCAAAATATTCGCGATTGTATACCTGATATTAAAAGGTTCCACCGATGGCTGCGATTACTCCGGCACGATCCAGCTTACCGAGGTATGACCGGTTCCTGCCGGAACCAGTTTGCTGTGCAACCACGGCAGAACGTTGTTCATCTGCTGCTCAAGCTTCCACGGCGGGTTAATCACAATCATGCCAGACGCTGTCATACCGCGCTGATCGCTGTCCGGGCGCACCGCCAGTTCAATTTGCAGAATTTTGCGGATGCCGGTGTCTTCGAGATCGTGGATCATGCGCTTGATTTGTTGGCGCAGAACCACCGGATACCACAGCGCATAGGTGCCGGTCGCGAAACGCTTGTAGCCTTCGTTAATACCGGTGACCACTGCCTGGTAGTCGCTTTTGATTTCGTAGGGTGGATCGATAAGGATCAGCCCACGACGTGAAACCGGCGGCAATTTTGCTTTCAGCTGCTGATAACCATCGGCTTTGGCCACGCGTGCGCGCTCATCTTTCTGGAATTCGCCGCGCAGCAGAGGAAAATCACTCGGGTGCAGTTCAGTTAATTGCAGGCTATCCTGTTCGCGCAGCAGCTGGCGAGCAATTAACGGAGAGCCCGGGTAGTAGCGCAACTGACCGCTACGGTTGAAGTGTTGCACCACGCCAATGTAGGGTTCCAGTTCGGCAGGCAAATCGTCCTGCTGCCAGATACGGGCGATCCCTTCCAGATATTCACCGGTACGTTCGGCATGCTCACTGCTCAGCTGATAACGGCCAGCGCCAGCATGGGTGTCCAGATAGAGAAACGGTTTTTCTTTCTCTTTGAGCGATTCAATGATCAGGCTCTGGACGGTGTGTTTCAGGACGTCGGCGTGGTTGCCTGCGTGATAACTGTGGCGATAACTGAGCATGGGTAATGAAATTCCGCTGAAATGACGATTTGCCACAGTTTACAGCAGATCGGCACAGATTACCCGTAGGCCCGGTAAGCGCAGCACCACCGGGCGTCTTTCCGTCACGGTTAGCATTGAAATCCTCTACACTTAACCCCATTGTACAAATTAATATGCACAGCGCCGGATACGCGCTTCATTCACTCTTTTCAACAGGACCGCGCTAATGACCAATCCATTGCTGACTCCCTTCGAACTGCCGCCGTTTTCTAAAATTCAGCCTGAGCATGTCGTGCCTGCCGTCACTAAGGCGCTGAACGATTGCCGCGAAAACGTTGAACGAGTGGTTGCGCAGGGCGCGCCGTACACCTGGGAAAATCTCTGCCAGCCGTTGGCGGAAGTTGACGATGTGCTGGGGCGTATTTTCTCTCCTGTTAGCCACCTGAACTCGGTGAAAAACAGCCCGGAACTGCGCGAAGCCTACGAACAAACGCTACCGCTGCTGTCTGAATACAGCACCTGGGTTGGACAACATGAAGGCCTGTACAAAGCGTACCGCGACCTGCGTGATGGCGATCATTACGCCACCCTGAGTACCGCGCAGAAAAAAGCGGTCGATAACGCGCTGCGCGATTTTGAGCTTTCTGGTATTGGTCTGCCGAAGGAAAAACAGCAGCGTTATGGTGAAATCGCCACCCGTCTGTCTGAGCTCGGCAACTTGTACAGCAATAACGTCCTCGATGCTACGATGGGCTGGACCAAACTGGTGACTGACGAAGCGGAACTTGCCGGGATGCCGGAAAGTGCGCTGGCTGCGGCGAAGGCTCAGGCGGAAGCCAAAGAGCAAAAAGGCTATCTGTTAACGCTGGATATTCCAAGTTACCTGCCGGTGATGACCTACTGTGACAACCAGGGACTGCGTGAAGAGATGTATCGCGCTTACTCCACCCGCGCGTCTGACCAGGGGCCGAACGCTGGCAAATGGGATAACAGCCCGATAATGGAAGAGATCCTCGCGCTGCGCCACGAACTGGCACAGCTGCTGGGCTTTGAAAGCTACGCCTTTAAATCTCTGGCGACCAAAATGGCGGAAAACCCGCAGCAGGTCCTCGACTTCCTGACCGATCTGGCGAAACGCGCCCGTCCGCAGGGGGAGAAAGAGCTGGCTCAACTGCGCGCCTTCGCGAAAGCGAAATTTGGTGTTGATGAGTTGCAGCCGTGGGATATCGCTTACTACAGCGAGAAACAAAAACAGCATCTCTACAGTATCAGCGACGAGCAACTGCGTCCTTATTTCCCGGAGAACAAAGCCGTTAACGGTCTGTTTGAAGTGGTTAAACGTATTTATGGCATCATTGCCAAAGAGCGCACCGATGTTGACGTCTGGCATCCGGAAGTTCGTTTCTTCGAGTTGTATGACGAAAACAACGAGCTGCGCGGCAGCTTCTACCTCGACCTGTATGCCCGTGAACATAAACGCGGCGGGGCGTGGATGGATGACTGCGTCGGCCAGATGCGTAAAAGTGACGGCACGTTGCAAAAACCGGTTGCCTACCTGACCTGTAACTTTAACCGTCCGGTGAACGGTAAACCTGCGCTGTTTACCCACGATGAAGTGATTACCCTGTTCCACGAGTTCGGCCACGGTCTGCACCATATGCTGACCCGTATCGAAACCGCGGGCGTTTCCGGTATCAACGGTGTGCCATGGGATGCGGTCGAACTGCCGAGCCAGTTTATGGAAAACTGGTGTTGGGAGCCGGAAGCGTTGGCGTTTATCTCCGGCCATTATGAAACTGGCGAACCGCTGCCGAAGGAACTGCTGGATAAAATGCTGGCGGCGAAAAACTACCAGGCGGCGCTGTTTATTCTGCGTCAACTGGAGTTCGGTCTGTTTGATTTCCGTCTGCACGCGGAATTTAACCCGCAGCAAGGGGCTAAAATCCTCGACACGCTGGCGGAAATTAAAAAACAGGTCGCAGTGGTGCCGGGCCCAACCTGGGGCCGCTTCCCGCATGCCTTCAGCCACATTTTTGCTGGTGGCTACGCGGCGGGTTACTACAGCTATCTGTGGGCCGACGTACTGGCGGCGGATGCCTTCTCTCGCTTCGAAGATGAAGGGATTTTCAACCGTCAAACCGGACAATCGTTCCTCGATAATATCCTCACCCGTGGCGGTTCTGAAGAGCCTATGGAACTGTTCAAGCGCTTCCGTGGCCGCGAGCCACAGCTGGATGCAATGCTGGAGCATTACGGGATTAAAGGCTGATTATTCACGTGAAAATCTGCTTAGTCGATGAAACAGGCGCCGGAGACGGCGCCTTATCTGTTCTGGCCGCCCGCTGGGGACTGGAACACGATGAAGATAACCTGATGGCGCTGGTGATGACGACAGCACATCTGGAACTGCGCAAACGCGATGAACCTAAGCTCGGCGGTATCTTCGTCGATTTCGTGGGCGGTGCGATGGCCCATCGGCGCAAGTTTGGCGGTGGCCGCGGTGAAGCGGTGGCGAAGGCGGTCGGCATTAAAGGCGATTACCTGCCGGATGTGGTCGATGCAACCGCAGGGCTGGGGCGCGATGCGTTTGTACTGGCCTCGGTAGGCTGTCGCGTACGAATGCTGGAACGTAATCCGGTGGTTGCTGCGCTGCTTGACGATGGCCTGGCGCGCGGGTATGCCGACCCGGGAATCGGTCCGTGGCTGCAGGAGCGTTTGCAGTTGATTCACGCGTCGAGCCTGACGGCGTTAACCGATATCACGCCGCGCCCGCAGGTGGTGTACCTCGACCCGATGTTCCCACATAAGCAGAAAAGCGCGCTGGTGAAAAAAGAGATGCGCGTGTTTCAGTCGCTGGTGGGGCCGGATCTGGATGCGGATGGGCTGCTGGAGCCTGCTCGTCAGTTAGCCACCAAACGTGTGGTGGTGAAGCGTCCGGACTACGCGCCGCCGCTGGCGGATGTCGCTACGCCAAACGCGGTAGTTACTAAAGGGCATCGATTCGATATTTATGCGGGAACGGCATAGGCCAGATGGTTAGCAATAGTGCCCGATGGCGCTACGCTTATCGGGTCTACAGCTCAGTGCCGTTAGTAGGCCGGATAAGGCGGTAGCCGCATCCGGCATCACGGGTTAAACAAACGGTGCCAGCGGATCGGCAATCTCAAACGCTACCGCGCGGTCCGCCTTCGGCGGGTAAATCAGCTCGCTGACAATCGACACCTTCAGCTTCTTCGCTTCTGCACGCGTCAGTTTCACCTGCTGATCCCATCCTTCGCTATACACCGCACCCCAGGCACCGAGATCCAGGCAGGTGACGTAGTTTTCCTGACGATATGGCAGTGGTGTTATGTTTAACAGGTCTGCCGCGGCGTTATTACCGGCGAATTTACCCAGCAAGATGGCGTGCTGGCAGGTCATCAGCGCATGATTGCCTTTGTCGTCGGTGGCGGCATAGGCTACATCGCCAGTGGCGTAGATATCATCGTGACCCACAACCTGCAGATTGGCATTTACATGCAGACGGCCCTGGCGATCGCGCGGGGCGTTAATCTGTGCTGTCAGGCTATTAGCCTGTACGCCGACGGTCCAGATAACTGTCTGGGAAGAAATCACCTGTCCATCTTTCAGCGTGACGCCAGAGGCATCCACGCACTCTACTTCCGCATTGACCAGCCACTCGACACCCAGTTCAGCAGAGGCTTCGATAATCACGTCACGTAATTCCTCGCTCCAGCGTCCGCCCGGCTGAGCGCCGCGTTCAACTACGACAACTCTGGTCTTAGCATCAGCGCCCAATATTTCGCGCAAACGACCTGGTAATTCCAGCGCCATTTCAATGCCGGTAAAGCCGCCGCCGCAGACCACTACCGTATTGCGAGCCTCACTTTCCGGTTGTAATGCCAGATCGTTAATGTGCTGCTCCAGTACGGCGGCGCTCTCAAGTTGGTCGAGGTCAAACGCGTGCTCGGCGGCACCGGTGACGGCGTCGCGGTTTACGTGACTTCCGCTGGCAAGCACCAGGCGGTCGTAGCGGCGCAGATGAATGTCACCGTTGGCATCTTTCCAGCTCACCTCTTTAGAGTCCGGGAGGATTTGCTCGACGTGACCTTGCAGGAAGTTGACGCCGGTAACGTCAAACAGCGGTTGCAGTGGTGCGACCAGCGTATGAACGGCGCTTTCATAAAAACGTGGGCGGACACGCAGCTCTGGCTGTGGCGCAATTACTGTAATATCAATGGCCTGCTGATGTTTATCCGCCAGTCGTGCGGCGCTTAATGCTGCCCACATACCGGCAAAGCCGGCGCCCACGATCAGAATTTGTTTACGCATTGGAGTTTTCTCACTAGTGACTACGAATTATTTACTCGGATTTTATTTGTCGTAGTTATGAATTGCAATGCGATTGAGATCCTTTTTGCCTCAAAGGGTGAGGGTTTTTTATTATCTATTTGATAAATATGTATTTAAAGTTTTATTGTGAAGAGGGGTTACTTTGCTGTCTGGAATGAGTGAAACGAAAAAGCTACAATAAACTCAGATTAATTTTGACTGAGATAAGAGAATGGCATTCTACAGTTCTGGGGTTGAGTACGGCATTCATAGCCTGATGTGTATGGTCGACAGTAAGGGCGACGCGCGGGATATGAGCGTGCGGGAAATTGCCGAACTGCAAAGTGTGCCATATGACTATCTGGCAAAAATTTTCACCCGTCTGTCCAAAGCGGGTCTGGTGCGCAGCATTGAAGGCAAGGGCGGTGGTTTCCAGTTAGCTAAACCTGCTGAACACATCACTGTGCTGGATGTGGTGAATGCTATTGATGGTGATAAGCGCATCTTTGAATGTCGTGAAATTCGCCAGCGGTTGGCGGTATTTGAGGAGCATCCACCAGAGTGGGCCTGTGAAGGCATTTGTGGTGTGCGTTCGGTAATGGACATGGCCCAGCAGCGGATGGAAGAAGCGCTCGGTCAGCATACGATTCTGGACCTGGCGCGCAAAATGTACCGCAAAGCGCCGGACACCTTTGTGGTGGAAGTGCAGGAGTGGATAGACGCGCGTAAAGGGTAGTGAGTGAAAATGCCGGATAGGGCAATAGCCGCCATCCGGCACTGAAGGTTATTGTTCGGTGCTCGGCGTATTAATCATGCGGTTCAGCCATGGCACCATAATCGCCATCACCACCGTTACGGCCAGGGTCACCAGACCAATCTTACTGAAGACGTTGGTATAGATAGGCAGCGTTTGCAGCGGGTCGGTGATGTTCTCTGGTACGGCGGTGAACGTCGCGACATAACCCCCCATCAGGAAGGCTGCTGCCTGGGTCAGGAACCACATCCCGAGAATAAAGCCCATCAGGTGTTGTGGCACGAGAGCGGCGACCATAGCCAGCCCCAGGGCGCTAATCAGCAGTTCACCCAGGCTCTGGAACAGATACACCAGCACGATAAACCACGGCGACGTCAGCCCCTGCGCATCGGCAAACCACATTCCGGCTGCAGCGGCGGTCAGGAAACCCAGCGAGCACAGGAACATACCGAGCGTAAACTTCATCGGCATGGTCAGGTCTTTACCTTTGTTGCCCAGACGGGTATAGATTGCAGCCAGTACCGGACTCGCCAGTACCACCCAGAACGGGTTCAGCGCCTGGAAGCTTACCGGGTTGATGGCGAAACCAAGAATTTCATGGTGCACGTTATTGATAGCAAAGAAGTTCAGCGAAGTTGGCATCTGCGCGTACAGCACGTAGAACACCACCGCTTCCAGCATCAGGATAAAGGCCACAAACATTTTGTTGCGCCCGGTTTTATCCAGTTTGAAGGCCTGACGGAAGAAGATGATCGTCACGGCAATCGACAGGACGATCAGCACCAGGTTGGCAATCTGCACGTTGTGCATCAGCCAGGCGCAGATAAATACCATCACTACCGTTCCGGCCAGCACGCAGAATAGATTCCGGAAATTCAACGGCTTATGGTCTGGCTCTGAACCGATATTCTTCACCATTCCACGGCAGGCAAAGTAGACCAACAGCGCGACAATAAGCCCGGCCCCGCACAGATTATAGGTCACCGCGTAGCCAAACTTATCGGCAATCACCGGTGCCAGCGACAACGACAGCAGTGAACCGATGTTAATCGACATATAAAACAGGGTGAAAGCACCGTCCAGACGGGCGTCTTTCGGTGGATAGCATTTTGACAGCAGGCTTGCCGGGTTGGCTTTAAACAGCCCGTTACCGACGGCAATGGTACCCAAAGCAATAAAAATCAGGTCGGGCTTAAGCAGTGACATCCCGGTCATGAAGTAGCCGATCGCCAGCACAATGGCGCCGAGTACCAGCGTACGCTTAGTGCCTAACAGATGGTCGCCGACGTAGCCGCCGATCGAGATCAGGCCGTAGACCAGCGCGGCAAATGCACCAAAGGTGACAAATGCCTGTTCCTGCGAAAAACCGAGCTGCTTAACAAAAAATACCGCCAGGATGCCCTGAACGCCGTAATAGCCAAATCGTTCCCATAATTCCACAAAGAAGATCATGAAGAACGGACGAGGTTGCTGCAGCAAGCCCGTAGGTGCAGTTTTATTCATATTCCATCGCCTTTCAAAGCCATCCCGAAAAGTATGAACGCGTATGCTTAAACGCGCCGAAAAAGTCTTATTTTGTTATAGACTGCGGTTATTGGCCGCAGGAGTAGAGTATTATAGAGATGGTTTTCGATCCAATTAGTTGATCACACTAATTATGATTTATTTGTTGGATTGATGTACTAATTGTGTCTGAATGATAAAAACAAAAACGCCCGCAAAGGCGGGCGTTTACAGGCTTAACGACTTGTAGCGCGTCGGGTTATCTCCCGACGGCCAGCGTTTTATGCTTCTTCGTCGTCACGCAGCGGAACAATCAGCATGTCGACGTGGACAGTGTTGATCAGTTGGCGCGCGGAGGACATTAGCTTGCTCCAGAAATCCTGGTGATGACCACAAACGACCAGATCCATGTCGTATTTTTTGATGGCATCAACCAGAACCTGACCCAGGTCGCCGCTACCGCTCAGGGTTTCGGTGATAGGGTAGCCTGCGTTGGTGGAAAGCTCGGTTAGCGCGTGGTGGGTTTCTTCAGAAATGCGTTTCTGCATGTCGCCCAGATTCACGTCGATAAGCCCGGTGTACAGGTCGGAATAGTTTACGTCAACGTGGATAAGGGAGACTTTAGCATTGTAAGGCCGCGCCATAGAGACCGCTTTTTCAACCAGAACTTTGCTTTCCGGAGAAAGATCAACCGCGATAAGAATGTGTTTATAAGCCATAGTGTTACTCCTTCCATAAGTTGTCGATGACTAGCCTGCTGGCGTTTACCTGCCGCCGCGTCATCCGCATCCTGCGAACCTTGCGCGCGGGGCTAGCCCAGTCGTAAAAACGTACCATATAAGGACTATCCTTACATTATAGCGACCAGGATAATCCGTCAATCCGCCTTGCTTGCCAAGCAGTTAAACAAATTTTTTAGTTAATTGCATTGATAGCGATTAACCTTCTGGCAAAAAAATTAACTAATCTCCTACACTATCTAGAGAGGCGTTCGGATGCGTGATACTAATACGAACGGTTCGGCTGTACTCTTCACTGAATGGTTTGGCAGGGTATCGGGGAGCGGTAGTCCCGGAAAGGAGTTCCGTGGGCGGGTCGCCGGGGAGGAGGTATGATAAGCACCATTGCATTGTTCTGGGCTTTATGTGTCGTTTGCATTGTTAATATGGCGCGCTATTTTTCTTCGTTACGCGCACTGTTAGTGGTACTTCGTGGTTGCGATCCATTGCTTTACCAGTATGTAGATGGTGGGGGCTTTTTTACCTCGCATGGGCAACCGAACAAGCAGATGCGTCTGGTGTGGTATATCTACGCTCAGCGTTACCGCGATCATCATGATGATGAGTTTATTCGCCGCTGTGAGCGGGTTCGCGGTCAGTTCATCCTCACCAGCGCGCTATGTGGCCTGGTGCTAATCAGCATGGTTGCGCTGATTATCTGGCACTGATGCCAACGACAGATACAAAAAAAGCGGGTCAGAAAACTGACCCGCTTTTTTACCGTGCATTCGCTTAGATAAGCTTCAGAGAGAGCCAGTAAAGCCCGCCGGAAAGAAGAATTGCGGCTGGCAGGGTGAAGACCCAGGCCATCAGAATGCTGGTCACCGTTTTACGCTGTAAACCGCCGCCATCAACAACCATCGTCCCCGCAACGGAAGAAGAGAGAACGTGGGTGGTGGAAACGGGCATACCGGTGTAACTGGCGAGACCGATAGAGACTGCGGCAGTCATCTGTGCCGACATCCCCTGGGCATAGGTCATGCCTTTCTTACCGATTTTCTCACCAATGGTGGTGGCTACGCGACGCCAGCCGATCATGGTACCAATGCCCAGCGCAAGTGCGACGGCCATAATGATCCAGATAGGCGCATACTCAATGGTGCTCAGCATGTCAGCTTTCAGTTTTTTCAGCAGACGCTGATCGTCAGTGCTTACGCCAGGCAGCTTAACCACTTTATCCGTGGTATCAGAGATGCACAGCATAATACGGCGCAGCTGACCACGCTGTTCGACGCTTAACTTGTCGTAGGTTTCCAGGTTCGCCAGCATACCTTTCGCACGTTCCAGCGCGTTGATGGTATTCGCCGGGTGGCAATGGAACTCTGTCGTCGTCGCTGGAGCCGCGTCCGTCGGGGACGGAATCAACTGGTCTACGCCTGTGGCCTGTTTAAGCAGGTCAGGACGCTGCTGGAAGAAGACTTCGACGTTATTGATGGCATCACGGGTACGGGTAATCTCGTAACCGGAAGCATTCATATTCACCACGAAGCCCGCAGGCGCTACGCCAATCAGCACCAGCATCACCAGACCAATGCCTTTCTGCCCGTCGTTAGCGCCATGAGAGAACGCCACGCCGATAGCGGAGAGGATTAGGGCAATACGCGTCCAGAACGGCGGCTTTTTCTTGCCATCTTTCTTTTCACGTTCTGCTGGCGTCAGGTGGATACGGGCACGTTTTTTCGTACCGCTCCAGTAGCGACGCAGAATGAAAATAAGACCACCTGCAACCACCAGGCCGACAATCGGCGAGATGATAAGCGAGGCAAAAATACCCATTACTTTCGGAATGTTAAGTGCATCTACCACAGAAGTGCCGGTCATCAGCGCATTGGTTAAACCAATACCGATAATGGCGCCAATCAGCGTGTGGGAGCTGGATGCAGGTAAACCAAAGTACCAGGTACCCAGGTTCCAGATAATTGCCGCCAGCAGCATGGAGAACACCATGGCAAGGCCATGTGACGATCCCATATTAAGCAGCAGATCCGTTGGTAGCATATGCACGATGGCATACGCCACGCTGAGACCGCCCAGCAAAACACCAAAGAAGTTGAACACCGCAGCCATGACCACCGCCAATTGCGAACGCATTGCACGGGTATAGATCACGGTTGCGACAGCATTGGCTGTATCATGGAAGCCGTTAATCGCTTCGTAGAACAGCACAAAAGCCAGAGCAAGCAATAGTAAAAGCCCGGTATGTAAATCCAGGCCAGCAAACAAATGTAGCATAGGACGTTACGCCATTTTGAGGACATGAACGCGGCGCATTATCAGTGACTTTCGCGGCGCGGGCAAAGTGAAATATAGACTTTTTTTGATTTGCCTCCTGTATGGATTCCACTCAAAAAATAATTATCTTATATAATTCAGGCAAATACTTCCTTTTAGTAATATTGATGCTGGTGCGACCACTGAGGAATCTTTACAATTCACGCCCGTTTTTTCTTAGAGGAGCGCAACGTGGAAAGGTTTGATGCCATTATTATAGGCGCTGGTGCGGCAGGTATGTTCTGTTCTGCGCTGGCAGGTCAGGCAGGACGCCGGGTTCTGCTGATCGATAATGGTAAAAAACCAGGGCGCAAAATCCTCATGTCTGGCGGTGGGCGCTGCAACTTTACCAACCTTTATGTCGAACCAGGCGCTTATCTGAGCCAGAATCCGCATTTTTGTAAGTCTGCACTCGCGCGTTTTACCCAGTGGGATTTCATTGATCTGGTCAATAAACACGGCATCACCTGGCACGAGAAAACGTTAGGGCAACTCTTCTGCGATGACTCCGCGCAGCAGATTGTCGACATGCTGGTGGATGAGTGCGAGAAGGGCAATGTGGCCTTCAGATTGCGTAGCGAAGTGCTGAGCGTGGCGAAGGATGATACAGGCTTCACGCTTGAACTGAACGGCATGACTGTCGGTTGCGAAAAGCTGGTCATCGCGACCGGTGGACTGTCAATGCCGGGGCTGGGCGCATCGCCGTTTGGTTATAAGATTGCCGAACAATTCGGCCTCAACGTGCTGCCGACCCGTGCGGGTCTGGTACCATTCACTCTGCATAAACCGTTGCTTGAAGAGTTACAGGTGCTGGCGGGCGTGGCGGTGCCTTCCGTGATTACCGCTGAAAACGGTACCGTTTTCCGTGAGAACTTACTCTTCACCCACCGCGGCTTATCTGGACCGGCGGTGTTGCAGATTTCCAGCTACTGGCAACCGGGTGAATTTGTCAGCATCAATCTGCTACCGGATGTGGACCTCGAAACCTTCCTGAATGAGCAGCGTAACGCACATCCGAATCAAAGCCTGAAAAACACGCTGGCGGTTCATCTGCCGAAGCGGTTGGTTGAACGGTTACAACAACTCGGGCAAATCCCGGATGTCTCGCTAAAACAGCTCAACGTGCGTGACCAACAGACACTGATTAGCACATTGACTGACTGGCGCGTACAACCCAACGGCACTGAAGGCTATCGCACTGCCGAAGTGACGCTCGGCGGCGTGGACACCAACGAACTCTCTTCACGGACGATGGAAGCGCGCAAAGTGCCTGGGCTGTACTTCATCGGCGAAGTGATGGACGTCACCGGCTGGCTGGGGGGCTATAACTTCCAGTGGGCGTGGTCGAGTGCATGGGCTTGTGCGCAGGATTTGGTGGCAGAATAAGAAGCAAAATGCGCTCTCGATACCAGAGGGATTAACCTGAATAAAACCAGATAAGGCGCTCAACGCCTTATCTGAAGCCTTTTTTATTATTTTTTCGCTGAACCCGCTTCTAATATAGAAACGATGGAAAACAGTGTAAAACAAACTGCACCTAAGCCAACCAGAACTCGCGAAGGAATAAAGTAAGCCATATCGGTTTGCGCAATTTCAGCCAGGAACGCAGCAAGGAACAGACAAAACAGACAGGTAAATACCGGAATCATGGGTATTCTGTTGGCTAACGAACAGGTGCGTCGCCATACCAGCGCTAACAACCACACTTTGGAGAAAATACTGTAGCAGATCATCCCCAGGCAAATGAGAATAATGCCGGGGGCCAGGCGGGCGCTTGCATCTGAACTGATTAATACGTAGATACCAAAAATAATGGTAAGTGAGCCAAGCAAAATAACCCAATAGCACCACAGCCAATGTTCTTTCACTGAGAACGTATTCCGCGTTTGATGGACAATAGTGGCGACAAGACCAATAAGACAAGCGCAAATTGCCGTTAACCCCATTAGTACGTGACCTGCAACATAATGTGGTGTGATATCTGCACTACGTAACAGTATGACTGACCAAATGAAACCAAAGAGAGTAAGCAGAACGGGAACGGCAATTAAGCAATTACCGATTGTTGAAGAATAGGCCTGCAATGGCGTACCGTCACTCTTACTGCCCGAGGCGTTTTTGGGGATCAACAGAAAATGTCCGGAAGATGCCGCTACGGTTGATACACAAGCGGCAATCATGCCAACGCCGAAAATAACATGACCGGCGACAAATTCATCTGCCATCACATTATTGCTTGCCAACAGTGACCATCCCCAAATCATAGTTGTAGCAGAACCGGCATAACCAATAACAGGAAATAACCTGTTGTAGAATTTATTCATGCTGTGAGTTAACTGAGATATAATAATAAATGCGGTAGTGAACAATGCCAGACATATCGCAGAAAGAGAAATCAGAACATGCCCTGCAACGAAATATTCACTTTGCCCAGAACCGGTTAATACAAACTCACCTAATGCGATGCATATTATACCCATCAGTAAAGGAATTAATTTAAACAACCATCCGATATATATATTCATTTTAAACCCCATATATATTTTCTGCTACACTTCGAAAAACATATGATTCGTCTTTTCAGTTAGTTAAATATGTCTATAAGATGCCATCAATTAAAAAAAGTAACTTCACTATAATCGGATTTAGCGTTATGGGGATCAACTTTTAGCGGTGAGTTAATGCTATTAAATAAATATTTATCCTAAGATAAACTCTGAATTAATATCTTTATCTTATTTTGTTGTTTTAAATGAATCTTTTAGGGACTATTTTATTAAACCCACGAGCCTTTATCATCTATCATCTTTTCAGAATAAATTATTTTATATTCGGTATTTATTCGCACATCAGGCGATAATAACGCTATGTGATAGTCATCAGGTTTCCCTGTTACGGAAACCTGTGCAACAGAATCTGTGAACCTGTACAGAATATTTTTGGAAAAAACACCAGCGAACGGAAGAACATCGCGATGTATCACAAGTTGATGGCAATCAAATAGACAACATGAATATAACTGTTAGTATTTAATTGATTTCACTTATGAGTATGCGTGTTTCATTTACGGCCAGGAATGCTGATGATGACAACATTACTACCCGTTTTCACTAAGCCTTCCCCATTGGCGCTCAATGCTCTGTGCGCTGGTCGTATTTGCCATTTCCTTCTTATCCCGGATGGAAGAATCCGCTGAACGTCGTTCGGTGGCAGTTGTAACACGTGTCGATTGCTTACAGGGATTATGGCGGGTCGGTTATGGATAAGAGTAAGCGCCATCTGGCGTGGTGGGGTGTCGGGGCACTGGCGGTGGCTGCCGTCGTGGCGTGGTGGCTGTTGCGCCCGGCGGGTGTGCCGGAAGGCTTTGCTGTCAGCAATGGGCGCATTGAAGCGACGGAAGTGGATATCGCCAGCAAAATTGCCGGGCGTATCGACACCATTCTGGTGAAAGAAGGCCAGTTTGTTCGAGAAGGTGAAGTGCTGGCGAAGATGGATACTCGCGTGTTGCAGGAACATCGCGCAAATCAAAGAAGCACAAAGTGCCGTTGCCGCCGCGCAGGCTTTGCTGGAGCAACGCCAAAGCGAAACTCGTGCCGCACAGTCGCTGGTTAATCAACGCCAGGCAGAACTGGACTCCGTAGCAAAACGTCATACGCGTTCCCGCTCACTGGCACGACGGGGGGCAATTTCTGCGCAACAGTTGGATGACGACCGCGCCGCCGCTGAGAGCGCCCGAGCTGCGCTGGAATCGGCAAAAGCTCAGGTTTCTGCTTCTAAAGCCGCTATAGAGGCGGCACGCACCAATATCATTCAGGCGCAAACTCGCGTCGAAGCGGCACAAGCCACTGAACGGCGCATTGCCGCAGATATCGATGACAGCGAACTGAAAGCCCCGCGTGACGGACGCGTGCAGTATCGGGTTGCCGAGCCAGGCGAAGTGCTGGCAGCAGGCGGTCGGGTGCTGAATATGGTCGATCTCAGCGACGTCTATATGACCTTCTTTCTGCCAACCGAACAGGCGGGCACGCTGAAACTGGGCGGTGAAGCACGTTTGATTCTTGATGCTGCACCAGATCTGCGTATTCCCGCGACCATCAGTTTTGTCGCCAGCGTCGCCCAGTTCACGCCAAAAACTGTCGAAACCAGCGATGAGCGGCTGAAATTGATGTTCCGTGTCAAAGCGCGTATCCCACCGGAATTACTCCAGCAGCATCTGGAATATGTCAAAACCGGATTGCCGGGCGTAGCGTGGGTGCGGGTGAATGAAGAACTTCCGTGGCCTGACGACCTGGTGGTGAGGTTGCCGCAATGACGCATCTGGCGCTGGTTCCCGTTCCTCCCGTGGCGCACCTTGACGGCGTGAGTCAGCATTACGGGAAAACGGTCGCGCTGAACAACATCACGCTGGATATCCCTGCCCGCTGTATGGTGGGGCTTATTGGCCCGGATGGCGTCGGAAAATCGAGCCTGCTGTCGCTCATCTCCGGCGCGCGGGTCATTGAACACGGCAACGTGATGGTGCTGGGCGGCGATATGCGCGACCCAAAACATCGACGGGATGTCTGCCCGCGCATTGCCTGGATGCCGCAGGGGTTAGGGAAAAACCTGTACCATACGCTGTCGGTGTATGAGAACGTCGATTTCTTTGCCCGGCTGTTTGGTCATGATAAAGCGGAACGCGAAGCGCGGATTACCGAGCTGCTGAACAGCACCGGCCTGGCACCGTTTCGCGACCGTCCCGCCGGGAAACTCTCGGGCGGGATGAAGCAAAAACTGGGATTGTGCTGCGCGTTAATCCACGACCCGGAACTGTTAATTCTCGATGAACCCACCACCGGTGTCGATCCGCTGTCCCGTGCCCAGTTCTGGGATCTAATTAACAGCATTCGCCAGCGGCAGACCAACATGAGCGTGCTGGTTGCGACCGCTTACATGGAAGAAGCCGAGCGCTTTGACTGGCTGGTAGCGATGAACGCCGGGGAGGTGTTAGCCACCGGGAGCGCCCAGCAGTTACGCGAACAAACCAACAGCAACACGCTGGAGCAGGCGTTTATCGCGCTGCTACCTGAAGCCCAGCGCCAGGCGCATAAGCCGGTGGTGATCCCGCCGTATCACGCTGAGCAGGAAGAGATTGCCATCGAGGCGAAAGACCTGACTATGCGCTTCGGTAAGTTTGTCGCCGTTGACCACGTTAACTTTCGTATTCCGCGCGGGGAAATCTTCGGTTTTCTCGGCTCCAATGGCTGCGGTAAATCCACCACCATGAAGATGCTCACCGGTCTGCTACCCGCAAGCGAAGGTGAGGCGTGGTTGTTTGGGCAAGCGGTTGACCCGAAGAATATCGATACCCGCCGCCGGGTGGGCTATATGTCGCAGGCGTTTTCGCTCTACAGCGAGCTAACTGTCCGGCAAAACCTCGAACTACATGCGCGGTTGTTCCATATCCCCGAAGCAGAAATCCCCGGGCGGGTACAAGAGATGAGCGAGCGCTTTTCGCTGACCGATGTCGAAGACGCGTTGCCCGGCGCGCTGCCGTTGGGGATCCGTCAACGTCTGTCGCTGGCGGTGGCGGTGATCCATCGCCCGGAAATGCTCATTCTTGATGAGCCGACCTCCGGGGTCGATCCGGTGGCGAGGGACATGTTCTGGCAACTGATGGTCGATCTGTCGCGGCAGGACAAAGTGACCATTTTTATCTCCACCCACTTTATGAACGAAGCGGAGCGCTGCGACCGGATGTCGCTGATGCACGCCGGAAAAGTACTGGCCAGCGGCACGCCGCAGGAACTGGTGAAACAGCGTGGCGCTGCCAGTCTGGAAGAGGCGTTTATCTCCTGGTTACAGGAAGCGGCAGGCCCGGCACCGGAAGCTCAGTTACCGCCAGCCAATGTTCCGATAGCGCATGAAAATAGTCAGCCGCCGCGGCAGGGCTTTAGCCTGCGGCGGTTGTTCAGCTACAGCCGCCGTGAAGCGCTGGAACTACGACGCGATCCGGTACGTTCAACGCTGGCGCTGATGGGCACAGTGATCCTGATGCTGATCATGGGCTACGGCATCAGCATGGATGTGGAGAACCTGCGTTTTTCGGTGCTCGATCGTGATCAGACCGTCAGCAGCCAGGCGTGGACGCTGAATCTGGCGGGATCGCGCTATTTTATCGAACAGCCGCCGCTCACCAGTTATGACGAGCTGGACAAACGGATGCGTTCGGGCGAAGTGGCGGTAGCAATAGAGATCCCGCCAAACTTTGGCCGCGATATCGCGCGTGGCACGCCGGTGAAGATTGGCGTCTGGGTCGATGGCGCAATGCCGAGCCGCGCTGAAACGGTCAGAGGCTACGTACAGGCGATGCATCAGACCTGGCTGCAGGATGTGATGGCGCGTCAACCCAATTCCAGTGGGCAAAACGGGCTGATGACCATTGAAACTCGCTATCGTTACAACCCGGATGTAAAGAGTCTGCCGGCGATTGTTCCGGCGGTGATCCCGCTGCTGCTGATGATGATCCCCTCGATGCTCAGCGCCCTCAGCGTAGTGCGTGAGAAAGAGCTGGGGTCGATTATCAACCTGTACGTTACGCC